>Ga0233449_1001200_pt1 | contig 24765 bp, 20 predicted proteins | sample SI_124_October20_FD_183012 | JGI IMG/M metagenome (GOLD analysis project Ga0233449, IMG submission 183012) | Seawater microbial communities from Saanich Inlet, British Columbia, Canada - SI_124_October2016_200_MG | ecosystem: Environmental > Aquatic > Marine > Inlet | place: Canada: British... | reverse complement strand
TGCCAACTAATTCTTAGACTCTCTTGCTCATTGTTGATAATATCGCAAAAAAGTGTGTGTATCATAAAAAATATATTAAAAATAAGGGACTATGCGTTAAATCACATTGAGCGCATGAAGCCGAGGAGCATGAAATAAATGATCAGACCACAAAAATATCTCAATAGGACCATCTTTTTTCTTATTGGCGTCATTATTGTCTGTGCCGTACTTTTCCCCACTATGGAGGCGGCGTTTGCTGCTAATCCTGGGCTTAATGGCTTAATTGCTCTCGTGCTGGTATCGGGTATTTTTATTTCCATGCGCCAAACTTATATGCTGATCCCGTCTGTGGACTGGTTGGAAGAATTCAAGAAAGACGAAACTAGTGAAGCCGCACCAGAAGCACCAGCGCTGCTTGGTGCCATGGCAACTATGATGGAAGAACAAAAGGACCGTAAAATGTCCCTTTCCACCATGTCGATGCGTACCCTGCTTGATGGTATCGCCGCACGGATGGATGAAGGCCGCGAAATAACACGTTATATTATTGGTCTTCTTATATTCCTTGGTCTACTGGGTACTTTCTGGGGGCTGCTTGGTACTATTGGCTCAATTGGTGCCACTATTGACAGTCTTCAGGTTGGTAGTGGTGATGCCTCATTAATGTTTGAAGATTTAAAAGAAGGGCTTGCCGCCCCGCTCGCCGGAATGGGTACAGCGTTTAGCTCATCATTATTTGGTCTGGCTGGCTCCGTAATTCTCGGCTTTATCGATCTTCAATCCGGGCAGGCGCAGGGTCGCTTCTTTAATCATCTGGAAGATTGGCTTTCTGGTATCACAAAACTTTCAAGCGGCAGTAATATTGCCCTTGAAGCAGGGGACGCTTCGGTTCCCGCTTATGTCAGTGCATTACTTGAACAGTCCGCCGACAGCCTTGATAGTCTACATAAGGTGATTTCCAGAAGTGAAGAGAATAAATCGGATATTAATCATGCCATCACCAATTTATCATCGCAGCTTTCCGGGCTGGTTGATCATCAGGTTGAAATGCGTTCAGTGATGAAACAAATGGTCAGCGTTCTCGCCGCGAGTAAAGATAGCGGCTCTGAGGCCAGTGCGACGCATCTTCGCAGCATTGATATTCAGCTTAAAGCGTTAACTGATGAAACCATTAAAGGTCAGGATAAATTTGCCTCAAGCCTGCATTCAGAAATAAGATTGCTTGCCAGAACCCTTGGTGCGATGGTTGATGGATCAGCGCCAGCAGCACCAGCTCCTGCGGCTGAACGAAAAGCTGCCCCGGCCGCAAAACCGATTACAAAAGTGGAACCCGCAGCGCCAAAAAAAGCGGGCGATGAGGGCGATTATGAAATGCCGGAAGCTAAATCTAAATCCGGTAAAAAGCCTGCTCTTACGGCTAAAAGGGATAATTAATGGCGCTGCTTCGCACCCAAAGGCGACCAGGAAGTGCCGATAATAATACCTGGCCCGGATTTGTTGATGCCCTAAGCACGTTGCTTTTGGTGATTATTTTCCTGCTATCAATTTTTATGTTAGCGCAGTTCTTCCTTGGTCAGGCGTTATCCGGACGTGATGAAGCGCTTGAAAAGCTTAATGAACAAGTGCTTGAACTTGGTGACCTTCTTAGCCTTCAAAGGCAGGCCAATGACGATCTACGGTCAAATGTGAGCCAATTATCAGCATCATTGCAAGTTGCCGATGGATCACGCGAAGAGTTACAAAGACGTATATTAGAGCTCGAAGCCGATATTGCCGACGCCGAAGGAATATCAGGCCGGGTTACCCGCTCAAATTCTGAACAGCAAGAAACCATTGCCGAGCTTCAAAATCGCTATAATGTGGCGATGGAAAGTCTTGGAAAAGAACGGCAACTATCCAAAACGGCGCAAGACGCCGTTGATGTTCTTAATGGACAGCTAGCAAGCTTGCGCCAACAGCTTGACGCACTCAGTCAGGCGCTTGAAGTATCAGAAGCCAAAGACGAAGAACAACAAGCTGTAATCTCAAACCTTGGTGAACGTCTCAACGCGGCTCTTGCTTCAAAAGTATCTGAACTTAATCAATTCCGTTCGGAATTTTTCGGCAAATTAAGACAAGCCCTTGGTGATCGCTCCGATATTCGCATACAGGGCGACCGGTTTATCTTTCAGTCAGAAGTATTATTTGGTTCCGGCTCAGCCACACTAGGTTCAGGAGGGCAGGACGAAATGGCCAAACTAGCTGAAACTCTAACCAGCATCATGTCAACAATCCCTGATGATGTGGACTGGATTTTGCGCGTTGACGGTCATACGGACGTATTACCGATCAGAACGGCTCAATTTCCGTCAAACTGGGATCTTTCAACCTCGCGCGCTCTTTCGGTGGTTAAATACCTGATCAGTCAGGGCATCCCGGCAGAACGCTTAGCTGCCACAGGCTTCGGCCAATTCCACCCCCTAGACCCCGCCGATAATCAGGACGCTTACCGAAGAAATCGCCGGATTGAGATGAGACTGGATCAGAAGTGATATTCTGAATATTTGACACGCCTTCATTTTCCTATCATTATATTTTCTGTAAAAACAAAATATCAAACGGGAGAATATAAATGACCAAAAAAATGAACAGAAGAGAAGTGCTTGCTACGGCGGCGACGGTTGCTGCCGCTTCAACGGTAGCGACTAAGGCATTCGGCCAGGCACCGGCAGTTATGAGCGGACATCGCCAACTTGTTGTGGGGGCGCATAACGGAAACAGGCTTAAAAATGAAAATGGTGAAACCGGGGTCGAGATCGCTTTTCGCATGATGAGTGAGGGGGCAGACGTGCTTGATGCGACTATCGCCTGTAATAATCTTCCTGAAAATTCAATTGAAGACAGCTCAGTTGGTTACGGCGGCCTTCCTGATGCAAATGGTGATGTAACACTTGATGCGTGTTGTATGCACGGACCACTTAAGCGTGCTGGCGGTGTTGCCTTTATCCAAGGGGTTCGCGCGCCAAGTCATGTTGCCAAAGATGTGATGATGAAAACAAACCATCATTTACTCGCCGGGCAAGGGGCAACAGATTTCGCCCGTGCTAATGGTCATAAAATTGAAGGCGATCTTAATAGCGAACGATCTTTCAAACGTTATCTCGAATGGAAAGAGCGGGTTGAACGGGAAGGGGATAACCGTACTTTTGCCGAACTCGATCTTGATTTTATTGAGAAAAAAGGTTTCGAAGTTGCTTATCAGATGGCAAAAGAAGGCCGCATTGATATTGAACATATTCACGGCACAATTAATACAAACGCCATGAATATCAAAGGTGATATTTGCGGTAACACGACAACATCTGGCCGCAGTTTTAAAGTGCCAGGCCGTGTTGGTGATAGCCCGATCCTTGGCGCAGGACTTTATCTTGATAATGATGTGGGTGCGGCGGGTTCAACCGGCCTTGGTGAAATGAACCTTTATCATCTTTGCTCATACCTGATTGTTGAAAAAATGCGTGATGGAATGCATCCAAAAGATGCCGGAATGTATGCCCTTAACCGGGTTAAGGATATGGCGCTTCCTAATCCGGGATACCGTAATGAAAAAGGCGAAATTGCCTTTAACCTGCAATTTTATATCCTCAACAAACAAGGTCAGTATGCCGGTGTCGCCATGCGCGGCGGTGAAGGTCGCTTCTATTCCGTCTGTACCGACAACGGCGCCGAGCATGTATTGATGGATGCTATTTATACGGATAGTTAAGAGGGGAAAGAGGGGGGAGGTGTTATACCTCCTTCAACCTCGGCATCATTTCTGCGAAATTACACGGCGTAAATCTTATGTCGAGCTGTTCAGCGAATATATGTTTCCAGGCGTCTTTGCAGGCACCGGGGGAGCCGGGCACGGCGAACATGTACGTACCGTTTGCTACGCCGCCGGTGGCGCGGCTTTGCAGGGTGCTCGTGCCAATTAGCTTATAGGATATATGGCGGAATATTTCGCCGAAACCCTCTATTTCCTTGTCATAAAGCTGATGGAAAATTTCCGGTGTAATATCGCGGCCCGTTAGGCCGGTTCCACCAGTTGAAATAATCACTTGAATGTCATCATTTGCAATCCATTTTTTTAGCTGTGCTCTAAGGTCATCTTTTTCATCTTTAATGATGGCGCGGTCGGCGAGGGTGTGGCCCGCTTCCAGCAAGCGGTCAACAAGCACCTGACCAGAAATATCATTTTCCAGTGTTCGGCTGTCGGAAAGGGTGAGGATCGCTATATTTAGCGGAAGAAATTCTTTAGTCTGATCGATCGGCATATCGGGTGCCCTTATTGTCATTGTTATTATTTTTGGCTGATTGGCTTTCGTCTTGCGGCGTATAAATTGGCCAGCGACCGGACGCCACAAATTCGAGTGTCGGGATATCTTGCCCCATGCGCATTCTGTAAATCCACATGTTACTGAACACTCGTTCAATATAAATACGGGTTTCTCGTGCCGGGATACTTTCAATAAACAGCAGCGGATCATCTTGGAAATTGGTGCTTTTTACCCACTTCTGCATATTGCCGGGTCCGGCATTATAGGCGGTGAGAGATTTGAACATATTGCCATCAGCAAAATTTTCCAGCATGGTCTTCATATATTTCTGACCGAGATACATATTATAACGCGGGTCATCTAGCTTAATGCGTTGCAGGCGGCTGTTTTGGGACATATCACCCGCAGCACCCATCATAAGCTGCATCAGGCCCCGTGCGCCAACGCCGCTTTTAGCCCAGCTGTTAAAAGCACTTTCCTGACGGATCATGCCAAAAAGAAGCGCTTTATCAAGCGTATAGCCGCCATCCGGCGTGATATAGGGAATAGGGTACAGTGCACTATCAACGGCAGTGATACTTTTTTGATCTTCAATCCTGCCAATTCTTAACTGGGTCGCGGCAAGGCCGAGCTGTGATGCAAGCCCAAGTAATGAAGAATGTTGACTATCGCGAGTGCGGCTCCAAGCGGAATTAAGTTCCATATCGGCCAAGGTGTTTTCACCAACCTGTGCAAGCGCAATCGCCCGGTGTACTGATGAAAGGCCACTAAGCTCATTATAATCTGTTTGGGTAAATTCTGGTGCGGTCCAGTTTAAATCAAGCTCAAGTCCCAGCTGCTTTGCGGCGAGAATGCCGTAAAAAGTGCGTTTGAAGGATGCTGCCTTCTTGAGCAGTCGTGAGACCTGATCTGGTTGACGGCAATTTAAATATGCCCGCGCGGCCCAGAAACCACCTGCCGCCGCAGTCCAGTCACCAGCAACAGATGAATTGGCAACATGTTCAAAATGATCGGCTGAAACGGCGCAATCACCAAGCCGCCATGCAGCAAGCCCTGCTATCCAGTCACCCTGCGATACAAATTCCCGTGATCGCGACGCTAATCCGCCAAGGGCGAAAGCTTTTTCATCAAAATTGGTCAGATAATATTCATTGGCAATGCGTGAAAGATGGCTATCAATTTCAACATCGGTGAGAATACCTCTTTCAACAAAGGCCCAAAGGCGTTTTTCGGCCCGTGCTGCATTATGCTGTCGTAGATATCTGCTGATAACTCTGCCTAGTTCTGCCACATCGCGGCGTTCCTGCCTTTTTCTGAGCTGGGCTTCAGTGGGTGCGGCAGGTTTTGGTTTTTCGGCCTTGGCCTTTTCGATTTCTGCGCGTGATGGTGGTGTCGGTTTCTCGGCTGGAAAAGAATATGAAGACGTGTTCATCACTTGCATCATGCCGCCGGTGCGACCATTATTCTTGCTTACTCCCAGATCATAGATGCGCTGGGCACCGGGCAGGTCACCATAATCTTCCATCCAGTCTTTAAGTTCACTGAATTTCGATGTATAGGCCGTTGCATGCATATATCGCTGATAATAAACATGGCCCATCAAGATGGGGTTAGCGATTTTCTTTATTGCGCTATCGGCCTGTTTCCAGCGACCACGGTTTTGTTCATAAAAAACATTGCGGTATGCTTCCACGTCATCAGCCGTAAGCGGTGAAAGATTTAGTTGATCAAGTGAAGTATTTTGTGCAGCCGCACCGCTAAAGCTGATACAGGCAAAAAGGATGAGGATTTTTTTTATCATTTTGATAAATCCTCCAGTTTTTCCTTGATCGTCAGCAGATCATGCCAGGTCTGTTTTTTATAATGAGGTTGTTTGATCAGATAAGCCGGATGAAAAATAGCCATCATCGGAACCTGCTTGTCGGCAAGCGTATAATCATTCCATTTGCCGCGAAGCTTTGTAATGCCTGTCTCGACATTAAGCACGGTACTCGCGGACGTTCCGCCAATAAGTATAATCATTTTCGGATTAAACAGTTCAATATGTCGCTTTAGGAACGGTAGACATAGTTCACATTCCGCGTCCGTTGGCTTGCGGTTTCCCGGTGGGCGCCAAGGCAGTAAATTTGTTATATAAAAATCCGTCTCACGGCTCATATTAATAGCACCAAACATTCGGTCGAGCAGTTGACCGGACTGACTGATAAAAGGCTTGCCAATTTTATCTTCTTCTGCACCGGGCGCTTCACCGATTAACATGATATCGCTCTGTGCATTTCCATCTGAAAATACCGTGTTTGAAGCGGTTTTTTTAAGACTACATCCATCATAAGCGAGAATCGCCTCATTTAACTGTTCAAGTGAAGAGCATTCTGCTGCGATTTTTTCAGCACTATCAATAAGCTCTTTTTGTGATGCTAGTGGGGTCGTTTTAGCGGGTCTGGAAGCCGGCTGTTCCTGAGGTGAAGAAGCCGTCTTAACTTGTTGTTTTATAGGCGAATTATTTGTTTGCTCGAACCAGTTTATCGGCGTCTCTGAAATGGTTTCATCAACACCACATTCAACATACCATTTAAGCATGTTAACAGGGTCAAGATCTGGTTCTGCGCTACTCTTCATATTCATAAGTTAATTATATATCAGACAAATTAAAATTTTAATTACATTATTTATAGTTTTGTGTTTTTTTAAAGATGTAATTGAGGCGAATTTAGGGTATTAAATTTATATGTCAGCACATTCATCAAAAAAAGTCATCTTCGCGGCGCTTATTGGTAACTTTCTAATATTCATCACCAAAATGGGGGCGGCGCTTTATACCAACTCATCAGCAATGTTTTCGGAAGCGGTTCACAGTATTGTTGATTGCGGTAATCAGGTGCTACTGCTTTACGGTATAAAAAAAGCATCACAAACCGCCGACCATGACCATCCGTTCGGTTACGGCAAAGAGCTCTATTTCTGGAGCTTCGTTGTTGCCATGCTGATCTTTGCGGTCGGGGCCGGAGTATCGCTTTATGAAGGCTTTCATAAAATATTTGAACCGGCCGTGGTGACTAGTATCCATATCAACTATATTATTCTCAGTGTGGCGATCCTTTTTGAAGCTTACCCGTGGAAAATGGCTTATGAAGAATTTAACGCGCGCCGCGGTGATAAAACTATGGCAGAAGCGGTTCATGATAGTAAAGATCCCAGCCTTTTTGCTATCTTGTTCGAAGATACGGCAGCACTACTTGGTCTGGCCGTGGCTCTTGTTGGTCTGTTCATCGGTGATTATTTCGACATTCCTGAAGCAGACGGTATTGCTTCCGTTTGTATCGGGCTCATTCTGGCTTCAACGGCTACCTTGCTTGCCTTCGAATGTAAAAGCCTACTGATCGGTGAAGCGGCCGACCCGGAAGTGGTTAAAAGCATCAGCGAGCTCTTTAACGGTCATCCCCATGTAGACAATGTAAATGAAGTGCTGACCATGCATATGGGCCCGGATGATGTTCTGCTAAATCTAAGCCTGGATTTTAAAAATAGCATCACGGCTGGTGATATTGAAAGTGTCGTTTCCGAGTTCGAACAAAAAATCAAACAAATGCACCCAGAAATAAAACGCGTCTTCATAGAAGCCCAAAGCCGCCAAGACCATATGCTGAACCAGAGTTTGGAGTAGGGGCTACTCTTTCATTTTAGGTATTTTCTTAATCAACCCTAGGCGCTTTACCACATCATTGCTGCGCGTTTGCGGATACACATAAGGCGAGCAATAATGAGATGAAAATATATTTCACTCTTTAATGTCTTCTGGTGGTGTTTCTTTCTTCAGGTTTACTGCTGCAAGGAACCTTTGCCACGGGAAATGCTCGCCCGGGTCCATTTTGCGGTCGACAAGAATAGTCTGGTCATTATCAGACGGGATTTTTCTGATATCTAAATCTTCATGGCCCTGGGTGTAGTTAATCGAAGAATATCTGTTTTTTAGCTCATTGACCAATATGATCAGCGCTTCAATCTGTGCCTCCGGGTAGGATTCCTGCATAACCTGATGATCAGAATGATACCAGTTTGGATATCTCCCGCGGTTGACCAGTTCGATGCTAAGGGTTTTGCTGTTCCAGCCTGATGTATGATTGGCGATGCGGTTATCGGGGACATATTGTTCAATAGTGCCGTCACGGTCGATATAATAATGGCCGGATGCACCGGTCTCATTATCATAAAGCACCCGTTCGCCGTATTCACGCGCTTCGACCATATCGGTAAGTTCGGTCGCGTGAATAACAACCATATTAAGCTCACTAGTGGAGCGTGCGTTTAATTTTAACCAGTAAGGAAGTTTGTTATCGGTAACGTCAATTGGATCATCAAACCCGAGCCAGCCGCAACTGCTTAGCATGACAATGAATGTAAGTGTGATTAGTTTTTTCATATTAACCCCAGAGCTCCTTTGTTGGTTGGCTGACAATGCCGCCATCTGCGTATGTTAAGGCATGTTCAACGTCTTTGGTTAAAAAAAGCGGCCCATCAAGATCAATAAAGTCACAATATTGCCCGACTACATAGCTTGGTGCCATCGAAAGTGACGATCCGGTCATGTTGCCAACCATCAGGCCTTTGCCGTCACGCTTGGCATATTGGGTAATTTTAAGGGCGTCCGTCAGCCCGCCGCATTTATCAAGTTTTATATTGATAATATCATATCGTTTTGCGGCAACATCATATTCACTGCTATCAAGGCAGCTTTCATCAGCGCCAAGGGGAACTTCGGATTTGTATCCTTCAAGCTCGGCGTCGTCGCCGCGGGCAAGGGGCTGTTCTATCATAGCAAGGCCAAGTCTTTTGCAGTGCGGTGTATATTCCTTAAGCTCAGCGAAAGTCCAACCCTGATTTACATCGGTTATTAGTGTCGCATCGGGGCGTGCTTCGCGAATAGCTTCAAGCCGTTCTATCGGTGCATCAGCAGAGAGTTTGATTTTAAGATTTGGGTACTTGGCGTAAAAAAGCGCCTTTTTAGCCATATTTTCCGGTGTTTCGATACTGACCGTTGCTACTGTGGAAAGTGGTTTTGGTGAAATGTTCAGGATATCAAATACTGAACGACCTTCTATTTTGCATCTAAGGTCCCAAAAGGCACAATCAATGGCATTAAGCGCCCCGCCGCGCGGTAGAAGCTCATTAACTTCCACTTGGGTGATACTGTCATTAATTACTTTTTCAAGGTCGGCTGTCATGCTCGCAGGCGTTTCATCTTCATAATAGATGCCAGTCGCTTCACCGCGGCCAATGAGGCCGTCTTTTTCTAATGTGACCATAATCGCATCGGCATCCGTAAAGGTATAACCAGTGATGACAAAAGGTTCTTTTAGAGGAAATGCGCGTGTTTCAATTTTAATATTCATGAAAATACCCAATTAAATTATTAACTGGAATGAGATAATCATATTGAGTAGGGTTTGTACAGGGTAAAAATGAGGGTAAATATGACAGAAAAATTTGAAACTCATTCAAAAATAATATGTCCCAAATGCGGATGAGCAAGTCGAACAAATGCCGACAAACGCCTGTCAGTTTTTTTATGACTGCAAGGGATGCGGCGAGCTATTAAAACCGCTTAAAGGGGATTGCTGCGTATATTGCTCATACGGTACCGTTGCCTGCCCACCAATTCAGCTGGGTAACAGCTGCTGTGATTAATCATATAAAGGAATAAAATATGCCGTTGATACCAGCTGATAATGATTTTGCCATGTGGGCGGTTATGCTTTTGATGATGGCTATTGTATTCCGCCTTGAAAAAACCTCGCTGGGGCAAAAAATATCCGGCACGATAATGATTATAACTTTTGGTGCAATTCTAGCAAATTTTAATATTATATCGCCCAGCAATGCTGTTTTTGACAGTATTGGCACAACAGGAGTGCCGATCGCTATCGTGCTTCTTCTATTTAATGCTAATCTTAAGAAAATATTTGCTGAAAGCGGTTGGACACTGGTTGCGTTTTCCTTTGGTGCGCTTGGCACGACACTTGGTACTATTCTCGGTGTTATGATGCTGCCACTGGGGGAGAAAACCGCCGAACTGGCCGCCGTTTTCAGTGCCACTTATATCGGTGGTTCGGTTAATTTTATTGGCGTATCAAACGCTATCGGCTTTGATGATAGCAATCTGTTAACAGCAAGCGTTGCCGCCGATAATGTGGTCGGTGTTATGTTCATGGCTCTTCTTATTGCCATTCCGTCCATGAAATTTATGGTTAAAGCTTTTGGCTATGATGCGCACGGTACGAAATATCTTGATGATAGTTCGGAAATGGACGAGGAGGCGAGCCCACCATTTTCAATTGAACGGGCCGTTCTTTCGTTGGGATTAGCGTTCTTAATCGTTTGGCTTAGTGGATATATTGCTACTCTGATTGGTTATTCTTCTGCCCAGCTGCTCATTTTAACGGCGATTACGGTGACGATGGCGACAATTATGCACGAAAAAATAAGCGCATTAAGCGAAGCCTTTCCCATTGGGATTGCCATTATGTATCTGTTTCTTGGTATGATCGGTGCGGGGGTTGATATTCTTACTATGATTGAAAGCGGCATGATGCTGGCGCTGTTTGCCTTTATCATTCTTTGTGTGCATTTGATTAGCATCCTGCTTCTGTCACGTATTTTCAAAATCGGCCTGCCGGAAGCGCTTATCGGTTCTAACGCCTGTATCCTTGGTCCGCCCACGGCTGCGGCAATGGCCGGTGCCATGGGATGGCGCACACTGGTAACACCGGCGGTGCTTTCAGGTACGTTCGGTTATGCCATGGCTAATTTTATTGGAATGAGCATTTATGGGTTTCTTGGGTAAGCAAATGCTTATGTAGCAATCGCTTGAAAAATATTGACTGACAATAATTCATGCGTATTGTGATGTAATTCTTATTTATGTGAGTTAGTTGTGTTTTATAGGTTTATTAAAAAATATTTATTTAATTTTATGATCTTTTCCCTCCTTGGGATGTTCAGTGCACACTCTCAAGATACTTCACCATTAATTGATTTAACGCCCGAAGAACGTGCGTGGCTTTCTGAAAATAAAGAAATATTGGTCGCCACTGATCCGACAATGGCACCACTTGAATTTATTGGCAATGATGGGGAAATATCGGGACTTGCTGGTGAATATCTTAAGCTGATATCTGAAAAAATTGGTGTAAGTTTTGTTTGGTCCGGCAACGAAAACTGGACAGTGGGTGTTGAGCAAATCCATGCTAAAGAAGCTCATATGGTATCGGCGGCAAATAATACAGCCGAACGTAGAGAATTTCTGACATTTATTGAGCCTTTCCTAAATGTCTCATATATGATTTTCGCAATCCAGGGCGGGGACAGTTTTGGAAATATGGATGCCCTTGCCGGAAAAACAATATCACAAGTTAAGGGTTTTTCCTTATCCGATAGGATAAAAGAAGATTACCCTGAAATTAATATTGTTGAAGCTGATACGGTCACGGATGCACTTTACCTGCTCTCTGAAGGTGAAGTTGATGCCTATGTCGGGAGCATTGCCATTGCGGCACATTATATTTCAGAAGAAGGCCTTTTCGAATTAATCGTGGTCGGCGGCGCCCCTTACAGGGGGGAAAATGCCATGGGAATTCGAAGTGAATTGCCCTTACTCGCCAGCGCTATGAACAAAGCAATGTCTAGTATATCGGTTGATCAAAGAGCCGTTATTTCAAGGAAATGGCTGGCGCTCAGCTATGAACCCAACGAATATTATGAGCTATTGCTAAGAGGTGGAATTGTTGGCTTAATTATTTTATTCTCATTTTTAATCTGGAATTATAGCCTTCGCCGCGAAATTCTCATGAGAAAAATCGCCCAATCAGAAATGTTGTTATCTCAGAAAGAGGCTAAATTAGCGCAATCAGATGCAGAAGAGGCAAACGAAGCTAAATCAACATTCCTTGCCAATATGTCCCATGAACTTAGAACACCTTTAAATGCCATTATTGGTTTCTCGGATACTATGTCGAGCGGTATTTATGGTAAAATTGTCCAACCAAAATATCTGGAGTATTTGGAACATATTAAAGACAGCGGTCATCATCTTGAAAATGTTATTAATGATATTCTTGATCTTTCAAAAATTGAAGCCGGTAAATGGCAGATGGATTTTGACAATTTTTCACTGGTTAAGTGTTTACAGTCATCACTGAAAATGCTCGAAGTTCAGGCAAAACATAAGAATATTGATCTTCATATTGAAAATTTAACGGGTGATGACGCCTTAACCATTAACCGTGATGAAAGTGCTTATAAACGTATCATTATAAATCTACTTTCAAATGCAGTTAAATTTACGCCTAAAGGCGGTGTAATTAAATGTAAAATAGAAAAATTAAAAGATGACATAATAAAAATTTCAATCATTGATTCCGGAATTGGCATTTCTGAGAAAAATATTGATAAAGTGATTGTTCCTTTTGGTCAGGTTCCTGAAACCCGGGAACTGAATAAATCTGGAACAGGACTTGGCCTGCCGATTGTAAAGCAGCTCGCAGAACTTCAGGGTGATGAATTTATTCTTGAAAGCAAGCTCGGGGAAGGGACAAAGGCATCAGTCGTAATCAACGTCTGATACCTTTGTATTTTTTACTCTGTCAGACATTTTTCTGGCGTATGAGTATCGATTAAATAGGCAACTTTCCAGTCACCGTTCATTTTCACCAGCGTAAAATGATTAATGCCACATGATTTTAACTCACCGTCAATAGCAATGGTGAAGGGGGCCCATGCGGTGGCAAGCGGGCCTTCGACATTAATTTCCACATCAAAAATCTGTTCGTCAGCTTGGCCTGGATTTAATGTTCCTACCCAGCCGATCCAATCAGCGGAAACACCCCGTGTTACCGATTGACCTGGGGCAATACGGTCCAGTTTAGTATCTTCGAGGATTAATGTTTTTAATGTTTCATCGTCGCCCGCCCGCATGGCGTTAAACACATTGTCCAGTAGTTTGGCAACCGCGGCTTTTTCTGCGTAAGTACCGGCAGCGTTTGAGTGGGAACTTACCCCGAACAGTGCGAGCAACATTAAAATTTTACATGAAATTTTTATCATCTTTATCTTCCTTTATTTAAAAGTTTTCAGCTATTAGCCAAGAAAATAATCTGCGTATGGGTGAAGTGCTGGTGCACCGCCTGTATGGAGGAACACGACATCCTTGGCATTTTCAAGCTTGTTGTTTTTGACCATATCGATATAGCCTGACATGGCTTTTCCTGTATAGACCGGGTCAAGAAGGATGCCTTCCTGTTCACCGACCAGCTTGATAGCAGCATTTCCCTCATCAGACGGATAACCGTATGCTTGACCGGTATAGTCATCGGTTACGATAATTTCGTCGTCATCGATCATGCTTGTGTCTATGCCACTCTCGGCACTGATCATATCCATCACTTGCCTTACTCTTTTCTTAAGGGCCTCTGCTGGTGAACTTACTGATACGGCAACGACTTTGGTTGTCGTGTTGCCAAAATGACGAAGTCCTGTCAGAAGGCCCGCGTGGGTACCGCAGCTGCCTGTTGCAATGAAAATGTGACTTGGGCTGATGCCCATTTCTTTCCACTGGCCGATCAGTTCACGTCCCGCATTGACATAACCAAGTCCGCCAACACCGTTTGAAGCACCAGCTGGGATCATATATGGTTTTTTACCGGCAGCAGTCAGCTCACTTTTTACCTTTTCAACCAGTTCGCCGCGGCCATCTTCGGCCACATATATATGGGCGCCCATGATCACATCCATCAGGTAATTACCGCTTCCCATCAATTCGCTTTTCATTTCCGGCACCGGATTGCTCAAGATCACGTGGGCTTCCAGACCAACTACGGCCGCACCCGAAACAGTTTGGCGTACGTGATTGGATTGAAGGCCGCCTTGGGTTATCACAGCTTTAGCACCATTATCAAGCGCTTGTGCAAGAGCAAATTCAAGTTTTCTTGTTTTGTTACCACCGTGGGCAAGTTCCATAACATCGTCGCGTTTTATATAGAGGTCCGGGCCGTTTATAACCTTTGTCAAATTTGACATTTTGCGGCATGTTGTCGGCAGGCTGGTTAATGAAACTCTGGAAATATCATCAAAACTGTCATGTTCAGCCATTTGGCCCATGGCTAAGGCGTCACCTGAAGCGGTTGCTGATACGAGCGCTGTTGCGCCTACTGCTTTGATAAAGTCTCTACGGTTTTTATTATTGGTCATTATTTTATTCCTATATTTTAATTTATTTATTTTAAAAATTCTTTTGAATATGGATGTAGTGCCGGTGCACCACCGGTATGGAGAAAGACTATGTCTTTGGGGAATTCGAGTTTTCCGCTCCTAATCATATCAAGCATTCCTGCCATGGCTTTGCCAGTATAAACCGGATCAAGCAGAATGCCTTCTTTTTCGGCGACTAGTTTGATGGCTGCGTTGGCTTCCTCTGTGGGATAAGCGTAAGCTTTTCCGAAATAATCACCGTTTACGATAATATCATCTTCGCTGATAACTGTGTCAGAAAGATCAATGACGTCTCTTATTTGCTGAAGGACTTCACGGACATTTTCTTTTTTAATCTCTTCGGGCTGGCTTACGGAAATTCCAACCACTTTAGTCGTCGTGTTACCAAAATAACGAAGCCCCATTAAAAGTCCGGCGTGGGTGCCGCAACTTCCGGTGCCGACAAAAATGTGGCTAGGGGTAAGGCCTCTTTGCTTCCACTGTGCAATAAGTTCTTGAGCGCACAGCATATAACCTAGGCTGCCAATACCGTCAGAAGCTCCCATTGGTACAGAATAGGGAGTTTTTCCATTTGAAATGAGCTCTTCTTTTACGAGGTTCATTTTTTCAATACACTGATCATCATCGCCATCAACCAAATAAACATGAGCACCCATGATCACGTCCAACAGATAATTACCGCTACTGAGCAGTTCCGCTTCCATTTCCGGAACCGGGCAATTTAAAATAACATGGCTTTGCATGTCGAGCTTTGCTGCGGCAGATACGGTCTGTCTTACATGGTTAGACTGGATGCCGCCCATGGTGATGACGCAGTCGGCGCCGCTTTCCAGCGCACTTGCGAAAACATATTCCAGTTTTCTGGTTTTATTGCCGCCGTGGGCAAGTTCCATCACATCATCACGCTTGATATAAATGTCCGGAAAGTAAAAATTATCTTTTGCCAGTTCTTTTGATAAATTCGGCATGCCATAGAATGCTGTAGGCAGTGTGGTAAGCGGCAGGCGCGCAATATCTTCGAATTTCATATGATTAGACTCACTAAATAAATAACGATCATTTTAATTTTATTATAAAACTCCGCCAAAATAAACTAATAGTTTAGGTTTCCAACCCTATTGGAATAAATCAAGTTCATATGACCCCCTTGATCTGCCAGTGATCCGAGTAAACACTATGACTATTAAACTTCATTAAGTAGTTTTTAACTATAAATGGCTATTGTGCAAATAAAAATTATTAAGGGGGTAAATCTGTCAGGGATTAAATGAATTATGTATAGTATTAATAAACTAAGCATTTTGCTTCTTAAGCACCTGTTTGCTGTATTATTAATCGCGATGACACCATTAAATGTTGCTGCTCAGAGTATCTCTGAAGAAATATCTTTAACAGAAGAAGAGCAGTCCTGGATTGCTGAACACCCGACAATTTCGGCTGGTAACATTACTGCTTATGCGCCATTTGATTTTGTCAGCGCAGGAGAACCAGTTGGTTTATCTATTGATTATTTAAATCTTCTTGCCTCTAAAGTTGGTTTGAAAATTGAATATGTTAATTATGGAAGTGTGTTTGAAAATCTCAAAATGGGGATGGCACAGAAAATAGATGTTCTTAACACTCTTTCCAAAACCGAAGAACGACAGGAATATTTCACCTTTTCTGCGCCTTATATTATGGATGGCATTGTTCTCTGGGGCCGAGTTGGCTCGACAAGAATTAATAACATAAACGATCTTAGAGATAAAAGGATCGGAGGTATTAAAGGCCATTTCATTTCTACATCTTATCAGAAACAATATCCTGATTTAAATTTTGTTGAATTTGCTACAAATAAGGAAGTTTTAAATGCATTAACGTCAAATGAGATTGATGTTTATCCAAGTGAAACTTTAACGACTGAATTTTCTATTTCTCAGAATAATATACAGGGTATAGAGGTAATAGGTACTGAGTTTGTCATTGAAAATAGTGAAATAGATCAACGTATAAATTACAGGCATGGAATAATACCTATAAAGAAATTATGGGACTCCAGGACCGGGACTATGAAGAAGGGATGGATATTAAGACATTTTTTGAGCTCAATATTGTAGATGAAATAACTTATGATCTATCAGTCGACGACTATATTCATGAATTGAAAGAACGCATAAAAAATCGGGTAGAATGTAACGAATATAACTGGGATAGAGTTAGGAATAAAGGCACCATCATAAACACCACTCAAAGAATTATGAACGATGGAACGCTAATAAACACCTATAAAGATGTCACATTAGAACGCCAGGAAGAACAGCGGATACAGGAAATGGCTCTCTGTGATGGTCTGACGGGTCTTGCAAACCGCAGGGCTTTTGATGCTTCCATGGAAGAAACGATCCTTCAGTTTGATCAGTCAGATACACCATTTTTATTGGCGTATATGGATCTGGATAACTTTAAAAATTTAAACGACACCCAAGGACACAACGCCGGTGATCTGGTTCTAATACACGTATCAAAAATTATCAAAAAGCATATCAGAGAAGGTGATCTTCCCTCAAGATTAGGGGGAGATGAATTTGCTATTATTTTTAAGAACACTAATGATATTGAAATGGCGGCGAACCGCCTGGAAAAAATTATATTGGAAATCAAAAACACCCGAATACTCGAAAATTATGAAATTAATGTCGGAGCAAGCGCCGGATTGGCGCAGTGTACAGATAGTAAATTAAGCGCAAGTGAAGTGGTGGAGATCGCCGACAAAGCACTTTATATCGCCAAAGAAAATGGTAAAGGACAAGTCTTCAAAAGTCTTGGCACATAATCAGTCAATTGCTCAAAAATAAAGTTCCTCTGCCCCTTTGATCCAAGTCCAGAATGACGGGTGATTAAATTGGGGCCAATATGGCCCGTTTGATTTACTGATTAAGTAACGTTCATTTAACGATCATTTAGCCTTATAAAAAATACTCTGCAAATTTAATTGACCAAGATGTATGTTTGCGGTTATTTTTCATAATTGACTTATGTTTTACGTTAGGAGATCCCGTAGTGGAACGCGAATTTATGGAATATGATGTGGTGATTATTGGCGGTGGTCCCGCTGGACTTAGCGCCGCCATACGTTTCAAGCAGCTTACCAGTGAAGCTGGTAAGGATTATTCCGTCTGTGTTCTTGAAAAAGGTTCGGAAATTGGCGCCCATATTTTATCGGGTGCTGTGATTGATCCCGTCGCCCTTGATGAACTTATTCCAAATTGGAAAGATTTGGACGCACCGCTAGAAGTCGCCGTCACCGATAACCAACATTGGGTATTGAGTGAGAGCGGCAAAACATCTCTACCGCATTTTTTAATGCCGCCGCTACTTAGTAATAAAGGTAACTATATTGTCAGCCTTGGTAACGTGAGCCGTTGGCTTGGTACTCAAGCGGAAAATATGGGAATTGAAATATTTCCGGGATTTGCTGCCGCCGAAGTGCTTTATCATGATGATGGCTCCGTAAAGGGGATCGCGACCGGTGATATGGGGGTCGCGGAAGATGGTAGCCAAAAAGATACTTATATGCAGGGCATGGAACTTCATGCGAAATATACTTTTTTTGCCGAAGGAGTTCGCGGGTCACTTTCCAAACAGGTGATCGAAAAGTTCTCGCTACGGGAAGGGCGGGAAGTGCAAACTTACGGTCTTGGCATAAAAGAGCTTTGGGAGGTTAAGCCCGAACATCACAAACAAGGATTGGTTATTCATAGTCAGGGATGGCCGCTGGATAGTGACACCGTTGGTGGTGGCTTTTGTTATCATTTAGATAATAATCAGGTGGCAGTTGGTTTCGTCGTTGGGCTTGATTATGCAAACCCGTATCTGTCACCGTTTGAAGAAATGCAGCGTTATAAAACCCATCCGGCACTTAAAGACTTGTTTGAAGGCGCTAAGCGCATTTCATATGGTGCGCGCGCCATTAATGAAGGGGGGCTTCAGTCGGTGCCTAAACTTTACTTCCCCGGCGGCGCGCTTATTGGCTGTTCAGCAGGCTTTGTTAATGTGCCGCGCATAAAAGGCAGTCATAACGCCATGAAAACGGGGATGCTTGCGGCTGAGGAGGCTTTTAAAGCCCTGGAAGCAGGCGGTTCTAACGAACTTACGGGCTACGCGACGGCTTATGAAGCGAGCTGGGTTTATAAAGATCTTAAACGGGTGCGAAATGCTAAGCCGGCCATTCATAAATTCGGCGCCTTCTGGGGCACGCTTTATGCTGGTTTTGACATGTGGCTTAATAATATCGGGCTTGGCTTTTTGCTTCCATGGACATTTGGTCATGATGCAGATCATAGCTGCCTTAAACCGGCCGAGGAATGTGAAAAAATCATTTATCCCAAGCCGGACGGGAAGGTGACATTTGACAAACTTTCTTCGGTGTTTTTATCCAATACCAATCATAGTGAAGACCAACCCTGTCATTTAACCTTAAAAGATGATAAAATACCGCTTGACGTGAATTATAAAATATACGCTGGCCCCGAGGTGCGTTTTTGCCCGGCTGGGGTTTATGAATTTATTGTGGATGATGGTGGTGAAAATCCATCATTGCAGATTAATTCACAAAATTGCGTTCACTGTAAAACCTGTGATATTAAGGATCCATCGCAGAATATTAACTGGGTCGTACCCGAAGGGGGCGGCGGGCCAAATTATCCTAATATGTAATCTTCGTTTTAGTAAAATATTAGGATTATCAAGCTTATGCTTAAAGAATTGCAGAAAGAGCCACTATAGAAATGAATAAAATTATGAAATTCATAAATACTACTTTTCTTTGTCTGATTATGTTCATGACCAGCCCAAATCTGGTTAATGCGCAAAGTCTGTCTGCAGATGCACCGGATTTTCCGTTTGGTGAATATCTTACGGGCAGGCACGCATACGCAAATAATCAATACGGCGATGCGGCGGATAATTACCTAAGAGCGCTTGATCTGGATCCTGAAAATGTTGAACTTAATAAAATTACCATAACGGTTCTGATTACGGCCGGTAAAATTGATGAGGCAATAAAAATTGCCAACAGGCTCAAGGATATTGATCAGGAAAGTGATATTTCGACACTGCTGTTATTTTTTGAACAAGCTAAGAATAAAAACCTTGATCAAGCACTGTTAATGGCTGAAGAACTTTCGAGCACCGGTATTTTAAATCTGGTAAAACCTATTTTTAAAGCATGGACCCTTGCCGACCTTGGCAGATTTGATGAGGTTGAACAAATTATTTCGAGTTTCGAAGAAGAGGCTGCTTTTAATTTCTTTAATTATTATCAAAGCGGCCTTTTATTTGAATTTATGGGCAATGCGCAAAAAGCGGAACTTTATTATTTTAAGGCTTTAGGTCAGAAGGGTTTGCTTAATTTAAGAGCTGCTGAGGCTTACGGCGCCATAATGAGAGCTCAGCAAAAAAATGGACAGGCAATTACTGTTTATAAAGAATATGTCGAAAAAGCCCCGACGAATGAACAGTTAAAGGCGAGGTTATTTAATGCTGAAAATAATATTTCGGAAAAGCCTTTCATAGAAAATGTAAATCAGGGCTACGCCGAAATGTTTTATACGGTCGCTGTCGTTTTGATGCAGGATAATATATCGCAAATAGCGACAAACTATCTGCAATATGCTCTTTATTTTAGCCCTGATTTCCCGCTCGCTCATTTTATGCAGGCGCAAATATTTGAAAATGACAAATATTTTGAAGGGGCTGCTGAGCACTTAAATGAAATTACAAACAACAGTCCGTTATATTTTCAGTCAAAATTACAAAGAGCCTGGCTATTTAATGAAATGGAACAGCCGGATGAAGCGTTAAGGGCATTTAAAAAACTTGAGACGGAATATCCAAAAAGCAGAGAAGTGCTTAACTCAATCGCTGAATTTTACCGTACTCATGCAAGATACGCAGAAGCCATTCCGGCATATAATAAAGTTGTTGATGTTATTACCGAGGAAATAGAGCGCGACTGGATGCTATATTATACCAGAGGCATTGTTTTTGATCAGGAAAAGCGCTGGTTAGAAGCAGAAAAGGATTTCCAAAAAGCATTGGAGCTTAGACCTGAACAGCCAATGGTTATGAATTATCTGGCATATTCATGGGTGGACCAGGGGAAAAATTACGTTAAAGCAAAGGGTATGTTAGAGCGCGCGGTGGAACTTCGCCCTAATGACGGGTATATTGCCGATAGTCTTGGCTGGGCTCTTTATAAAATGGGTGATGACGAAGAAGCCGTTGGTGTACTTGAGCGCGCCGCTCAACTTCAAACCCAGGACTGGGCGATTAATGATCATTTAGGGGATGCCTACTGGACTATTGGCCGCAAAAACGAAGCCCGTTTTCAGTGGCGTCACGCCCTTTCACTTTCACCGGATGCTGATAAAATTGATGGGATAAAGACCAAAATAAAAGTTGGTTTTAATAAGAAATAATAAAGGCGTATAGTGCTAGCTGCGGCAAAAATTAATCTTGATCTTTTAATCACAGGCAGAAAAGATGATGGTTATCATTTACTTGATAGCTTTGTAGTTTTTGCCGATGTCGGTGACGAACTGACCGCAGAACTTAGTGATGGACTTTCACTAGAAATATCAGGTCCATTTTCGGGCGACTTACAAGGCTCTGATGATAATTTAATTATTAAAGCGGCTCGTCTACTATGCAATGAAGCGGGCGTGCCAGCTGATATCAAGTTTCATCTTATCAAAAATTTACCGGTTTCTTCTGGGATCGGTGGCGGTTCTGCCGATGCGGCTGCGGCGCTCAAATTAACAATAGAAAAATTATCCCTGAATGTTGATGAAGATAAGCTAAATGAAATTGCATTGAAGCTTGGAGCCGATGTTCCAGTTTGCCTTAAATCAACAGCTTGCATAATGAGCGGTATAGGTGAAGAAATTAGTGAAATTAATCTAAAGTCACCAGCATATCTTCTTCTGGTAAACCCCGGGGCTAGCGTTTCGACAGAGGAAGTATTTAAACACAGTCATAACCTACGTTCAGCTTTTGATGAAAAAAGACAGATATATACTGATGAAATTAATTTTACATTCATATTAGACCAATTAAAAGAGAGTAGAAATTCATTGCAATTGGCCGCGTGCGATATTGAAGTGAAAATAACTGAAGTTATAAATGAGATATCGCAAACAGAAGATGTTCTCATAAGTCGGATGTCGGGAAGTGGCGCTACATGTTTTGGATTATATAAAACAAAAGAAAGTTGCCAAAAAGCGGCAAAAAAGATAAAAGACAGTCATAAAAAGTGGTGGATTGTTGATAGTCAGTTTCACTAAATAAATAATGTAATACTTGCGCTTAGATGCTTATATGATAAATTCGCCAATATGCTTTGATGATATATGGTTAATATATCACAATTTGAATAACTTAATAGGGTTTCATACGGAATGATCAAAAGAAAACTTAACATTACAAAGATACTTTCTTTCTTCTTTATCTTGGAAATTATTTGTAGTGCGCAATTGTTTGCGCAGGGACTGGATCAAAACTTATTTGATCAGATCAGGCGTCAAACAGGGGCAACTACAGCGACGACACAGGTACGTTCGCCACTTGATCAACTTCGTGAGCAGGAACAACTAAATAGACTTAGTGAACAACTGCAAAAAAGAAAAAATGCCGGACCTTCAATCATCGAGAATGATTATAATTCAAGAATAGATAACCTTGACGATGAAGATAATAATTACTTAAGACAGTTTGGCTATTCTATTTTTGATAGACTTCCCCTGCGAGATCAATTGATGACTGGGGCCGTTCCTGATAATTACAGGCTCGGAGTTGGTGATACACTGGTCGTAAGCTTCAAAGGCTCGAGAGAAGAAATCGTTTCAGTAAAAGTTGATAGAGAAGGGCGTCTGATTATTCCATCATTGACGCCTTTTAGTGTCGCTGGCTTGACTTTTGGCGAAGTTAAAATGGCGTTAGAAAAACAGGTTGCAGAAAGCCTGATTGGCACAGAGATTTATTTATCTATAGCAACCCTCCGACAAATTTCAGTTCTGATTGCCGGTGAAGTTGAAAACCCTTCTATGGTCCGAACTACAAGCCTTGCAACTCCTATCGAAGTATTACTTCGTGTGGGCGGCGTAAAAAAGACAGGTTCTTTAAGAAATTTAATTTTGCAGCGTGGTGATCAAAGAATACCTGTTGATCTATATAATATTATCGACGGATCAAGCGCAAAAATTGAAACCCTACAGGATGGCGACAGACTTATTGTGCCGACCATAAGGTCAACTATAGCCGTTGATGGTAATGTAATACGCCCCGGAATATATGAATTACCGGGGGAGCAACAGACTATAGGGGCGGCAGAAGCAATGGCCCTGGCCGGTGGCGCTATAAGGGCTAATGGTAATGCCTTAACTCATCTTAGGTTTGATGAAAATGGACGATTAAATTATGAAAGATTAGATTTTGAAAGTAATTTAACCAGCGGCGAAATGATCATTGTAAATTTACTTGAAAATTCACAAGTTGGAAAAATTTCCCTTATGGGACATGTTAAAACTCCTGGTGTGCGTGCTTTAGATGTGTTTGGAACTGTAAAAGATTTAATAGGATCAGTGAAAAATTTAACCGAAAATCCGTATTTGCTATTTGGTGTGGTTGAACGCACGGACCAAATGACGCAAACGCGCCAACTAATACCTTTTAGCCCACAGAAAGTATTATTTGGTGAGGAAAATGTTGCCCTCCAAGATGAAGACCGGGTGGCAATCTTTGGTAGAAATGATGTTGAATTCCTAAAATCGGATGTAATTAGACAGGCTATTTTTACCAGTGAATATCTTGAAGAAGAGTTTCTGCCCAACGGTGATAAAAACAACCTTTATTGTGCGCCGGTAAAAAAGCTGGCACGAATTATATCTGATACACAGTCAGACCGGTTTGCTACAGCTATTCGTGCTGTATTTGTTAGACGAGAAAGTACACGTGAACAACAAAAAGACCGCGAGATAATGCTGGATGATACAGAGCTGCAGATGCTTGAAGAGCAAAGAAGGGAGTCACTTCTTTCGGTCGCGGTAAACCCTACCAACCGTGCACTCATGGAATTGGAAGGCGTGAATGTAAAAAATAAAAATACCAAAGATAATTTCGCATATTGTCCTTCGGTCTATCAGGATGTGGACAACCTTCTTTCATTTACTTTAGAACATATCATTTCAGTTGACGGTGCTGTGAGGTTGCCGGGAGTTTTTCCTGTTACCAATGACACAGCCGTAGATTTGTTGTTAGCTGTTTCTGGCGGCACTTCAAACGACGCTAATATGGGCAGGATTGAAATCACAAGTTACCATGAAGAAGCCACGGATGGTAATCTGGTCATGAACTGGGAGTATATAGATGCTTCCATGACGGAATTAAGGTCAATAAGTGTGAACCCCGGCGGAGGCGTTCGCGTTAGCAGTGTATATACCAATTTTGAAGCAGGGGCAGTTTTACTATCAGGTGAATTTCTTCAACCCGGTGTATATACAATCCGAAAAGGGGAAAAGCTGTCAGCACTTATTGCCCGCGCTGGCGGGGTTACAAATCAGGCTTATCCATATGGTGCTATTTTTACCAGAGACCGCGTTAAAGAAATTCAACAACAAGAAATGCGTCAAACGGCCCAGCGATTGCAGTCGGCCATGGTGTCAGCTTCTGTTAAGAAAAATGTTGAACCCAGCGGGGCTATAGCCTTGCAAAGAATGGTTAATCAAATGGCAGAACAGGATTTTGTCGGTCGGGTAGTGATCGAATCTGATCCGGTTGTCCTTAATCTTGATCCAGCCAAAGATATTGTCCTTGAAGCAGGTGATAGTTTATTTATGCCAAAGCGTCCAAACTTTATCGTCACCGTTGGTGATGTGTTAAACCCAAGCGCTTTACAGTTCGTGCCAGGAAAAGGTGTTGGCAGTTATCTTGAGGAAGTAGGTGGCTTTACCAGAGCCGCTGATGAAGATCGCGTTTTCGTCGTATATCCAAACGGTGTTGCAAAACCGATTAGTCTGGCTTCATGGGGAGGGGATCGAAATCTAAGTATTCCTCCGGGCTCGGCGATTGTTGTACCAACAGACTTAAGCCCATATGATAGCTTGACGCTGGTCAGGGAAATTGGAGACATCTTCCGAAATCTCGCTGTGTCGGCTGCATCGATCGCTATACTTGTGCGAAATTAATG
>Ga0233449_1001197_pt1 | contig 24784 bp, 17 predicted proteins | sample SI_124_October20_FD_183012 | JGI IMG/M metagenome (GOLD analysis project Ga0233449, IMG submission 183012) | Seawater microbial communities from Saanich Inlet, British Columbia, Canada - SI_124_October2016_200_MG | ecosystem: Environmental > Aquatic > Marine > Inlet | place: Canada: British... | reverse complement strand
CGTCGCTTGTCCGTCGTCGTATGATTTGGGACATGTGATCCTGTTTCCAATGGGAGGATCTGGCTCATCTAGGTTTGATGTTATGCCGCTTTTTGTTGATGGTTCAAGCGGCGGTTTTGGATGGTCAGTTTCTTGATCTTTTTTCTCCTTTCGATGATCGCGGTGTGACGCCCGAAGTAGGCGTCAGCGGGAGTGACGTTGCCAATGCTCTCATGATAACGCTGGTTGTTGTAATGTTCGACGAAGGCGCCGATCTGGTTTTCGAGATCGCCTGGCAGATAATAGTTCTCCAGCAGGATGCGGTTCTTCAGGGTTTGATGCCAACGTTCGATCTTTCCCTGGGTTTGCGGGTGATAGGGTGCGCCACGGACGTGACCCATACCCTGGTCCTCGAGCCATTCGGCCAGATCGCCGGAGACATAGGATGAGCCATTGTCGCTGAGTAGCCTGGGCTTGTGGACGACATTGGCACGATTGCAGCCAGATGCTTCCAACGCCAACGTCAGTGTTGCCGTCACGTCATCCGCCTTCATGTTGGTGCAGAGCTTCCAGGCAATGATGTAGCGGGAATAGTCGTCGAGAATGGTTGAGAGATAAAACCATCCCCAGCCGATGACCTTGAGATAGGTGAAGTCGGTCTGCCAAAGCTGGTTCGGTGCCGTCGTCTTGTCGGTAAATTCATCGGCCGCCTTGATGACCACAAAGGCTGGGCTTGTAATCAGGTCCTGGGCCTTGAGAAGGCGGTAAACCGAGGCTTCCGAGACGAAGTAGCCCCTAGTGTCCGTGAACCTGACGGCCAGTTCCCGGGGCGAGAGCTGGGTTTCCTCCAGGGCAAGATCGATGATCTTCTGGCGGACAGCGTCGGGGATCCGGTTCCACACCCGGCCAGGATTGCTGTTGCGATCCTCGAGGCCGGTCTCGCCAAAGGCCAGATAACGGTCGTACCACCGGTAAAATGTCGTCTTCGGGATGCCCAGTTTGCCCAGGGTCCACCTCACACCCTGATGGGAATGCTCCACCAGACGGATGATTTCAAGTTTCTCTGATGCGGGATACCTCATTCTTGGTCGCCCCCATGCCCGGTCATGCTTTTTTTAAGCAGCCGGTTTTCCAACATCTGCTCGGCCAGTGCCTCCTTCAGATCACGCGCCTCGGCACGAAGCGATTTCACTTCATTGGAGGTGGCTTCAGGTTGTCTTGGTACTGGAGGATGACGACATGGTGCGCAAGACTGCCGTCGACATGCTGCAAAGCCTTGGCTAACTGCAAACCGTGTGCCAAAATGTAATGGCATGTTCCCAAATGTAAGATGTCAGACGAAAAACCCGAAAGAAAACCTAGGGTTAGAGGTTCCAGAATGTTACGAGGTGTAAGTGTCCGTCCCGAAAGAAGTTGCTTCGTTTGAATCCTTTATGATTCTGTAGTGCCACTGATTCGTTTTTTGGGAGGTGGCCGATGTGGACGCGCGAGAACCGTAGCCTTTACGATCGCAAGGGTCTTCGCTATCCGAGCGATCTGACCGATCCCGAGTGGGCCCTGATCGCACCGTTGATCCCGCCCGCGAAACGCGGCGGCCGGAAACGGGAGGTCGATGTCCGCGAGGTTCTGAACGGCATCCTCTATGTGTTGGGAACCGGCTGTCAGTGGCGCGCCCTGCCAAAAGATCTGCCGCCCAGGAGCACGGTGCACAACTATTTTACGCTGTGGGAGTGGGACGGCACCTTGGATCGCATCCACCATGAGCTCTATGTCATGACCCGAGAGTTGGAAGGCCGGGAGGCCTCGCCCAGCGCCGGGGCGATTGATAGCCAGAGCGTGAAAAGCGCGGAAAAAGGGGGGTCTCGATCGACCCGCCGGGCTATGATGCGGGCAAGAAGATCAAAGGCAAGAAGCGCCATCTCCTGGTCGATACCCTTGGCCTGATCCTCGGGGCCGTGGTCCACCCGGCCAACCTGCAGGATCGCGACGGCGCCGTGCTGGTGCTTGATCAGCGCACCCGCCGGCTGTTTCCCTTCCTGGAGACAATCTTCGCCGACAGCGCCTATGGCGGCCCGAAGTTACGCCAGGCGATCGCCGGCGCGGCCTGGAAAATCGAAGTCGTCAAGAAGCCCAAGGATCAGAAAGGCTTCGAAGTCCTGCCCAGACGCTGGGTCGTGGAACGCACCATCGCCTGGATCAACCGCTGCCGGCGCCTGAGCAAGGACTTTGAAAATCTCAACCGTACCGCCCTTGCCTTTATCCGGCTCGCCTCCATCAGGCTTATGCTGCGACGGCTGGTGCGCTATTGTGTTCCTTCATGAACTTTCGGGACGGACTCTAAGAGCGCGTAACGAATACTAGTCGAACTCTTAATCAGCGGGTCGTAGGTTCGAATCCTACTGCGCCCACCAATAAATTCAATGGGTTAGACATCATGTGCCTGACCCATTTTCGTTGGGGTAGCGAATGGGGTAGCGTTTGACTCCAAATCGCCATTTCCCCCGCCTAGGAGCGCCAAAGAGGCGGAAATGGTCCTTCAGATGGACGGAGAGTGCCCCTCAGGCCGGGGATGCCGCTGTGCACGGCTTCTCACAAACAAACAGAATTGGCCCCTTGGAGGTTGGCACCATAGCCGGCTAGTGCGCGACGGAAGATGACATCACGACCACCCAATCAGTGACCGCCGCCTCCGCCATCGCCGCCAGCAGCGTCTGCATCTACAGCCGATGCGTCATCCAGGGCCGCATCGCTAGACGGGGATGCCGACTGGGCAACATCAACGCTGTTGCTGCCTACGCTCACGGTGGCGCCCTGCCCAGCGTTTACCGTCGCGCTCTCGCCACCGCCCGCAGGCGTCACTTCCACCGAGCCATCGCTCACGGCGACCAGCGTTGTACCGTCATCGTCCACCTCGACCGTAAGGTCCGTTCCCCGGATACCGATCAGACTTACCGGTGTTCTTAGCAAGACGCCGCGCTTGTTTACCTTGCCGCTGATATACCGGAACACCCCACGTGACATTGACGCCACGAGTTCGCCGCTGTTGTCGCTGGGGTTAAAAACAAATTTGTCCAAAGTTATCTTGCTATCAGAGCCTAGGCGAAGGTCTGTGTCATCGCGAAACAATAGATGCAAACCACCACCGCTCACGGTTTCAACCACTTCCTGGGCATGGACAGCGTCATGAACGTAAATGGGTTTGCGGGGTTCGCCAGCCGGGCTCCCGTAGGCGTGCACAATCACGGTTTTCACCGCACCAATTTCGCCCTCTGCATGAGCGACTGACGGAACAGTCAGCACCAGCACCACCGGTAAAGCGCGGATCGAATTTTTCAACACAGGCCATTTCAAACCCGCAACCTGCCAATCAATCTTTATCATTCTGGCATCCCACTCCATCTGAATATCTTGCGAAGCCGCATGATTCATTGTCGCCGTTTTCGAGTGTTGAGCGCAACACCTCAAACCGTTGGGAGCGCAACCAAGGTGAATTCGCGCTCCTGATTGGACCGAGTGAGGGCGTTTCGAATGCTGGCGTGGAACATACCGCCGCGCTCATGCCCGCCCGAGAATCCTTGAAATCTGCGCCGCCTGGAAGGGCTGACGGGATTTGACTACGATTGGCTTCGATTTATGTGCCATCTGGGAAATGTCGGATATATTGAGCGAATGGACACGCCAAGTTCCTCGGCCAAATCCTCTGCCAGGATGTCTGTTGTCGGAATTGGTTTGATTGTTCGAAGGAAATATTGAGCTTGTTGCGTTTTGACCTAGGTCAGAGCTTGGTGCATGCTATTGGCGGAAGCCATAGCTTCGATATAATTGATACATTCTCTCATATCGCACCGTCTAGATATGAGAGAATGGAATAGGGAGTGGCTGCTGGGAACAACCTGTAAACTATATCGGCGTCGCGGCGCGAACCAAATAGTCTTGGCAATTTTCTATTAGGTTTCGATAATTTGCTGCTAGGCTCATAAGAAACGTCGAGAGTGGAGGAAACGGTGATCGGTACTGAGGTAATTCAAGCCATTGGCGGTTTGATAATCGTTGCCGCCTTTGCGCAGTTGGCGGTCCTGCTTTATGGCACGTGGCGCGGCGCTGCGCTGGCCAGGGTGCGGCAAGACCTGGACAACGAATTGTTGCGGCAACGGGTCGCCGCCGAGACGTTGAATAGAGAGGTTGAGCGGAATAAAACCGTCGCAACATGGTCGGGGTTCCGCAAATTCCGCATCCGTGACAAGGTCCAGGATGGCGGCGATATCTGTTCGTTCTATCTCGTGCCCCATGACGGCAAGGCGCTGCCGCCGTTTGCGCCGGGACAGTATCTGACCTTTAACCTGCGCCTGCCGGACCGCGATAAACCCTTGGTGCGCTGTTATTCTCTCTCCGATAGTCCGTTTCAGACCGATTATTACCGGGTTAGCATTAAGCGTCAGGGACCCCCGCCACGGGAGCCCGAAGCCCCGCCCGGCTTGGGCTCGTACTTTTTTCACGATGCATTGAACATCGGTGATATTGTCGATGTGAAGGCGCCGTCAGGGAATTTCTTTTTGGATCTATCGAAGCACAATCCGGTTGTGCTGATTGGCGGCGGCGTTGGCCTGACGCCGATGCTCTCCATGCTGAACGCGATCTGTGAATCCGGTTCCCAGCGTGAAACCTGGCTCTTTTACGGGGTCCGCAATGGCGATGAGCATATAGTGCAAGAGCATCTGGAAGCGTTGGAGGCCGAACACGAACACGTTCATGTGCAGATCTGTTACAGCGATCCCAAAGACGACGAAGTAGAGGGCCGGGACTTTGATCACGGCTGCCGCATCAGTGTTGAACTGTTCAAACGGATATTGCCGTCGAATAATTTCGAGTTTTATATTTGCGGGCCACCCCCGATGATGGATTCCCTGACGTCGGACCTGCGCGAATGGGACGTGCCTGATAGAGATGTCAATTTTGAGGCATTTGGCCCGGCCAGCGTCAAGAAAACCGCGACGGCAACAGTTTCGGCGGAAACTTCGTCAGTTGGCCAGGTGGTGACTTTCGCTCGTTCGAATAAGAAAGTGACATGGGACGGCAGCCACGGGTCGTTGCTGGAATTGGCGGAAGATAGCGGCATTGCATTGGATTCCGGTTGCCGTGCCGGCAGCTGTGGTTCGTGCATCACTGCCGTGAAGACCGGAGAAGTGAGCTACATGGAGGAACCGGGCACATTGCCCGAGGACGGTTCATGTCTGACATGTATTGCAGTGCCCAAAACAGATTTGGCCTTGGATGCCTGACGGCGTGGAGCCGGGAGCCGGCGGAGATGGATTAATGGCGGCCTGCCATGGTTGAAGCGGTCACTATAGAGCGGCCCAAGCGATGGGATGCGCGCTTTTCCGAGGATATGAATGGCACGGAGGTGGAGCGCGTCCTGGCGCTGGAACCTTTTTGCCATATGGACCGCGATCGTTTCCCCCAAACCCTGTCCCTGACCGGCATCATCGCCAACGATACGCGCGTCGTCCGCTATCAGGATGGTGACATTGTCATGCGCGAGGGCGATTACGGTAATTCCGCCTTTTTGGTGATTGCCGGTCAGGTTCGCGTGTTGTTGCCGCCGGGCCTGCCTGAAACCATGCTCGGCCGGGCTCCGAGCGCCAGGAAAAGTCTGTTCCAGGCGGTGGCGCAATTGTGGCGCAATCCGGACTATCCGGAAGTGCGGACAGCATTTTCGGCGGCGCAGGATGGCGGCACTGCCAGCCGTGGCGATAGCGCGCAGCAGGCACGGATTTTTCTTCAGGATGTCAACGCGGTTTTCGACAAATACCGCACGGCGACGTTGGGGCCAGCCGACATGTTCGGTGAAATCGCCGCGTTGGGGCGGACCCAGCGGACGGCGACGGTGATTTCCGATGGCCCCTCGGAATTGCTTGAAATCCGTTGGCAGGGCCTGCGCGATATCCGGCGCCGGGTCGATGATTTCCGCATACATGTTGACCGATTGTATCGCGAGCGGAGCCTGGCTTCGCATTTGCGGGCCATGCCGATGTTTCACCACCTTGGTCCGGACGCGATCAGCCGCATCGTGGATGAAACTCTGTTCGAGACCTATGGTGATTTCGATTGGCATACGCGATACCGACGGCACCGGGATGAGAGCTTTGGCCGCCGGCTTGCGGAGGAACCAGTCATCGTGGCCGAAGGTGATTATTCCGATGGCCTGCTCTTGGTGCGGGCGGGTTTCGCGCGGGTCAGCCTGGCGGTCAACAACGGCCACCGGACCATCCGGTATATCGGCCGCGGTGCGGTTTTCGGCATGGCCGAGATCATCCAAAACTGGCTCGGGGATAAGAAGAACGGCGGCAGTGGCGATGGCTTGGAACAGGGCCAGCCAACGACACTGCGATCCACCCTGCGCGCGTTGGGCTATGTGGATATTCTACGGGTGCCGACGGCGATGATAGAGGAATTGGTGCTGCCGACCCTGTCGGAGCAGGAACTGGCTTTGTACGGACAGCTCGACGGTGACGAGGTGGAATCCTTGAAAGGTCGCGACAACGGCCGACGGGAAAATACGACGATAGATCCCGGCATGTTGGAATTCCTGGTGGAGCATCGCTTTATCAACGGCACGGCGACCATGCTGATGGACCTGGACCGTTGCGTGCGCTGTGATGAGTGTGTGCTGGCCTGCGCCCGTGCCCATGACAACAACCCTCGCTTCAACCGCCATGGTCCCCGCCATGATCATTACATGGTGGCCAATGCCTGTATGCATTGCGTCGATCCCGTCTGTATGATCGGCTGTCCGACGGGCGCCATTCACCGAGCCTCGCCGGGCGGCCAGGTGATGATCAATGATCTGACCTGCATCGGCTGTGCGACCTGCGCCAATTCCTGCCCCTATGACAACATTCGCATGGTTGAAGTGCGTGACGGCAACGGCGCCTTCATCCGCGATACGGTGACCAATGCCCCAATCGCGAAGGCAGCCAAGTGTGATTTATGCCTTGATCAACCCGGCGGCCCCTCGTGTGAGCGCGCCTGTCCCCGCGATGCGCTGAAACGGGTGGATATGCGGGATATGACTGATCTTAGCAGATGGCTGAGCCGGTGATTACGTTCGCCAAACGCCGTTGGCGAAACGGCTTTATCACCCTGCTGGCCGGCGTGGCGTATCTGGCCTGGCATACGGCCTACGATGTCTCCCTCTACCAATCGGCATTCCTAAGCGGATGGCTGTTGTTCGCGGCGATCCTGGTGCTGGCGCTTTACAATGGGCGCAAGAAACTGTCCATGGTGCCCATGGGCACGGCATCGTCCTGGCTGCAGGTGCATATCTATCTGGGACTGCTGACGGTGCTGATCTTCGCCCTGCATGTCGACTGGCGGATCCCGAATGGGCTTTTGGAGCGCATTCTGGCGCTGTTTTTCGTGGCGGCCGCGGGCAGCGGCCTGATTGGAATCTATATTGCCCGCCGTTACGCCCGGATGTTGACCCGGCGCACCGAGGAAGTGGTCCTGGAACGTATCCCCCAGTTCATTGCCCAGTTGCGGCAGCAGGCGGAAGCCGTGGCCCTGGAATCGGCCGCGGAAACCGGTTCATCGACCATTGCCGATTTCTATGGCGGCCAGCTTGCTGACTATTTTGCCCGGCCTCGGCATATGTGGCTGCATTTGCAAGGCTCCCGACGGGCCTATTTCGCTCTTATGACCGAACTGACAAGCATGACTCGGTATTTGAACGATCAGGAAATGATCCAGGCCGAAAAGTTGCGTGCCCTGGTGGAGCGGAAGAACCGGTTGGACTACGCTCATGCTCTGCAAAGCGTCCTTAAGGCCTGGCTGTTTGTTCATATACCGGCGACTTACGGTCTAATTCTGTTGACGCTGTTGCACTTGCTTTTGGTCTATTCGTTTGGTGGCGCGCGCTGATGTCGGAGCCTTTACAACCATTCGGTTATCGCGAGAGCCCCTTTATCCGTCCCGGCCAGAAATGGGTCTGCGGGCATGCGGCGGAGGGCTGCCCTTGCCAAGATGGCCCGGATGCCGGCGGGCATTGCCGGGGGGGCTACGAATGCGACCCGGTGCGTGTGGGTGAGCGTTGGCACTGCACCCGTTCGCAATTCAGTGGCGGCCCCTGCCCGGACGGCCCGCTGGCGGATGGCACCTGCTGCCGGCATGTGCCGCTATGCCGGCCCGTGCGCAGTTGGCGGGCCCGGCGCGGGGCCGTTGTGTCATGGGTATTGGCATTGGTCGCCGGCATCATGGTCTTTGCCATGGCGGGAGGGTATCGGGCAGCATTTATCGATCCGGGCGAATTGTCTTTTCAACATGCCGAGTTGACCGACTGCGGCAGCTGCCACGCCGTCTTCCATCAGGGCATGGCGGGATGGTGGCGCGCCGCCTGGTCGGAAGACGGTACGTTTGAAGACAGCAGGCCCTGTAACACCTGCCACAAGATGGGGGAGCGCGGCCTGCTACCGCATAACTTGCCGGTGGAGGAGATGCAGGCTTTGCGCAAAGCCGCCGCGCCGGCGACGGCTGGCGGGCGGACCCTTGGCGTGCAATTGGCGAACCTTGTATACGGCAAACCGCGGGAAAATGCGGTCTCGTTGCCCTGCATGACCTGCCATGGAGAACACCGTGGCGCCGACATGGACCTGACCAGCCTTTCAAATGATCGCTGCACGACCTGTCACCAGGCGCAGTTCCACAGCCTGGCATCCGGCCATCCGGATTTCGCGCAATATCCCTACGAACGCCGGACGCTGCTGCAATTCGATCACAGTAGCCATATCGACAAGCATTTCCGTGACGGCAAGATCGCAAAGCTAGCGCCGGAGGAATGCCGCGACTGTCACAAGACAGACGCAAACGGCCGTCTGATGCAGGTCAAGCCGTTCGAAGTCAGTTGCGGCGGTGGTTGCCACGGCGACCAGGTTGCGGGCACCGGACGCGCCTCCGCCAAGGGCCTGGCCGTCTTTGCCGTGCCTGGCTTGGATGTGGAAAGTCTGCGCGATCAAGAAGCGGCGATCGGGGAATGGCCGGAATATGCCGAAGACACCGTGACGCCGTTCATGAGCCTACTGTTGTCGGCTGATCCGAAATACCGGGCGGTGCAAGCCGTTCTGGTGGAAATTGATGACCCGCTGGATCTGTCGGACGCCAGCGAAGAGCAACTGGCGGCGGTGGAGACCCTGGCCTGGGCCGTGAAGTCATTGCTGTTCGATATTCGCGCCCAGGGCGCGACCGCCCTGCATGGACGTCTGCAGGAAACTCTGGGCCGCCCTCTAACGGCGGCGGAAAGGGCCAAGCTAACCGCATTATTGCCCTTTGAGACGATCGCGGCGGTGCAAAGGGAGTGGTTCCCAATGCTGGGGTCGGAAATTCCCCGCTGGCGGGCAGGTGAGACGGTTCCCATACCCGATGAGGAAGCGGAGGATGAAGAGGAGGATGAGGACGACGAGGAAGAATCGGAAAAGGACGACGATAGCGATGACAAAGAGACCGAAACCAGCAAGGACGAGGGTGACGACGACGAGGATGACGACGACGAGGGTGATGACGAGGATGACAACAAGGCTGCCATCCCGGCTATTGAAACTGTCGGCGGCGAGGAATGGAATATTTCGGGCGGCTGGTACCGCGACGAATTCACTTTGCGCTACCGGCCCACGGGCCACGGCGATAGTTTCATCCGGGCCTGGTTGGATCTGACCGGGCGGTCAATCCAACGACCGGACGAAAGCGCACAGATTTTCGAGGCCCTGGTCGATAAAAAGGCGCCTGGGATATGCGGCAAGTGTCACTCCGTGGATCAACGGGCGGACCAAACCCTAGTCGTCAACTGGCGTGGCTACAGGTCGGCGGACGGCCTGAAAAAGTCGGTGCGCTTTTCCCATGCCGCCCATTTTAGCCTGTTGGATGAAAAGGGCTGCCTGACCTGTCACGAGAGGGATTCAAAGGCTGATTATGCCGCCGCGTTCAAACATAGGGATCCAGCCAAATTCAACAGCAATTTCAAGCCTTTGCCGCGCGCCGTCTGTGCCGAATGTCATACCGCGGCCAAGGCGGGTGATAGCTGTCTGACCTGCCATAACTATCACCTTGGTGTTTTCCAATCAGTCGTGGCCCATACCAAGGGCATGCTCAAGAATGGGGCGGGAAAGCCTCCGAAATAGCCATCGGTAACCAAGGCCTATCGTGGATAGACGGCAGCCGATTAGGCGCCAGACCTCTTCGAGATTGAACCACCCGCCCGCGCTCGTCGCATGCTCTCATGCCTCGCGGTCATAGCGCGGTGAGGCTATCCGGTGGTACCGGGCCGCGGCGGGGCGGCGGCGAGCAGATTTCAGGGATAGCTCAGCACTTCCGCAAATTTTCCTGGTCCGGACCGGCACAGGGAATTCGCCCACCGACCAAACCGGATATATCCTGATCGCCAATCGCCTTCATCATGGCGCGGGCGGCGGCATCGCTCGGTGAACTGATCAAGGCAGCCGCCCCGGGCACACCCTGCAAGGCCGCCTTGGCGTTCGCCACGCGTTGTATCTGCGCCGCCTTGTACTTCTTGTTCTTGGACTTGCCGACCATCTCGGTGGCGGAAACCAGCTTCGCTGCCTGGCCGGCGACAAACAGTTTCGCCAGTTGGGCAGGTGAGCGCGGCTCGAGCCAATGGCGCATCTTGCCCTGGGAGAACATGACGATTTCGAAAGACTGGTTGATCGGATGTCCCGCCTTCAACATTTTGCCAAAGGCCTTGCCGCTGATTTCCGTGCGGGCGAGGCCGTGGCACTTCATGCAATTGACCGCGATGTCATAAGTCATCCTGGCCCAGATCAGGCCGGCGGTGGTGGAATCGGCAACCCGCTTGGCCTTATGCGCCGGCGTCTCGTCCTTCCGCTTAACATTCTTGCCACCATAATCGGCGTGGACCGTCTCCCATTCGGATGAGGCACCATGGCAGTCCTCGCAGGACGGGCCGTACTTTATCTTCGATTTGCCTGTCGGCTTTTTCTGTTCTTTCGAATAGTGGCAAACGCTGCAATTCTTGTTGCGCTTCATATTCTTCTTGCCGCCCACCGCTTTGGCGATCTTTTTCGCGTAATTGGATTTGTGCACCGTGCGGTAGGTCTCGAAATGCTTGGTCGTGGCCCAGATCTTGGTCTCTTCCTTGTGACATTCCTCGCAGAAGGTCGGACCTTGCACATAGGGTTCCGCATTTGCCCGTTGTGTCCCAGTGAAAATTACAAGCGCCGTCATCAACGGCAAAATTGCCAGCAAAGCTGTGCGTTTGATGGATTTGAGCACCACGGCCCCCCTTATACCAGCATTTGATATTATTGCCATGATGGCTTATGGACAGTGTGCCCAATTGGACGGTAAGACGCAATGCCGCGTTTGTCGGCAATTTCCGCCACACACCGTTCGGCAAAGACCGCCAATCACGGTGCTGCCCAATTTCGTCCTAGAAGGCGACGTTTATCTTGGTGCGCACACCGAAGGCCTCATCAATGGATTCCTGTGATACCGCGAAACCGCCAAGCTCGAAAAAGACATGCCGGCCAACGGCCTGGGAATAACGCACCGCCACGCCGAAACGGTCGGTACCGCCGGTGTTGTCATCGACCTTGCCGCCAATTTCTAAGATCAAGTTGCGCCGCAAGGCTGGCGAGAAAAACATCTGATAGCCGATAGTGCCGCCAAAGGCATCACTGGCCCTGTTCGGGATCGCCGCACCGGCCAGGCCATTACCGGAAAACAACAGCCCCATGATACCCAGCGGCCCACCAGCCGAGCGCGCAGCCGGCGCATAGTCGTTGGCTGCCCCGAACAGGTTCAGATACATAATATTATCGGTGCGTTTTGGAGCCCAGGAGAAAGAGGTGTAGAGCAAAGTTCCATCGGTCGCCTGCGCCGTGCTTTGGCCCGGCGTATGGGAATGAGCCAGCCGGATCGTCGTATCCACATCATGTTCCGCGATAATGAAGGGACGAATGAAGCCGCCGCCGATATTGAACTGGTCACCGATGGCACGGGTGCTGTCGATATATGTCATGTCCAGCTCAATTGTCGCATGATGCGCCTCGACGGCGGAGAAGATGGCATATAATTCACCCTCATCATCATCGATATTGTTGCTGCGCTGTACGTTGTTCCAAGCCATCAGCCCTGTTATCCGGGCGAAATTGGAGCCCGTGAAGGGTATGGTGCTGCGGGTCAGGGCGACGGAATCGAGACTATCGTTGATCAGCATGCCGCCTTGGGAAACCACCCGTTGGCGCCCCACCGCGATCTCAAAATCTAGCGGCAGCCGGCCGTCCATGTCCAGATTAGGGAACATTTCCGAAATCTCGCCTTCAAAGAAGGCGGTGGACAGACGCGCGTTGGCTTCGCTTTTCCAGCCTCTGCCCGGATCGATCAGGTAGCGGCTCTTGGCGCCGTTTTCCTGTGTTAGCGGCGCCATGCCGAGCAGGATCCGCTCGGTCCCGCTGAGGGTCATGTTGAGGAAAAGATTGGCCGTGGTCACCCAGGTGGATGCGGTTTCGGTCACACCGTTGTCGGTGATCTCCAAACCGGTGTTGATACTGCCGAACAGCACCAGCCCCGGCGAGACGACCATGCCGGTGGGCAATTCGAATTCATACTCATATGGCCCCTCATGCACATAAGGCTGCCAGAATTCGATAAGGGGAACTGGCCGGGCCGGCTGCTGGTCCTGCCCCTTGAAGCCGGGCGGAACATCCGAGAAGCGGGAGGGGCTATTGTCGTCGCCGCTATACGTTGCGTTCTTGTCGCCGGCCAGGGCCGTATTCGAAGGGGCCGCGGCATAACCGGCAAAACCGATCAGGGTAAAGGCGGCGATGATGATTGATTTTCTCAGCATGTCGGCCACCCTAATTCGCGATTGTTACGGTTTCCGTGGTTTCCCACAGGTTTATGCTTAGATCGACGACGCGCTTCGCCAATTCACGCAGGGAGAAGCCGTAGTCGAAACCGGGGCCGGAGGAGACGTGAATGAAATACGCCGGCATCTGCTGAGCGATCAGCTTCATATGCACCGTGTAGGTCTCGCCCGCCTTCAGCAGGCTTGGATCGACATGGTACTCGGCCCAACGGTGGCCGCCCGGTTCGATACTGTTCTTCTTTGAACGGGCGCTTTCCGGACGCATGTGGATCGCCGTCGGGTTGGTCGGCGGTCGGATAAACGGTCTGACGGCTGCCGAGAAAGGCACCGCCCGCAGCTGCGTGCGCTCGCCGCCCCAGAACGTGCGGGCCATGAAATGGCTCATCAAATTGAACAATTGCTTGTCATATTTCATTTCGCCATTACGGACATAGCGGGAATAGCGTTCCCGCAGATCGCCGTTGGGGTCCCGGTCGCCGGATTTGAAGACCGTATTGCCCTGGCCGTCCTTGACCGTGACTTGGAAGAATATCATGCGTTCGTGAATGAAGCCCGATGGTGCGTTGTGGCCCAGCACGGCATTGCGCAGCTTGATCTTGAAGTTCAGGCCATCACTCATGCTGGGTTTATTCATGACCACGTCATCGACCTTGTAGCCGGCCAGCATGAGGGTCTTGCGCTGATCCTTGGCCCAGTCCATCAACTCGAAATTGGCTTCCAGAATCTCGCGGGCTTCATAGCGCAGATCCTGATCCTCCCAATGTTTTGGGAACTTATGGTCGTCTGCGACATTGTCCTCGAATTCATCCGTGCCCCAACCCTTTTTGTGGTCGAATTCGAGCCACTGGGCGTAGCTGGCCAGCTGTACCGCGTCGGGGTTGTGGGGGAAGATGCCGGGATGCAGCACCGAGAAATCCGGGCCGGCGAAATAATGGTTCGACAGGCGCCGCGGCTTGGTCTCGGTCTTGCCGATCACCGCCGCCGGGGCGAAGTCAAAGCCCTTGTTCTCGCCCGGAACCTTGCCCATGTGGCAATCCTGGCAAGTCACGCCGTCCTTGGCCGATTGCGAGGTGCGGTATTCGTCGAAGGTTTCCTCGTTATGCACGCCGGTGGGCAGGCGCGAGGAATGGCAGTTGCCGCAGAAGCGGGAGGCGCGGAGGAACGGATAAGGCTCCACCACCTTATGGATCGCCCGGCCCTTCTTGCCGCGCTCCGTTACCAGGTTTAGCCGGCTGTCCTTTTCGGTCTCGGCCTGGATATCATTGTTGGTGGGGCCAAAAATCGGCGCGAAGATATCGCCCTGGGTGATCAGCGACCGGGCGGAGCGTTTGCCATAGCGTTTGTCGAAGCGGTGGCAGACCACGCAGGTGATACCTTCCACCACCGGGCCGAGGAAATCTTCACCGGCCTGGGCGAATTGCTGCCGTTTGACGTTGGAAATCTGCATCGTCTTCAAGACCGCCGACAGCGGCGCATGGCAGCGCGAACAGGTATCGGCCGAGGTGCCGTTGGTCTTGGACAAAATGGCGTTCTCCACCGAGGTGAAGAAGGGGCTCAAATTACCATAGGCATGGTGCGAAACGGACCATTGCCGGAACTGTACCGGATGGCAGACTTTGCATTCGAAGGCGGAGGGGAATTGTTTGTTGCGGAATAGATCCTCATGGGCCGTGGCTCCGCTTTTCCCATCAGGCGCCTTTTGCGCCAAAGCCGATACTGGTATCGCCATGGCAAATGTCAGAGACAATATTAGCGCCAACATGACAGTGAACCGAACATTCATCGACTGGAATACAAAATGAACCTGTGGCCGGAAAAGCGGAACAGTCAACTTAGATTGCCAAAACATCAAAAAAATCCCTAATCAGGAGAGGGCTCGGTATCGGCTTGGTACCGGATAGAGGAAAAGCGCGCGGATCGCACCAAGCCGCCTGAAGCGGCATCCATCACATCAGAAATAACCCGTGATGTCAGTGCCGCGCCACAAATACGATAAAGACTCAAGATCAGACCATTCGCCCAATGCGAGCATACACCACGCCTAGGCTAAATAACTATTACCTTATTAACCCTATCGTCAGGTACATTAGACTACCTTGATCTGAATCAATTGCGATGGCGGATCAGGCATGGCGAAGTAGAGTCTTCCTGCCAATGTTCTGATCGCAGATTCATTGGCCGGCAAATATCAAGGAATACTCGGATATGCTCGAAATGGGTCAACAGGCGACATAAACATGCGATTATATGATGCTCGAAGCTGAGTGATAAGCCGACATTGATCTGGACTATTCAGTTGCCCACGCACTGTGCCCTTGATCCTGACTGGGCTATTCAGCGGCGGCTTTTACGCCGCGCCATCTAGCGGGGGAACCCAATAGCGGCAACCACCGCCGCCCCTAGCGTAGATCCGCTGCCTCCTCCATCCCAGGGCCCGCAGGGCCTGCCCGACGTTCATGGTATGGGGCCGGGCGCTGATCTCGTTGATCTTGCCAATGGTATCGGAAATACCCTGCAGAGCCGTCACGGCGCCGTTGGTTTCCTGCTGCATCGATGTGATCTGCGCGGCAATCTCCTCCGTTGCCTTGGCGGTCTGATTGGCCAGGTTCTTGACCTCGGAAGCGACAACGGCGAAGCCCTTGCCGGCCTCCCCCGCGCGCGCCGCCTCGATCGTGGCATTCAGAGCCAACAGGTTGGTCTGTGAGGCAATGTCGTTGATCAGATCGACCACGTCGCCGATCTTCTGAGCCGCCTCGTTCAGGCTCAATACCGATTGGTTGGTGCTCTCCGTCTGAGCCACCGCCTCGGTGGTGATGCGGGCTGACTCGGAGACCTGCCGGGTAATCTCGTCAATCGACGATGACAGCTCTTCCGAGGCAGCGGCAACGGTCTGCACGTTGGCACTGGCCTGTTCCGAGGCCGCCGCCACGGTCGCGGACTGTTGCATGGTCTTTTCCGCCGTGCTGGACATGGAGCGCGCGGTGGCGTCCATCTCCGTCGTGGCGGAAGCCACCGTTTTCAGGATACCGGCCACGGTGCCATCGAATTCCTTGGTGATGGCATCGACCTTCTCGGCCCGGGCTTCACGCGCGGCCCGTTCCGCTTCCTGTTCGGCGACCAGTTCGTCATTGCGGATCATATTGTCCTTGAAGACCTGAACCGCCTGAGCCATGGCGCCGACTTCGTCAACCCGGTTCTGTATCTGCGGTGTATTATCGGGTGTGTGTTCAGCAGGTTCGACTTGATTTCGGTCAATGTGAGATTAATCAATTTCTTGCCATAATTCTCATCTGTTCCATTTGTTTGACGACGGACACATCGACGCCAAGCGGTCTATCATCAAACCCAGATGAGCTAGGTTCTCCGTTATGAAACAGGCTCAACTGTCCCAAATGCTTCGATGCCGGATATTTCATGGGCGCCATGCGTAAAGTGGGTGATCTGATCGCCCTGATAACTGTCACCGCGATGCTCGCCCCGAGCCCATCAATCGCGGAACCGGCCAACCTGAAGAAGCGATCGGCTGATCTTGTGTCGAAAAGCGCTGAGTTAAACACGCGCGTAACCGCCCTTATCAACGAGATCAGCCGCCAACGTTTCGACGAGCTCGAGGAGGCACGCGCCGACGTGCGCAAGGAACTCGATGCTTGGATGAGCGGTGATGCGAAGATGAGAGGCCAAAAGGTGCAACGTGTGCTTTCTGAGGCCTATCGCATCGCCGAGGAATACGGCACCGATGTTGCTAGGATGAAGCGGGTCTACGGCGTCGCGCGCCGCGCCATCCTGCGCGCTAACTTCTTCAGCCAAGGCGACACGGGCATAGGGACCAAGAGAGAATTCACCAGAAAAATTAGGGACGCCGTTATTGTCGGCAATGTCGTTCATTTCTATGGTCTGGTAGACAGCGAGGAAGAGCGCATCGCCCGATCCATGAAAAAACGATTGGTGCAATATCGCAATCTTCTTCAGGTCTACATCAAGGCCTTGACCATCCAGGATCCGGCCCAAGCCATGATCCACCTGCGGAAATATACCGATCTGGTTCGCGGGTACGTAACCGAACAGGAACGACAGGCCATTGAAGCCGACACCAAAATGATGCTGGCCCATCAAAATGGTGTGGTCGAATACGTGGGCGCCTTCCCCTTGGTCGGCACGGCCATGGACGTGGTCATGTTCTATCAGGGAGAAGACTTGGCCGGAAACATGGTGGATCGAGCCGAAATGGCTGCTGGGCATGTTATATTGTCTTCCGTAGCTTTGGGCTCGCTTGTCAAGCTATCAGGTCTGGTCCTGAAGGCGACCGCCAAGGTCACCAAGGCGGCTGCCAAGCGCATGCCCGACGCCTTCGCCCGGTTGGGGGTCTTGGGGACCAATTTGGCCCAGTTGAAAGGACCGGCGCGGAAGACGCTCAACAAGCAGTTAGCCGTTGCGCTTGGGGACCGGGCGGCGGGCGAGGGCGACATAGTCGGCGCCTTAGCGAACAAGATAATTGGCAAGATGCTGCCCATCGTCGCAGCCAAGACTAAAGTTCTATTGTCAAAAATCGATGGCGCCCGTAAGGCCCTGGATGATCTGGGTGACATTGGGAAACGCTCTGATCTGTTCAAGCTCGGGCGCCGGCAGGGCAAAGGGCTGGTGGCTGATTACCAAAACATCATTGAAACCGGCACGAGCCAGGAGATCCGCGACGCCATGCTGGCTATCCAGGCCAACAAGCACGCCATGCAGGTCCTGAAAGACGGGTCTCAGAAAACCATCCATAAGTTCAACATGGGTATCAGCGGCCTTTATAAAGAAGCCGATGAACTTACCAAGGACGCCTTGGTCTCGAAATACCTCGACGGCTTCGCCAAGCACTTGGAAAAGGATCTTTCCAAGATGAGCCCTGCCGATCTCCTGGCGCTCAAGGCTGAGCTCAGAAAGAAAATTAAGATCGATCTGATCACTAATCCCTCCACGGGAAAGGTCAAGCCCAGCTTCGATCGAGACATCACCGCCAAGATCGAGGTCGCCCCGGGCGTATGGAAGGATGTGCCATCGAAGTTACTGGACGAAGCCTATGGCCCCGCATTTTTCAAAGCCGCCAAGGGGGCCGATCTGCCATCCGGAGAAGCGGGTAGAGCTGCGGCCAAGAACCTCATGGAAGAGATGGACCAGGTGGCCACCGACGCCTTGCATACTGAAGCCTACGGAGCCGGCTCCCATGACCTTCGCGTCGCCTTGGAGAAGAACAAGCGTAGCGTCTTCAAGGATCCCGAACAGATCGGGCTGGTGTACGCCTATAAGGGAAACCACTGGTTCGACAAGGCGAGGAAGGCTATTGCACGGGCCAAGTCCGCCGACCCCAACAAGGCAAAAAACCTCTTGATTGAGGCCGAATCCCATTTTGAGGAGGGCATGCGAAATCTGTCCAAGCAGTTCGATAAACAGATCGAAGAACGGGTCGCCGGGTTCAACAAACGTTTGGCCAGCCAGGGCCGGTCACCGATCCGAATACCGGACGACCTTCGTCGGGCCAACGAAATAATGCATGCCGTGGGAAAAACCGAAGACCCGGCTACGGCCATGAAAAAACTAGCCGAATTGGGCATGGGGCCGCGGGACGCGGCAGAACGGATGGGTAACTTTGTCACCAAGATCCACAGGACCATGTCCAAAGGCAAACAGGTTGTCGAGAAGGGAAAGCCGCCTGGAGGACCTCTTTTGCTGCACCGCCCAAGCGACTGGGTCGCTCGCGCGCCAACGGGGGTGGCGAAATGACGGCCTGCGCCCATCACCACGGTTTAATAGGTTTGATATGCAGACGGATCGCTTGCAGTCTATTGGCGATTGCGATTTTGCCCGTGGCGTTTCCGGCTACGGGCTTGGGCCAGGAGGCGGAGGGCGGGGATGCCCAGTCGCGGATTTCCCGATTGGAAACAGAATACAAGGAAATCGAGACGAAACTCGAAGGATCTGAATCCGTGTCCAAACGTCTCGAGGACATTGGGTATGGCGGCCCCGTCCTTCAAAAAGATCTGAAAATGCTCGCCGCCAAGGTCAAGGGATTGCAACTGGAACTTAAAAGGCTGGATGCGGAGCTTTCGGGCTTGGAATTGAAGAGCCTTGTAGACACGCCGAAGAAAACCATTATCCGTGTATCCCATGACACCTACAACGGGGCAAAACTGGACCCGAAGGAGCCCGTGAAAAACGGTGATATTCTGGCTTTCCAGGCCGACATTAGCCATATCGGTGAAACCAACAACCCGGTGCCCGCCAATTTTTTTTGGAAGGTCATCGACCCCGACCGCCACCCCATAGACGGGCTATATAAAGACCGTCAGGTCGCGAAGGAAGGCAATGACGAACCCGCTAACTGCCGTGACAATCCAGTTCCTAAACCGGGATGTTTCCGGTTCCAGGTTGAGGGGTTTAGTAATGGTACTTATACAGTGGTTCTGACACATGAGAATGCCGCCCAGCCCGGCAAACGTGCCCAAAGCGTTACTAATTTTTCCGTCTATCAGGAGGTCACGATCACGGATTTGGTGGTCGACGTGTCGCCCGACGGAAAGACCTCCTACGAGACACTGCACCCGGACCAGCAACCTTACCTTTACGTCTATTACGAAATGGGAAAGGGTGTGGATGCGGTCACTGTCGAGTTCAAAATCATCGACAAAAAGACCGGGGCGGTGATTGATGCCGAAACTACGGAGCGTTCAAGAAAGAAGGATGCCGTCACGCAACGGGTCGGTTTTGCCCCCGGTCCAGACAAGGTGAAAGAAGGCGTGAGCGCAACAGTCAGCGCGTCCGTCTTTGCTCCGGGCGGCAAGACGGTAACCAGTACCGCGGACTTCCGCGTCAGCGCCTACGTGTTGGCACTCAACGTCCCCCGTACGCTCGTAACAGCGGATGGCAAGCCCTTTAGCATTGGCGTGCCGAAACAGTTTGAGCGGCCCTTCAATGTGGACATTGACGTGGAAAGCGGCTTGATGATCCATCAGGGCAAGGACCGGTTGGGCGGTACGATTACCGGTCTAGCTGACAAAGACCAAATCAGATCTGGTTTGACGGTCAAGGTTACTGACGCGGCAGGCCGCCGGGCCACTGGATATGCCCCCGTAACCATCGAGCCCCTACGCAAACCTAAGGCCGTCTTGAAATCGGCGCCGCAGCCAAACATTACATCGTCGGCTGCTCCTAGATGTAAGTTGCCCAAGACCTACAGGGTAGAGGCCGGCCGGCTGAGCCAGGTCATGCATGTTCGGATCGACCAGAAGAATGGAGAAATTTACACCGCTACTCTAACGCCGTTATCCGGCAAGGGATGGTGGGCCAGGGGCCAGGCAAAGTTCGGTCCCAACTGCCAAGTGCTTCGTCACGGCTGGTACAATATTTACAGCCCTCGCGGCAAAGTCATTAAAAAGGGCGCCTATGCCAATGATGTAGAGCAATGGTCGCAGCGCACTGCAAATTGGCCAAAAAAAGCGCGGACGAGCGCGACTCAGCATCTTAGTATACCCTCGCAACGGCCAAGGTGATGGGGTTGGACATCGCAACGATGATATTGGAAAGACAAGTGAAGCACAAAAAGGTCAATCTCTGCCTGCCTGGTTTAATCGCCGCCACCTGCTTGGTCATCGCCATCGCGGTATTGCCTACTCATGCACAGTCCAGTGATGAGACAAGGGCTGACGGTCATATTCCCATCATCTCCGACATTTTCAAAGCTATAAGTTCCGCCGCTACGGCGCCGAACGGCAAAAAGGAAAGCTATACCTTCAGCAACTGGATGAGCGGTGAGGACTACCAGGATTACGTGGAAAATCAAAAAAGCAATGAACGCTTTCCCATCCTTGTGGAAGGACGATCCCACAATGGTAAAAACATATTTCGGGGTCTCTTTGTGCCCTATCTCAGCGTCGAAGGTTTCGGATTTTGGACCCATCACGGGCTGACGAGAAAAGAGGTCGATGCGCGGGAATCGGAGTTGGAGAAGAAGGGTTACAGGAGCCTGACTGAGACGCTATTTAAATCCGCTAGCGGGTGGCTCATTCAGGGAACATGGCTGACGAAGGCTTCTTTTTTTGAAGGCCGTCGCGTGATGGCGAAAATCGAGGCCCAGCGGCTGGTGCCGGGTGAAAAATTTTCTGACCATGCGAAATATGGGAGGACAACTTACGCGTCATTCAGTGCAGATGGGCAACGGTTCGTCACTATGGGATATCCCAGCTCCACTGCGGTAATTTCCTTGTGGGATGCAACGGAGGACGACCCCGAAAAGATGGGTGAGGTATCGTTCCGTGGCGGTCTGTCGGGCCTTGGATTTGACGATGGCTTCGCGATTTCCGCCGACGGCTCCCTTTACGCTGCGGTTATGGAATATGGTCAAAAAAGCGGTCTTCAAGTGGCCATCCGCGACTGGCAAGGCAACCAGCACCTCACCATCAACATTCCGATATCCAACAGGCGCATGATGGATCGGATGTTCGCGCCCGAAAAGAACAGGAACGCCAGTCTAGCCTGTGGCTTGGCGTTCAGTCCTGATAGCACTCGGCTCGCTGTGTGCCATAAGCGTGATATCGGCCAGGAATACTCGGTTTCCGATCTGGTTCGCGATGACGATGTCGTTGACATTTATGACGTAAAAACCGGCAATCGACTCGCCAGCTCGACACTATTCTTGAAACGATGGAAAGAAAAAGGGAAGCAGGGCCTAGTTACACTGAATTATGATGGAAGAATGCGCTTCTCCCCATCGGGTCGATATCTTGTGGTGCCTGGCATGGTGACGCTCATGCGGCTGGGCAGCAGATGGGAGCGCGAGGTCTGGAGCCGGAATGTCTGGGTGCTGGATGCCAGGACGCTTAAAGTCGCTCAAGACTTCGGCGTGAAAAAGCTAAGAGGCGTGGCAAACCGGAAAGAATATGATAAGGCACTCGATATGTTGGCAATGCCGCGGAAATTGGGATTCGGGAACGATAATTTGTTCCTTGTTTACCGCCGGGGCAGAGGATACGGGATCGAAACTATTGACGGCTCTATGAGGACCGAACCGATCGCATGCTGCGTAAATCCTCGCGAAGATATGAATATAGTGTTTAATAAAAACCGCTCGATGATGGCGGACATGGTATGGAACAAGAAAGAGAAGATAGCCTTCATAAAGTTCTTCTCGCTGACGGGAAAGACCCTTTCGCACATCACCGACCATAAAATTAAGAGCCCGATTGGCATTGCCCAAATGCCCGATCAGCAGCTGATGGTAGTCAATCCAACGAGCGTGGTTCGGGTGCCCTGGCCGAGCAAGAACAATATTCTCGCTATTGGCCAGAAAAAAGAGGGCATGGAATTGATCAAGGCGGACTTTAAGAAAGAAGGGCTCGAGTTGCTTGCTAAATCGATGACAACGGACATCAGCCTATGGAAGCGAAAGGATTGGAGATTAGATTTATTTTACCTTTTAAAATGGATAGATTCTGGTGAGCGGGGGCTGGAACCTCCTGACCTTGCTAAATTATCCCTGATTCTACTTGAATTAAGCTCGGATAGAAGTACACGAGCCAACGCATACATCTTTTACGGTACCTTGGCCTTAAAAGCGGGACATCCGGCCTTGGCTCGGCAGGCTGCGGCAAGGATAAAAGAGTCCTATCCCAAGTCCAAGGCTGCTACCCTAATCGATGCAGGGGCCATAGCATTGAATGGTGACGCCGACGGCGCCTATCAATTTCTTTTGAAAAACGTCGACCGAAAAGGCGACAATGGGCGCATGGTTCGCTTGATACGCGCTGCCCCTAACGCATTTAAGCCATTACTAGAGGACCGTCGGAAATTGGCCTTTGTATTAGGTCAGGAAGAGAAAAGGCTCCCCAATCCTGCAGTCGGAACGGTTAAGCGCCGTTATCCCGATCTTAACGGCAATCTCATCACCCCAGCTGGCGCCATATCCGCTCGCGCCCAAAAATCCAAACCTACTCTAAAGACGAAAACAAGCCAAAAACGGCAAAAAGGAAGAATTTTGGACTGACCAAAGCGAAACACGTAACCGAGGATCTGTCCTTAAGCGCGGCCAAACGAATCTGGTCTGCACCTTATCACCCGCAGACCCAAGGCAAGATCGAACGTTGGCACCAAACCCTGAAGAACCGCATCCTGCTGGAGAACTACTATCTGCCGGGCGATCTCGAAAACCAGATCGGCGCCTTCGTCGATCATTACAACAACCAGCGTTACCATGAGAGCATTGGCAACGTCACACCCGCCGACGCCTACTTCGGGCGCCACACCGCAATCATCGAAAGGAGAGAAAAGATCAAGAAACAGACCATCCAAAAGCGCCGCTTGAACCATCAACAAAAAGCGGCATAACATCAAACCTAGATGAGCCAGATCCTCCCATTGGAAACAGGATCATATGTCCCAAATGTTTTGATGACGGACACACCCCGAAGTGACAGCAATCACAGGAGGACGACTTTTATGACCGAAATGCCGTTGAGGTGCGACACAATGTCCTATTATCGGCGGTTCTTGTCTGGTTTAGCCTGGCGGACCTAAGTCAGGCTGGTCACCGTTACGTAGTGAAGATCATGGAGGTTGCTAGGGCTTTTCGGATATTCCTCATTGGGTTTGTCCTAGTTCTTTCGGCCTGTGTGACGGTCGAACCGAGAAGTCCGGACCAGCTTCGGATTGGGTTAGAGCCGACTATGAAGGTGCGCACACCGACGGGTGACGGCCCGTTCCCAACAGTCGTCATTCTTCATGGTGCGAACGATCCGACTTGGCGCACAGGTTATTCAGATTGGATGGATTGGTTGGTTGCGCGTGGTTATGCAGCTGTCTTTATTGACAGTGCAGCAGCTAGAGGCGTTAGCGCCGACGCGATGATGGGCCCTGGATTGATGCCCAGCGAGCGAGCAGCGGACGTCTTCATCGCCCTGGATATTCTCCGCAAAAAGCCTTTCGTGGACAAATCGCGTTTCGCTCTAATAGGCATGTCTCACGGCGGCGACACTGCCCTTGACGCTCTTGTTCAGGCGCCACCTGCGGGCCCAGTTAAAGGACTGACCGCAGTGCCGCCTTTAGGACTTAGCGGCCTCAAGGCGGTCGCAGCTTTTTATCCTGGCTGTCGAAAACCAGTGATGGGTGTTCGCGTGACGGAAGTCTATGACCGCGCTTGGACGCAGAATATTCCAGTGGTGATCTTTCAGGGAAGCAACGATACCTATGTTGACATTCCGCTTTGTCAGGCCGTCGTAAAGAGGCAGGAAGCAAAGGGTACGCCTATTCAGTATTATTTCTACAAGGGCGAACCCCATTGTTTTGATGCCGACTATGGCGACGGTCCCGACTGCTATAGGTCATCAGCTCCAGCGGCAGATGCTCGCACTAAGGTCGAACGTTTGCTGTCACAGGTATTCCAGTAAGGCCTTGTGGACGTAGGCGACTGATCTCCCTACAGCCAACTGACCAGCTAGCGCCGTCGCCCAAGGTTCGGCCTATCTGGTCTTTGTTTTCACCGCTGGCCCCCCACAAGCTAACCACCCCATCCCGCCAGCGCTCGTAGAACGCCATCTTCAACATCCAGCTGGTTGGTTAGGCACCTCCAACAGGTCGTCTTTGGACGGCCAGCCCGAATGTAAGGGGTCGGAGACACGTTGGGCTGACCTCAAACCGCTCCAGAACGCTGGTTTATCGTATCAACCGACATTCCCCTGATGGCTTTTGGTTCCGTCCATCAGCATAGCAATTTCGGGCCTTGATGGCAATTTTGTCCGAATTCGCCACGGTGATCCGCAAAGGCCGGCGAGGTGATTGCCAAGCTGAAAGGTTTACGGCTTGGCAAGGCACCCCATAAATTGCCCTAGACATTCCCATACTCCGCCCTATGCCCCTCAGGCCAGGGCCACCGGGGGTAGGTGG
>Ga0233449_1001196_pt1 | contig 24791 bp, 21 predicted proteins | sample SI_124_October20_FD_183012 | JGI IMG/M metagenome (GOLD analysis project Ga0233449, IMG submission 183012) | Seawater microbial communities from Saanich Inlet, British Columbia, Canada - SI_124_October2016_200_MG | ecosystem: Environmental > Aquatic > Marine > Inlet | place: Canada: British... | reverse complement strand
CATCCCTCAACGAATTCAACCAATTCCTTTTGACCAGCATGAGTTGAAAAGCTATATTGGTCTACTTCTAAATTAATTGGCGAAATGTTGCCGAATATTGGCACTTGTTTTTTCTCCAATAACATTCTTCCACCAGTCCCTTCAGCCTGATAGCCAGTTAGCAAAATAGCGTTACGTAGATCATTTCTTAATCTATTTAGATACCAAATACTTGGGCCTCCATTCAACATTCCTGAAGTAGTAATTATTACATCTGCATTTAGGGCTTTTTTCTTATCTGATTTACTACCTACTTTTTTTGCCCAAGATAATGCTGCAATCAATGCATCCTTGTCGCGTAAATATTCATTATGTTCAAGATACATTTTTACTAAACGCTTACCCATTCCATCAATATGAACATTTAGTTGAGGATTTGTTCGATGTAATAGCATTAGTACATCCTGGGTGCGCCCATTTGCAAAAGCTGGAATTAAACAAGTTCCATTACGCTCAACTACTTCTAAAACTCTATCAATAAATCTTTGTTGTTCTTCTTCCTTCTTAGGGTGATTCCTATTTGCATAAGTTCCTTCAATAAATAATATATCACAATCAATTGGTTTTGCACCAGATACTAATTCACAATCACGTGTATCAAAGTCCCCTGAAAATAATATTTTCTTTTTTGGGGTTTCAATATATGTCATAGCAGCACCTGGAATATGACCGGCACGAAGAAATCTCCATTTCCAATCTAATAATTTATTTTCTTCATCAAAACTATATGGACGTAAATTCACTATAGCTTCATCTAAATCTCTTTTGTCCCATGCAAGAGGATAACCCTCAATTCTACTTACTTTATAGCAATCATGCCACATTGGCTCGACTATCATTTTTGTTAATCCAGTACAATGAAGTAAAGTTCCATAATTGCTAGATAACCAAGGTGCCATACCTATATGATCAAGATGTGAATGAGTTAATATACAATTTTCTATATTTGGAGATTCATTTGGATAACGGGGTGGATCTGAAGGTGCCATACCATAATCTAGCAATAATTTAGTTCCGGTTTCATCTTCTAAAATACATCCTACATTTCCTACCTCATCACCACCACCAAGAAAGTGAAATCTAAATCCTTTCTCAACAGGTTCACTTGGATAAGAAGTTGTTCTACCTGGGGAGTACATTACCATAAGAAACATTTGCTCGATAAAGTGATTCTCAAAGAAGGTATGGGTTATTCGTTACCCACACCCCCTTATTTCCATTGGAAAAATATAATGCAAGAAAATTATTTTCTTTTTTTTCTGAAGAAGAGAATAGTTCATAGACTAGTCGCGAAACCAACAATAAGGTCTTACTAACGTAATACCAAAAACAATCATTTCCTTACTAATTGCCAATCTAAAAAATATTTTGCAGTGGAAATGAAGGGGTTTCTCCACCCTAAACTTTTTTTCCTTTATTTGTTTATTATTTCTTTCCATTGGAAAAAAAATCACTACTTTTATTTCTATCTATATTAAATTTCAATTTTTTTAATTATTCAAACGGAGCCATTATTTTTTTTGCTTCGGAAATAGATAATTGTTGTTTCTCCAGATTTCCATTGCGCATAGTCCTTCAAGGATAACCCCTGCCCATAAATTATTGGGGAGGGTAATATTAGTGCAATTTATTGTTGATGCAGACAAATGTTATGGTTGCGGAGCTTGTATCGCCATCTGTCCCCTCAATTCCTTACTATTGGACAACCGTATTGTAATAGTTGATCATAAATCTTGTACCCTATGCAATCATTGTATCCCCTCCTGTCCTGTTTTTGCATTATCAATTGGTGAGTAGTATGTATATTATCCTTAATAATGGAGTAAAGGGTTTAATTTGCGCTATTGAATTAGCTAAACAAGGTTCTAAAGTTACTCTGATTGATGAACGTCAAGAAATAGGAACACCTGTCCATCGCCCCGGATTAATAAGAACTAAAGAAGTGATAAAATGGCTTATAAATTTTGAATTTCCATTACAATTAAACCTTTTTTCCTTTTCAAATAATATTGACAATTGGTATGGATTAAGAATGGAATGGTTTGAAAAATCCCTAGCAACAATTGCCTCTTCTCTTGGAGTTGAAATAATATTAAAAACTCAAATTACTTCATTGGATGAAGTTGATGGAAAAGAGTATGTTTGTATTTCCAATCCTTCAATAAATAATAAATCAAAAATTTTTGGTCAAATGATTGATTGCACAATGAATGATGATTTTTCTAGTATCTCCCCAATAGTAAAAATCAGCAAATGGTATGGTGGAATAGCAAATGGCCACGACATGCCTTTTGAATGGCAGAAAAATGGTTGGAAGGATGAGAAATTGATGATCCCTCGCAAAGATGGGACAATTGAATGTTGGACTCCAAACGAAAAACAATTTGTCGAGCCAAATTCTGGTTGGTTGGAAATAATGACGAATGATTTACCGATGTTCCCATATACGAGTTTGGATTATTCAATCAGTAGTGGAATTAATTTGGCAGCAGAAATTCATTATAATATTTGATAAACAAGCAATATATTGCCGATATACCCAAAGGCATCTACTATTTCCGCGTGGTTAGGGTGAAACAATGATTCGCTTTGGACTAACCAACGGTCACGTTGAGGTCGGTTATCACGCCGGCGTTCCAATTTTTGGAGGTCCGGTGGAAAATGATTTATTTAGATTAAGATATACCTAGTGAAGTCCTGCATTTCTTGTTTGGAGTTCCATATCAAAGATTCAACATATGTATTTTGTAACTCGGTCTGCCCGATTCTATTTATACAAAGTGATTTCGCTTGGGGGGTGGAGGAATGTGGTTGTCCAATCCCAGGCTTTCCCAAGTGATTGAACTCATCAATCAAAAATTTGTTCGAATGTTTGACAAATTTGAAACATTCTCAAATAAAAAAGTCTACTTCAGCTTTTTTTTGTTGACATTCATCATGGCATCACCGATGCTTCTTGCTTACGAACTTGCAGATGATTCATCTCGTTTTGAGCACAAAGATTTGGATATCTTCCGAGACCGTGCTCAAACCATCATCGATGGAGATTTGCTGTATCGTGATACAGACCACGTGACCCTCTCTCCACCCTTGATCAATTACCTGTTCGTTCCCGCAGTTCTGTTAGGAAATACAGCCTTTATCTGGACGCTTTGGTTCTGCGTGTTCATCTTCACATCAGCAGTTATCCTACATCGCATCCTCACTTCATTTTTTGACAAACGCTACGCCATTGCTGGAACTGTATTTTACATTGTATCGCCACTTTCTCATTACACGACGGTCATGATGATGCAAGATGATGCGATCATTGTCAATTTTTTACTTCTCTCGTTCTTATTCATGATTCGTAAAAGTTGGTACAAAGCCGCGGCGGTCTTTGGATTCGGAGCGATGACAAAATTATTTCCAGCGCTTTGCGCACCACTCGCAGCAATCGGGCCCGAACTATGGAAGAACCGATTTATAACCATGTTCATCGGGCTAGGAATTGGAATTATTGTGACCCTTCCTTTCCTGATTTATGCTACAGACGAATTTTTACAATTCCTCAATTTTTATTTAACTGGCCAACAGCCAAGTTCAGATATCCAAATGTCTGAGACCGTTTCAGACATTGACCAGCGCGGGATGTCATTTTGGCGATATTTGGGAGAGAACATTATATTCGTACCAAGCTCGATCCTGCACATCATCTTTGTCTTGGCAATCATCACAACATGGGTCGCAGCCCTTATGAAAAAGGTCGAGATCATTCCTGCAGCTACACTTTGCATCCTCTGGATCTTCATTTTTTACTCCAAAGTACACTACGGATATCACCTCATGATTTTTTCATTATTGATTCCATGGGCCCTCCCACACCCGAAACAAGTAGCAAGCTTAGGTGTGATGAGCTTCTTCCTCATTCTCATCCACAGAATGTGGAGGCAAAACTCAATGATTCAAAACACGATGGTCCAATTATCATTTGCGACGGTGATGTGGGTGTATTGGATCTACTGGGCACGAGTTCTTCTCAAAGAGAGGGAAAATGATTTTTCATGCCGAAAGGAGTGTCCCGAATTAACAGTTATAGTAGTATCATGGTTTACTGTTTTCTGCATTATCTATTACTTGCTAGCAATGGTCCAAATCATGCTTTGATGAAAAACAATGAATGCGTTTTCTCATATCCCACAGTCGTAGGCTCAACCATGAGGTTTCACTCGCTTACCTTCTAGTAGTTCATTTTGGGCAGCCCCCGTGACCGCCATACAGCGTACGTTTTCTGTCGCGTTGACCCACATACACACAACTTTGATTCAGTCCTCGCAAAGACGGGACAATTAAATGTTGGACTCCAAACGAAAAGCAATTTGTCGAGCCAAATTCTGGTTGGTTGGAAACAATGACGAATGATTTACCGATGTTCCCATATACTAGTTTGGATTATTCAATCAGTAGTGGAATTAATTTGGCAGCAGAAATTCATAATAATATTTGATAAACAAGCAATATATTGCCGATATACCCAAAGGCATCCACTATTTCCGCGTGGTTAGGGTGAAACAATGATTCCCGACTCTTCTTCAAATATTTTGGCTTATATGCAAGATAAGCAATTTGGCTGCAGACATGCAATATTAATAGATCCAGCCAATCAATCACCAGAAATTGCAACTAATCGTGTATTAGTTGCAATAGAATCCGGCAGCAAATTAATCATGGTGGGAGGTTCAACCGATACTTCGAATGAAGATGTTAATGCAACAGTAATTGCAATTCAAGAAGCTTTAAAGTTAAAAAATAAGACTACCAGCCAGAATTCCAATACAGGAAATTTTGTAGATTGGCAAATACCAGTAGTATTATTTCCAGGCGGCGGTCATGCATTATCTCCAGCAGCAGATGCAATAACATTCATGATGTTAATGAATAGCACAGATCCAAAATTTTTAGTTCAAGAACAGAAAAAGGGAGCTCCTTATTTATTTAAATATGGAATAGAAGCATTACCAACTGGATATGTAGTTTGTTCACCAGGGGGCAAAGTAGGAGAAGTTGGTAAAGTAAAATTAGTTAAAGAAAATGATGTGGAGGATGTTAATGAATGGGCATTATGCGCCAAAATGTTTGGTTTTAAATTGCTTTATTTGGAAGCAGGAAGTGGAGCACATACCCCGGTATCAAGTAAATTAATAGAAACCGCAACCAAAGTCAAAGGACTCACTATACTTGTCGGCGGGGGTATTAATGACAGTGTTTCGGCTAATAATGCAAAAAATGCTGGTGCAGATTGGATTGTCACCGGAACATTAACTGAAAAGTGTGATAATTTGGAAGAACTGAGAACCAAACTTACTCAAATAATAGGAATTATTAATTCTTAATCTTCGTAAATACCCGGATCAGAAGTTCCACCTGGTGAAGGTGGTCTTTTATCATCCACATCTATTGCATTTGATGTATCAATAATTTCTTCTTTCTTTTTCAAATCCAATTTTCCGCCCTTTGCTAAGTCAATCATATCTTCTGAATTAGGAGTTGATAAAGTCCTATCAACATCTGGGGCATTAGCATATTCTTCTTTGGCATCCATTCGATTTTCATGATGGCGCGTCATATCTAATGAATCAGCAAATACTCTTCCAACTACTTCTCTAGTTCTTTCATTTCTTCGTGCAGCATCAAGTTCAAATCCAGCCTTTTCATATTGGCGCTCTAATTCTTTGAGTTCGGCGGTGCGGTCTTGTAATGCACTTTCCAAATCAACAATCATTAATTGCATTTGACTAACTCTTTCATCGCGCTCAAATACATCATTATGTAATCTTCTTTCTCGTCGCCTTAAAGCCTCATACTCACGGTTTCGTTCAAGCAAACGACGTTTCAACTCATCAATTTGCTCAACTAAATAGTCATGTTCTGCACTTACTGAACGTGGCCCTTGGAGAACTCTTTCCATCTGTTCTTCCATTTCACCTAATCTTTTATCTCTTTGATCTAATAGCCCTCTCAAACGGTCAGCCACATCGCGAAGTCTTTGTCGCTCTTCTTCAAGTGCATTATTTGCTGCCTTTTCAGATGTCAATTCACCTTCGCTTTGAGTTAGTTGGGATTTTAATGCACGTACTTCATCAGCAGTCACACTTGTCAATCCAGCTTCAGCGGCTCTATCTAAAGCCAATACTAATTGTTCAACCTTCCCTTCCATTTCAGAAATAACTTCATTTTGCTCATCAGCCAGGGTTCGTAATTGTGAATTTTCCTTTTCCATGTTTTCTCGCTCTTCGGCTGAAATGCTCGAAGCATTCGCTGCTAATTCAGATTTAGTATCTTCTAATAACCGAGTTAGGTGAACAATTTTTGCTTCTTTTTCACGAATTCCTTCTTCCGCTTCTTGTAGCAATGCAATTTCAGGGGCTACCCCGTCTTCTCGCTCAGCTAAATCTAATTCTAGAATACGAAGACGTTGTTTTGTAGATACTAAATCATCATTTCTACTTGTCAATTCATCCCAAGCAACTAACACCTCTTCAACTAGTTGATTTACAGGATATGATTTCAACATTCCTTCCAAAGCAGCACGGTCATTTTCACCACTTGTAGTACTTTCTGCCGCGCCGGGTAAAGTGGATACGCTCATGCTATCGCACCCCATCGGGACTGAATCACTCTTGAACCTTTACCGCACCTTGGTGCTATAAAGGGGTGATTTACCACCCTTTTGACAAAACCAAATCTCAATTAATTGAGGTATATTGTTCATCGGGCATTACTTGTGAAAGTGCCAATGCACCATCAGCGACCTTAGTGATTGGGTCTTCACAACACCAAACATTTACATCACCAATATCTGACAATTCATCTGCAATTCGGTCTGCAACTCCTTGAATTAAAGAGCCTCCACCAGATAGAATAACATTGTTACGTAGAACCGGTTGATATTCAGGGTCTGCACTTGCTACGATTGCCTTTATTGTAGCAACGATGTGAGGCATTGCAGTTTCACATGCATCACGGACTAAATCGCCAATATCGACAACTTGTTTCTTTCCTTCAACGCTCAATTCAACCATACACTCTACAACTTCTCCGCCAACATAAGAGAATTCTTCTTTCCACTTTCGAACCATATCCTTTGTAACCTGAGCACCAGTGTATTTCTTACAAATCAAACTAATCAATTCGTTATCAATAGAATCTCCCGCGTGCTCAATTGTCATTTCGTCTTCTTCAGTTGGGAAGGTCCCATAAATACGAGCGATATCAGTTGTTCCTGCACCAATATCAACAACAATACTTCCACCAATTTCTTCAAGTCCAAATGCTGTTGCAAATGGTTCTGATACGACCATTATTGCATTTACTTGTCCTCGTAGGGTGGCGACCAAGTTTGATTTATCAGTAAAAGAAATGTGAGATGGGCTGCATATTACGCCATAAACTTCATCGAATTCTTCTGGATCTGCAGTCTCAATTAAATTTGTTACGAATGCCTTGGCAGCAGCAAGATTCGCCTCGTCATCTTGAGCCACTCCAGCAGCCATTGGGCGGAATAAATTACATGCGAGCTTGTTCTTTAGCGCATCAGCACCGAATAAAACATCGCGACCCAAAAAATTTCTTGCGACTGGGTCTTTTGGTTTTCCTACAACAGTTTCAATCGTTTCGCTCTTTCCTGCACTAGATGAAATAGTTGATTGAAATGTTCCCAAGTCAATTCCAATATACAAACGGTCGGCCATCATAAATCCCTCATATGCGCTCACTGCGCGGTTTGACCCATACACAATCCACCCTTGAATGTGATGGTCGCGAAAATAGAAACTATACAGAATTATTCTTCTTCAAAAAACGGATACAGAGCCGCACCCATATTCCAAACATCATCCTTTTTCGCCCCCCTCCAAATCTGTGCAATTGCGGCGCCCAAAACAATTGATATTGTTAGAATTGAAAACCAAACTCCATTGATATTTATTTTACCTATTTTTTCATCTTGTTTAGTAATAATCCAATTATATTCAATATTAATGTCTTTTGAATTCCCTTTTCCACTATTAATTTGAAACCCATCAATATCATATTCAACCCACTCGAGTGAAATTGAATAATTACGATTATTTTTCGCACTATTATAATCGAAAATATTCCACAATAATACAATATCGACATTACATTCATCATTACAAAGGAAAATTGTTGAGCCATTTGAGGTAATATTTACCCAAACCATACTTTCATTTGCCGGCTCATCATTATCTACAATTAGAAATCTAATTAATAAGATATTATCTTGATAATGGACAGCAGGTGTATTAAATTTCCAGGCCGCCCAAAGAGGATAATTTGGATAACACCCTACTTCATTGATAGAATCATTTAATGGAGTATTTTGACATAAGTCAACATTATTGTAAACACCATCACCATCGGTATCATAATCATCATCACACCCATCAATTATCCCGTCTTCATCTCTATCAATTGAATCATCCCATCCCTCACATAAGTCGACGTCATCAGTCACTCCATCATCATCAGAATCTTTTTCATAATCAGCACAACCGTTTTCATCAACCGAATGATTAATTTGGGTTTGCAAACAAATATCCTCCATATCAGGGATATTATCACCATCGGAGTCTATGCGGTTGGTCCTAATGCCCTTTGCTGCAATTGCAAAGCCCACTTTATCTCCATTCATTCCAACACTATTCGGCGACCCCCCAATAGTAATGTTCCTCGCTCGTACCTCAATCTGAACCCATTCTGCTAAGCCAAGTATTTCAGCAGAAACCTTCACACCCAATGTGGTTTCATTATTTTGGCTTATTAGGTCAATATATGAATCATCCACATATATCTGTGACTCACCATCTCTATATTTATCTCCAATAACAAAACTACCATTAGGGAATTTTACAATCAGTTGCAAATCATCTACTGGGTGCGGGGATGGCTTTGCATTCCATGATAATCTAACATCCAAATCATCTTCCATTGAAGAGCGTTCAAGAATCCAACTCACATTTTGTCCTGTTGAGAGAAATGGGCCAACAGAATCATTACCATTCCATGGTGCATTTGCAAGTTTATCCAATGGGCCCCCACTGCTCCCCGATTCATTAACTCGATTTGTTAATTGTTCAACCCAATCATTATCTGTTAACTGAAATGAGTCATGAACCCAGATATCATTGGCAGGAATTGAATAATTATTTATTGCGATCTCCTGTAAAATATTTTCACTATTTACCAAATTACTCAAATTTGGCCTACCCCATCCCTTCATTTGATTTGGTTCTTCTGAAAAACTCACACCCCTATATTCGCCTCCAAGCAACGGGTCTGCTGAAAGAGCCAATAGTGATCTGATAAGGCTATTTGATGGAGTAAAACCTTCTGAAAGCCCAACTCCACCTCCCAAGTATTCTATTGGGTACGTTGTAAATTGTGAGTTTGTCGTTGAAATCCACCCCTGCTCCACCATTTGTTGAATAATTCCTGCCGTGGCAGCAGCAGTTGGTGTCGACATTGAAGTGCCTGAACTTGTCCGTGTCCCATTATTATTTGATGTGTGTTCAGAATCTGCTTTTGCTGACAAAATGCTAACCCCTGGTGCAACAATAAAAATACCTCGCACACCTTCATCCGTGGGCCCATGGCTCGAAATCGAGTACATGCCCGTGCCATTATCATTATTGGTCGCCCCAACAGCAACAACCGATCTTGCATTAGCAGGCTCCATTAATTGCCCGCCATTATTTCCCGGCGCAACAAAAATAATTGACCAAGGGTTTTCCTTCACCCATGCATCCAGATTACTAGACCTCTGGGTGTATGCAGTTGTTGCATCACCCCATGAATCTGAGTGGATAACGCCACCGTTTACGGCCATCTCCCATAGCAAACCATCCATCGGTGGCTCAATCCATCCATTCGAATTAACTAAATCTTGAATTATCAATTTTGAAGCATAAGAAATAGAATTAATATTTTCCATATTTTCTTCTAGCTGATTAGTTAATTGGTCGTGGACCACATAACACCCCAAACTTCCTGCAGTGTGAGTCCCGTGTCGTCCATCTGCCTCCCCGATTGTATCCCATTCATCAATAGTTTCATTCAAGAGCAATATTTTTCTGTGCTCAGCGCCCGGTGTACCAGTGGCATTTTGACCCGACGGCAAACCTTCCTCGCCACTAGAGTTCCTAAAACAAGAATGATCTCTGTCAATTCCAGTGTCGGCAATTGATAAAATAATATTTTCACCATTTAATCCCAAATGCCAAAGTGGGTGTTGGGTCATTTGATTATTTTGAATAATACTTGCAGCAACACTATTTCTTGAGTTTGCATTTATTTCTTCTTCAACCCACAATACCCCTGGCCATTCAAGTATTTGATTCAATAAATTATTTGCATTATTTGAGTTTGAATGGGTTGGCCATTCAATATTAATTGCGGTTGAAATTGGTGACTTCACAATATTATCATTTAAATTACTGTCTGTTAATTGTAGGATAATTAATTTATTATTTATTTTATTTAGTATTACTATTGGTAAATTTGCCTCTAATACCACTACCGCCGCCCCGCCATTTTGTGGAAATTGATTTTCTATACTATTTTTCCATATGGCTTTTGGAGATTCTTCTTGAAAATATTTTTGTGGCACAATAATATTTACCGGTTTCCACACCAATAGTGAATTAAAATTCACTTGACGGAGGGGCTGAATGCCCATTAGTTCTAATTCAATCCATTCCTGACTGGTCCATGTATGGTTTTGGATAAGAATAACTTCATCACCATCAACTATTTCTTCCTTTGATTCATTCCACTGGTTTTCAATGGATAACGACGAAGCAAAGGGGGTTGTTAATGAAAGGAGCAATAAGAGTATAATTGCAACACCTTTACATCCTCTCATAAACTTCCGATTACCCCTTGTGTCTTGAGTTATACGGATAAAAACACGCCTTTTCAGATAATAATAGTGAATAATATCTCAACGGCGCGTTTATACGAGGGGGTCAGGTGGGTTGCCGTATGGATGCATACCGAATACAGGGAAGCGTGCCGATGGGCCGAGAAGTTCAAGTATTTTCAATAGATATTGTAGCAGAAAATAATGACGATGCAACCCATCGAATCTATTCTATCATTGGTAGCCGGCACAAGGTCAACCGCCGCGTAGTAAATATTGAAAGTTGTAAAAAAATAGACCCTCGCGAATCAAAAGAACCCCAAGTGATAAACCACTTTCGCGAATTAATCGCATCATCAGAACCCCTTTCTGTAAATGAGGAAGAGTGAATAATTCTCTATTGAGGATTTTTCACAGTCCCTTTGGTGAGGCATTTTGAATGCAACCCCCCAGCGACTTACAACAAAAAGCGCGCTTGATTGAAGTCAATCGCCAAAGACTTAAACAACTTAAAAACCAAATTTCACAATTGGAACTAATTCAATCAGAGCATCTAGAAGTGAGTGTTTCATTGAAGGCCTTGAGCGTTGCCGACCCCAAATCCAAACCATCACTAATTCCGCTTGGAGCCGGAGTTCACATACCTTTGTCTTACGAGGAAAATGGGCACATTATTATTGATCTTGGCGGCGGTATCTTGGCCGAAAAACCATATGAGGAAGGAGTTGAAATGCTGCAAAAAAGAGCCACTGATATCGGCATCATCATCGACCAATTATTTAATGAAGCCAAAACAATTGAACAAAAAGTCGCCGAAATGGCAACTTTATTCAACAGTGAAGCCGCAAACCTTTCTCCTACAATCGGTGCTGAAATTGAGCAAAATGAAGAAGCAAATTCAGAATCCATTCCGGTTGAAAAATCAAAACCATCCCGTCGAAGAAAGGGCTTTGGCGGTGAATTAACCCTTGATGATTGAGGAATAATTATGGGACTATTTGATAAATTCAGGAAAAATGTTGAAAAGGTTGTTGAAGATATAGATGAGGAGAAATTTTCCGCACCAGAGGACTCTCAAGAGGCTCTTGAAGCGATTGCATTTTCTCAAACAAACGAACTTCCACCCCTCCAATCATCTGATTTGGAGGAAACCCACCAACCCACAAGCGGAGAAGACGATTTAGTATCGGATGAAAAAACTGACAAGAATTCAAAAAATAGTTCAGAACACGTTGAGGAAGACGATTGGGATGATTGGGACGATAACGTCGATGTCTCCCCTCTTCCCGTTATGATATCAAAAAAAGATAGAAAACGGATTGAGAAAGAGCAAAAAAAGAAACAAAAAAAGATTAAACTTGAGCAAAAAAAAGGCAGGCGAGAAATTGCACGCCCCAAGGGCTCTAAAGTAAATTTACAAATGATGAGGTCCACAACAGGCCGCCAACTTGTAGCAGTAAAGCAAGCACCAAAAGGTTCCCTAGGTGCTGAAGAAATTATTGATAATGAAGGCAGGGCAGTAAAAATAGATCTTGGTGGAGGCGTCGTAGAATCAGGTGGCAGGGTAATCAAGGAAAGCCAGGCTCTCAATGATATGCTTGAAGAATTGGAATGGGTATTATTGGAATCGGATATTTCGAGCCCCGCGACCACTGCAGTAATGAATGCATTACGAGTCCAATTAATTGGCAGCCGTCTAAGAAGGGGGGCCAAACTCGGCAAAGTGATTGAGGCCAGTTTAAAGCGATCCTTACATAATTTATTATCTGCCGATTATTGGGATTTTAATGCAACTGTTAATGATATGATTTCTAAAGAGGATACTCCGGTTATTGTAATGATGGTGGGGGTTAACGGTACAGGAAAAACTACAACCACTGCTAAAATAGCCCACCGTTTGAAGCAACAAGGACATTCAGTAGTTGCGGCAGCAGCAGATACATTTAGGGCAGGGGCTATTGAGCAATTATCTTCACACTGCGAACGCATTGGAATTCGTTGTATTTCTGGACAACGCGGGGGCGATTCTGCTGCAATCGCTCGCGATACCGTCGAGAGCGCTAGGGCCAAAGGCACAGATGTAGTGCTTATTGACACAGCGGGCAGAATGCAAAACAAATCCAATTTAATGAATGAATTGTTGAAGGTCCATCGTGTGACTAAACCACACTTAGTATTATTCGTCGGCGATGCTTTGGCTGGTAATGATGCTGTTGATCAGGCGGTTCAATTTCAAAATATTTTGTCTTTTGATGGTGCAGTGCTAACAAAGTTGGATACCGATGCCAAGGGCGGAGCCGCCCTTTCTATTGCCCATGCTACAGAAAAACCAATTGTATTGGCGGGAGTGGGGCAAGAATATGATGATCTAAAACAATTTGACCCCGATTGGTTATTAGATCAACTATTTGAGTAAGCGTTGACCTATTGAAGGGCCTCCTCTTCGCAGTGTATGATGGCAGAGGATTTTTTCTCCGACGAAGGCTCAGCACAATTTTTCCAATTGATCGAGATGTTACATAGAACCGGCCTAATAAATCTAGGAATGATTCCTGTGGAAGAAGGAAAGGTGATGTGGAATTTTTCCGAAGCAAAAGCAGCAATTGACATTCTCCAGATGCTACAAGAAAAGACGAAAGGGAATTTAATAGATAATGAAAATAAACTTCTAAATGGAATTGTCGCCCAACTGCAATTAGAATTTGTTCGCGCCCCACAAAGGAAAAAACAAATGGATAAAGATGCAGCAAATGTAAAAGAAGTAAAACAAGCATTCAGTAATCCAAGAGATGGACCCGTTGAAACAGTATCGGACGATGCTAATGAAGAGGAATGAGTACATTTCATCAATATCCTTGAAAGCCAATGAGAGATAGCGTAGGGTGAGCAAGATGAGTCGAATCGCCAATGCCGACCCCGAAGATGCTCCGTCGGTCTTGTTAGTTGATAATAATGAAATGACATTATTGCGTTTAAAAGAGATTTTTAGGCAACGCGATTTTCATGTTATTGAATGTAATGACGGGGATAAAGCAGTTGATGAATACATTCTTCATAACCCCGAGTTGGTAATTCTGGCATTAGATATTCCCACATTAGATGGGCACCTCGCCGCTTTGGAAATGCGTGAACACGGCGGAGATTCAAGAATAATATTTTCTTCACCGCGCCGCTTAACTGAATTATCGACCCAAGCAATGCATTCTGCAGGGGCGGTGGCGGTTGTTGAAAAACCAATTACTAAATCTGCAATTGATGATATTTGGGATGCCGTACTCGGACCAATTCCCGAAGCGCCCGGCTTGGAAGACATGGATAAATTATATCCAGATGATGAATTACAGGTTGAGGAAATTGAAACCGGAACGCAATTACCCCCACTCCCCCTTCCAATATTACCGGCCCTTCCTACCGGGGAAATTGTAGTTGTACCTTCTTCCCCCAAGCCAAAGAAAAAGAAACTCAAGTATTTTTTCCTATTAATTGTCCTATCTGGAATCGGATTTTTGGCATCTGCATACTTTGGATTAGTACCAATATAGTAAAGGAATAACCATTTTGGTTTCCATTACTATTAGGTTTTAGGAGCAATTTGTTCTATTTGACTAATTGGTTGTTGTATCTGGGTTTGTTGAACCAATGCATAGGGGAGGACTCCACTTCCTAGTGGTGCCTGCATTACTTCATTTACGACATACCTTTCATCAGATAATATTTTTTCATCCCCAAAAGCTAATCTATTGTCTAGATTTCTATGACTCGTAATATGTCGCCAAGCAATCCAGCCGAAAATAGCGACCCCAAATCCCACAATTAACCAAACAAAAATTTCATCAAATTGCACATACTCACCTATTGTTCCGTTCTAGTAAGGCATTCCACGAAGTCTCCGCATACATTTTAGCACTCTGCTCCGGGTCATCTGAACGATGAATGCCACTACCCACAATAATCGTATCAGAGCCAGCAATTACTGCCTCTCTCGGGTCGCCATATCTTTGACCCATATTTCCATCTCCAACTGCTAGATTTACCCCTGGTGTCCAAATCATTTTTGTTGGTCCAACGATTTCTCTCAATTTTGCTAATTCCCGAGGGCGACTACCATTTCCTATGAATCCAAATACTCCTTTGAGAGTTTTACCGTTATCCACTACCATCTTTGTATAATCTGGATTTAACAAATTACCCCTTGAAGACATTTGGGCCAATAATAATGCCCCGCCTTTCCTACCCACATCCTCCCATGCAGATTGCAAACCGTCAACAATATCTGGTCCAGAAATATAATGGGCAGTTACGAGGTCTGACCATGAACGGATATCATAAATCCCAGCCATTTGGTTACGAGTAATACCTCCAATGTCGGCAAATTTCCTATCTTCAAAAATCAATAAATTTGCTTGTCGAGCTTTATCGCACAAATTAGCCCAACCCTCTGGTGTCCAGTCATCCACCAAATCCACATGGGTTTTTAGTGCTGAAATATATGGTCCAACTTGATCGATTAATTGACCCAAACTCTGAAGGGTGTTTCTATCTGCAGCGAGGCAAACAATACTACGCTTTTGACAGGCAACAGTCATGTATTTTTTGGCCATTGGCGAATCACAAGAAGTCCACCTATCTCCCCAAACAGAACTCGGCTCAAACTCCATCCCTTTCTCCACCACCCTAAGCCAATAGGAGGTAGGACTCAAACTTTGCTCTATTATTTATTCATTCTAATAATCGAATTTGCGCCATCAATAATACTTTCATCCAATCCACGGAATGAAAATTGCAAGTCATTTTGAACTCCCTCTACATCATAATGGCAGGTGGTTCCAATATTCTTTTTTACCCACCCGGGTGATATTTTCGAATGAAATAGAGAAACAACATAAGTAAGGGTTTTTGGCAATTGAAACCGGGCCCATTTCCTATCTTGTATTGATTCTCTCAATATGTTTGCCATATCTCTTTGCCATAAACTTCCGGCGTGAAGCAAATATCTCTGCCCATTATTTCCTAAAGAAAGGGCATTAACATGAGCAATAGCAACATCTCTAACATCAACCATATTGATGTGTGATTTAAGGGTAAAAGGAGGGCTTCTCTTTACAAGATGATCAACATAGGACATAGATCCACTAACGTGTCTTTTTGCCAATATTGGCCCAATAACAACTGAGGGGTGAATAGTTATCAGTCTAATCTCCGAATCTTCTGCACCCTTGTTTTCCCACCATTGTCTTATTATTTTCTCTGCTCCAGCCTTTGCCAACCCATATGCATTTGATTTGAGGGTTGCATCATCACACCAATCATTTACAGTTAGAGTTTGTCCGTTTGAATAATTTGTTGGGCGAATGGCGGCTACAGAGGAAGTATGGATTATTTTGCTTATTGTATTGCATTTTTCAATTGCAGAAATCAAATTTTTAGTACCAACAATTGAGGGGTCAACAACATCCTTTTGTTTATCCTTGGCCCCCACATATAATTCGGCAGCACAATGGATGATTGAATTACATTCTTTTACCGCCGAATGAACAGAATCTAAATCAAATAAGTCCATTTTCACAATTTCAAGCTCACCTCCGTTTGAGTTTTCAAGAGATTGCAAGTGTCCAGCAGCCGCCGGATTTCTCGCAGTAGCGCGAACATTTTTCCCCCGCGAGAGTAATTCCTTCACAACATGAGCTCCAACAAATCCGGCAGCACCAGTTACTAACACGCGTTCTCCAACGGAGCCCCCCATCGTTTAGTTCCCACCCATATTATCTCTGGCGCATTTCGTTTCATATATATCCCACGCCTTTGATGAATTCACACAGGGGGGTAACCGTTTAGTGCCAACTATCACCCGATTGGTTGCAAAAAATGCTTAATAACCAACTAGTCAATTTCAAACCACATCACTACTTCGCCTCAACAATGTGGGGGATTAAGGGTGTTCAGTCACGCACTTTTTTCATAATCCTTTTATTCATAATGTCGTCTTTTGCTGGTTGCTTTTCTCAAGGGGAAAACACCAGTGTAGACAATTCAAGTGAATATTACCCATCACTATTTGAACGACACAATTTAGAATGGAATATGTCAAACGACCATTCATTTGTTTTGGCTTTGGGCCCAAACACACCTCTTGAAGTGCAAGAAGAATATATTGAAGTAGATACAAATGGAGTTTGGGAGGGCGGCCCGAATAGCGCTACAGTCCACCTTTCATACTGGCTTCCAAGCAATACACTCGATGGCGAAAGAGTTCCAGTAGTATCAATTATCAGCCCATATTTTTCCTTTGGTCAACCAGGAAGTGAAAGCACCCCAACAAACATAGTAGGTGGTGGCAGGGGGGAGTTTTTGTTTTCAAACTTAATATCACACGGATATGCAATTGCACAAGTTGCGGTTTTTGCAACTGAAGAATCAACAGGTTGTTTTGATTATCGCGGCGATGGTGAAGGTTTGAGTATTGACACGGCAATAGAATGGCTCGGAACCCAAGAATGGAGCAATGGAAATGTTGCAGTATATGGTAAATCATACGAAGGAGCAACAGCCTGGGAGGCCGCCGCTCAAGGTAATGAACATCTAAAGACAATAATACCAATTTCAGGAACCACGGCCCTTCATCCACTTTTATACAAAAATGGTTCTGCTGAAGCACGAAGCCAAGTAATGCATAGCAATTATGGCGGCTCAATATTGGATTATGACCAAGATGATGTTGACAATCTTTGTGCCGATGTAGTAGAGGGTTTCCTCGCCGGCCCAGTTACTTATGTTGGTGGGGAAATGGACCCTTATATGGAAAATTATTATGATGAGCGAAGCCATATTGATAAGGCACTCGGAGTTTACAATGGTTCGGTATATTGGGTCCAAGGCCTTCAAGACTGGAATGTTGATCCTCACCAAGTTTTTGGTGGGCCACCGGGAATAAATTGGTATCAAGAATATGTTGATCATGGGTATGAAGTACGAGGTATGGTGGGCCAGTGGGAACATAATTATCCAGATCAATGGACCAAACACGAAGCCCAAGATAGTGGATATGGTGGTGAGGCAATCCACAATATGACGCGTTGGGATTGGGGTCAAGATTTATTTGAATGGTTAGAATATTATTTAAAAGACGTTGGGCCCAAACCTGATTTACATGTTCAAGTGCAAAGAAATGATGGAGAGTGGAGGGTAGAAGAGGTTTGGCCACCTCAAGACCAATCTTTTGCCGAATTACCACTTAGCGATTGCACCAGCACGGGTTCTTGGGTGGGGGGTGTGTCGGTTTTTGGTGGGGGAATTCAAACAATCACTCTAGATTGCCCTGCGTTATCGGAAAACACAGCGATACATATTTCTGGATTAGCAACTATTCATTTACAAGTTACTGCTAGTTATGATGGCGGACAAATCTTTGTTGAAATGCAAGATTCAGAAAACGGTTTACGCCTCGGCCATGCAACCATGGATATTAGATATCACGCAGGTGGCTATTCACCACAAACCGTGTTTACTGGTCAAAGTCTAACCATGTTGATGGAGTTTCAAGGAATTGATGCAATACTTCCTGCTGGACACGGAATTAAATTAGTAATGACTGAAACAGGAGAGGATTATTTGGCACCAGCTTGTGGTAACCTATGTCCAATAAATGTTGACACAGGTTCTTCTTCAATTTTATCAATACCCTATGTGTATAGGGATGGGTCATCGGTTTTCATAACCCCCCAACCCGCTTCTTAAAGTATTTAAGTAGGTTAAATAATTATTATTTTATAGCTAATCAATGTCCCCGTGGGTTCTATAATTGTAGATGTTATCCCAATAATCATCAAGGATTGCAAGGGATTCAACAATGTTTGTTACAGATAATATTCCATCTTCCGTTTTCTTCAGAAGGCGCATTTTTTCAAGTTTACCTCTGGCGTCAGCAACCTCGAAGTCAACATCGAATCCAAAGGTCTCGAGCAACCACTCTTCGACGCGATTGTCAAGCGCCCCTTCATCATAGTTATTTTCTCCCTCTAATAGGAGAAAGGCATATGCAAGAAGTGCTTCTTTTACTTCCTGTTCTTCGCCCAAATCTACAATCATATTGAGGACTGCAGCGTTGTTTGCTTGCCCTTTGAAGAATAGATCTTTTGATACTCGCGTTTGATATTTTTCGCGTGTTTTTTGATATGATAAATATGTCTTCATTACGTAAGTTCCAAGCGCAGCAAGGATACCACTTAGTAATGAAAGCGAGGTATCCCCACTAGTATTTTCTCCCAACAAAAGAGGTCCAAATTTCATTCCTATTGTGACTAGACCGCCCAATAGTGGAGCGCCAATCTTGATTTTATCAACACCGCGCATCATGGGTGAGGTGTTGGGGAATATTGTTTCAAGATCTAATTTTGGTACAGTTTTGAAGAGACGGATATGAAGTCCTTTTCCTTCTTCACCTTGGTAGTGTTTCATCCTTTTGCGTTCAGCGAACCACGATTCATCTTGAAATTCTAAGATTTGGATGATGCGATCAAAGGAGTCTATCGTGACTATTTCCTTTTTCAAGCCAAAGAACGACGAGCGTTCATCTTGAATTGAAACTTCACCAAGTTTGTACAACTTCATTGTCACAAATTCATCAAATCTAACATCAAGACTGATTGCAAAAACATCTTCTCCTCCCAATGCCCCCTGCATCTCCCTGTCACCGATTTCTTCCCAATTTCCATCAATCAAAGCTTCAGCAAGTGTGTCTAGAAACTCCTCTTTTCCTTTGCTACCCGGTGTATCAATTTGGTCGGGGTCCATGCTTTCGTACAATGACTTCAAATTTTCTGCTCCAGCATGTGATGAATGGTGCCATATTGCCTCTAGCATCTCTGATACTTTTACTAAGCCGTCACGAGTGTCATCATTAATACCCTCGAGTTGAAAGATTGCCTCTTTGACTTTTGCGCGCGAAACCGGTATGTATTGTTGCCTCTTGTCAACCATTCTCCCCTTTTCCTTAGGCTTGGAACCATTGATATTTTCAGGCCCCCCTTCATCCATAAATACGGCCAATGATACTTAGATATCAACATATTCATTTCATAGTATTCATACGACCTTCTTCCGAAAGCAGGTAATGGTCTCCGATAATAAGGCGGATTAGTGTTTATTTTTCACAAAACGACTAGTGAGAACTACCTTATCTACATGACGCCATTTAACTTCAGTAGAACCCCTACTTCCAGCAGGCCTGTGCTTTAATACACTATTTGGATTAATGGCGCAAATAGCCATTACTGCTCCTTTTTGGTTTATTATTTCTGCATCAAGGGCCGGCCGTTTAAAAATTGCCTTCCAAAACGACATCCCCCTTTTTACATTTATTTCTTTAATCTCTTCAAATCTCTTCTTCAGTAAATCATGTACCGGTCCTTGTTCAGGTAGCCCAGCGAATACATCACCAAAAATCCGATTCCCCCCGGGTTGATGAATTTCATCCCAAGATCCAAGTTCGTCAAGGGTAGATGTAAGCGCAATCTGCGCAGGTGTGAAACCATCCCCCACGCTTCCTCCTCCACCTGGTAAATAATCAATCAATTCAGCAACAGTCATACAATCTTTACGCTGTGCAACATAGTCAGGTACATTCAAATTTTTGTTTGAAAAAATCACAACAGGGCGCATTGGAACTTGCAAAGAATCATTCACATTATGATGCCAAGCCAGTACTCCGCATTTCATTTTTATTTTGCCAAACACTTCGCCATGATCCATTATATCACCACTTCTCCGATATTGAAAGACTGTTTCACCTTCCATTTTTACATCTCCCGACCAGTGTTTTTGTTCTATGAGCAATGCTTCTCCTTTGCCCAAAATAATTAGGTCAACTTCACGACGATGCCCGTCTTTGTTTGGGATTCTCAAACCCTCCCATGCTCGCCAATAACTTCCTGAAATACCTGCATTAACTATTCTCGCTAGGTCATTCTCTGCGCGCCGGCCAGCCACTTCGTGGCCCTTTGGAGTAAATTTTTGTTTGCGCAGAAAAACTTCCTTTATTCGCGCTCCAATCCACATATTAATCACTTTATTATAACAAATCTGCAATTGAATTAACTACGAGAGAAGGTGTCTGGGGGGCGAGTTTTAAATCATCTAAGGTTGCCTCCCCAGTGAGCACTAATATTCCATGGCAACCAGCGGCCTCAGCCATAGCCAAATCTGTGTATATACGGTCCCCAATCATGGCGCATTCATTCGCCTCCAACCCCAATTCAGAAACCTTGTGTAGTATCATTCCAGGATTGGGTTTGCCACAAATATGTTGGGGGTCAACCCCCGTTGTAGTTTTAAATAATGCCAGATATGCACCCACATCGGGTAGGCCACCATTCGGGCCAGGGCAAACCATATCAGGGTGGCTTGCAACTAATGGTACGCCGTTGTGTAAGTGGACGCTGGCCACCTCAAGTTTTTCATATGTTATTTGAGTATCATAACCGAGTACAACATACTGTGGGTTTTCAGAAGTTGTAGAAATCCCCTTTTCTTCAAGCATCCTCGCCATACCCTTTGTGCCTACCAAGTATGTTTCATTGATTTCATTTCCCCCTAGCCACGCGAGTAAATCATGAGTAGAGAGGAGGATATCCTTCTTTTGTGCACCGATACCTAGATCGGCAAGTTTTTTCATATATTCTTTCACCCCTTTACTTGAATTATTAGATAAGAAATATTTTTTTATTCCCCTTTCATCACAACGATTTAGAAATTCCAAAGCTCCCGAAATTAATTTCCCTCCAAGATAAATTGTTCCATCCAAGTCAAGGAAAACACACTTTATTCCTTCAAGAGATTCATCAATTTCCGCTAATTTATTTTCCAATTTTCCGCCCCCTTTTCACAAAAACACAGTTTTAAATAAATACCATTTTGAATGCAGTTTTGCTTGCTCTTCTTTAGAAGCAATACTATCGGCCATCAATTCAACAATTTTTGGTTTTTTCATAGCTCTTTTTATCAACATATTAAGCAACCATGTTCGCTGATACATTTTTTGCAAGCCAAATGAATTTGTCAATTCTCCCCCTAGCATACCCCACAATTCATTTTGATATTCAATCCCACCGCGGTTTTCCACGATGTGCTTTGCAGCTATTTTTCCACTAATGAGGGCATTACCAACCCCCTCTCCCGACGCGGGGTCAACGAGACTTGCGGCATCTCCAACAAGTAAGACGCCATTTGAAAAATTTCTACGTGGTTGTAATTTCGCCTTTTTACGCGGGCTTCCAAAAGGCAATTGCCACCCCGCTCCACTTCCTTCAACAATTTTCGCCTCAGCAAATCTTTCCTTGAACATTGGATGGTTGGCGATAATATTAGATTGCATTGCCTTGAGTTTGTCCTTGCGCTTTGATAAATGAGTTAATACCATCCCGATTCCAACATTTGCCTCACCCTCTGCGCCAGTAGGGAAAATCCAAAAATAACCGGGGTTAATGCCATCTACTAAGTGTATTTCAATATCTCCTGTTTTGGCCGGACATCCTTTAATTCCAGTCCAATATTCGCGATAACTTGCACAATAATGTTTTTTATCAACGATTTCTTCTTTATGAATTTCTTTTAATACATTTCGCATCACTGGACATTGATAACCACCCGAACCTACAGTCCAAGGTGCGAAAAATTCCCTCATTTCCCCCTCGCGACCACCAATTCTAACCCCAACACCGATCGCTGATTTATCTTCATCCTCGTTGTGAATAATTTCTCTTACTTCTCCACCTTGGATTATTGAACCACCCGCATCTCTCACTAATTTTTGTACCCTTTCGAACAATAGCCAATCAAATTGGATTCTTGGGACAACATATCCGGCTTCTAATTTTTCCACATCTTCTTCAGGCAGAGGGATTCTAACACGGGCTTGGTTGGGGCTGCTGAAAACAATTCCAGTTACTCGGAGGTGAGGTGTTTGTTCCAACCGCTCTTTAACTCCTAAGGACTTTACAATTGATAGCGATTTTCCGCCAACTGCATCACCGCAAATTTTGTTCCTCGGGAAAATTGCTTTGTCGATCAATAACACTTTTTTTCCTTGTTGTGCAAGATGTCCGGCAGTCGAACATCCACCAGGGCCTGCTCCGACAACAATGGCGTCAAATTGTTCACCCGATACCGGGATTCCCCCCGAATCAACCGGTTGCTGCCAAAATTCCCCACTCATGGCGCTATCTCTCCTACCCCCCGCTTACCATTCTTATGAATAGAGTTCCCCTCTAAATCACCTTTTCGACCCCAATAATGATGCCTTACCCCCTCTCCCAAAGGCATGTGGAGTCAAGCATTGAGTTGCGAAGAAGAGGTGTGTATTACCTTCTTTTTGTGACATTAATTTGGGGGGGAACCTTTGTTTGGATGAAACAATTACTAGAAAACGCCCCCATTCATCTTTCAGTTTGGGATGATAAGGTTGTAGTTTCACTATTTGTGGCAATGCGTTTCATTATTGCAGCGATATTATTGTTTGCATTATTACCCAAATCAAGGAAAGCAATCACAAACAAAGCGACTTGGAAAGGGGGGCTATATATTGCCATTCCCATGTATTTGGGCTTTATTATTCAGATGTTTGCATTGACAAATATTAGCCCTGCAATCTCAGCATTTTTGACTAGTTTATATGTGATATTCACCGCATTAATTGCTATATTAATTGGTAAGCAAAACCTATCCTTGTCCTTAGCATTTGGAGTAATAGTGGCGACTATTGGTGCGGCAATATTGGGGCTTGGTGCCGATGATAGCATTTTTGACATTAGGTTGTCTGGCTTTGGTTGGGCTAGTTGGGCGACAATATTTTCTGCTCTAATGTTTGCAATTCATATTATTGTTACGGATTCAGTAACCAAAAAATTTGATCCTACTGATGTTAGTTTAACCTCGTTCATTTTTGTTGCATTGTTTAGTATTATCTCTTTCTTAGTAGTATTATTTAGATCTGAATATAGTCTGGTTGAGTTAGTAAGATTATTTTCCTTTATTGATATTATTATCCCACTACTTTTATTGGGCGGGTTGGGCTCATTGGTTGCATTATTAGTATTGAATACTTGGCAAAGACACCTCTCTCCAGTTCATGCAGCAATAATATATTCCCTAGAACCAATATGGGCCCTTACATATTCCTTATTTTCAGGTCTTGAAACCATTACTATTTGGCTATTTGTGGGTGGGGGGTTATTGTTATGTGGAAATTTAGTTGTTGAATTATTTATTCGCAAAAAAGAGAAATTATCCAAGAGTTCTTGAAGGCCCATCAAAGTCATAGAATGAAACCATTGTATGCGTTCTACCAACGCCTTGAAGTTTGGTCAGTGAGTCTAAAATGGCATCGCCCAATGCGTCCATTCCCGAAGCCACAACTTCGATTAAATAATCCCAATCTCCAGTAACAATGTGGCATTTAATCACATATGGGAGTTGGCAGATTGCTTTTGCAACATCTCTCCTATCTTCTTGACTTTTTTGCCAAGATTCTCTATCATATGTGGCTTGAATAAAAGCATGCAACGGCATCCCCATTTTTTCTCTACTTAGGACCAGAGTAAAATGATCAATAATGCCTCTTGCTTGCATTTTTTTTATTCTATCATGTACAGTCACGCGGGGAAATCCAATATTTTTTGCCAAAGATTGCACAGATATACGCGAATCTTTGCAAAGCTCGGCAATTATTGCAGCATCCTTCTCATCCAATCCGAAGTCCATATTCCCCTCCACTCTGACGAGGCTTTTCAAATAAACCGCCATAATGTCGGCATTTATTGGCTAAACACCGCTATTACCGACA
>Ga0233449_1001195_pt1 | contig 24812 bp, 19 predicted proteins | sample SI_124_October20_FD_183012 | JGI IMG/M metagenome (GOLD analysis project Ga0233449, IMG submission 183012) | Seawater microbial communities from Saanich Inlet, British Columbia, Canada - SI_124_October2016_200_MG | ecosystem: Environmental > Aquatic > Marine > Inlet | place: Canada: British... | reverse complement strand
GCGAAACCGCCGAAGGCGACATCGTGTTGCTTGAGCATCAGGACCGTGCGCTTTGGAACCGCGTCCAGATCGCCGAGGGGCTGGCGCTTGTCCAGCAGGCGTTGTCGGAGCCGGGCCGCCCCAATTCTTATGCGGTGCAGGCGGCCATTGCGGCGCTGCATGCGCGCGCGCCAAGTTTCTCGGAGACGGACTGGCCGCAGATCGCAGGACTCTATGAAGTGCTGGTGCGGATCGCGCCGTCGCCGGTTGTCGCCCTCAACCACGCGGCCGCCATCTCGATGGTCGACGGACCGGCCAAGGCGCTCGCGCTGGTCGACACGCTCGCTGCTTGTGGCGAACTCGACGGCTATGATCTGTTGCCCGCAGTTCGGGCCGATTTGTTGCGACGGCTGAAACGCGACGGCGAAGCGCGCGCCGCTTATAGGCAGGCGCTCGAGTCCACCAGTCTCGAACCGTTGCGGCGTTTCTATCTGCGCCGTCTTTCGGAACTGAGCTAGTACGCCCACTCAGCTCACGAGCGCTTCTTTCGGCATCAGCGCGAGCAGATCGTTCAACGTGGTCAATGTCGAGGTGTCGGCGATGCCGTCCACGCGCTCGGGCCGGAAGTGCCGCTGGAAGGCGGCGACCACATCCATGGTATTGGCGTCGTAAAGTCCGTTCAGCGGAACGCCGTAACCGAAGCTCGCGAGCAGCTTTTGCAGGGCAAGGACATCGTCGCCGGATGCGCCGAGCATGGTCTTCACGCCGCGGACAATCGGCGCGGGTTCGACCCAGAGGCCGACGCCGGAATCCGCCAGCAGCCGCCACGGGAATTTCTCGCCAGGGTCTTTCTTGCGGCCGGGCGCGACATCCGAATGTCCGAGAATCCGATGCTTTGGAATCTCGCGGCGGATCATGATGCCCTTGCACAGCGCGATCACCGCAGCGGTCTGGCGCAGCGGGAAATCGGTGTAGCCGAGATCATGGCCGGGGTTGACGATCTCGATGCCGATGGACGCCGAGTTGATGTCGGTTTCGGCGCCCCACGAGGAGGCGCCCGCATGCCAGGCGCGATCCGCTTCGCGCACGCACTGAACGATATTGCCGTCCTCGAGCACGACATAATGTGCGGAGACTTCGGTGCCCGTCGTGCACAGCCGCACGATCGCGCTCGCCGGATCGGCCATCCCGGTGTAGTGCAGAACGATCATGTTCGGCGACAGCACGCCCTTGCGGTCGCCGTAGTTCGGCGACGGCGTGACGTTCGAGACGACGGACGAATCCGGCACGAAGTTCGGCATTTCAGCAGTATCCCCCAGGTGAACAATCGGGACGCTGACGCTTCGAACCAAATCCAGCAGACTCAAACGATCCTCGCGGCATACAGGTACTCGAAACAGGGCGAGAGAAGGGCGGTAGAAAACTAGTGACGGCAATGCACATCCGGGGCAATCCGCGCGGGTTCCATGGCCGCGGCTTGCCCCCAGGAACATTTGCATGCCCAGGTTGCTCACCGGCGTCGCTGAAACACACCTTCTTTAAAGGCAATCTTCCGCGTCAACCATTCCTTAACGATAACTGCCGCTACTGAAGGGTGTAGAGTCGCGCCGGAACGGGGCGACTGCGGTTCATCGATGCGCAAGAAGCCCCGCGACAACCCCCATGGCTGGCCAGAAAATCCCATGCGGAACCTCGAATTTGCGGCGCGTCATCGCCAGCGCCTCCGCGTTCAGGTCAATCTGGGCGCCGGAACGGGCCAATCTCGGACTTTTCGGACGGGATCTCGCGGATCGGCCCGGGTATTCAGGCCGGCATGCGGCCGTCTTTCACCGGCAGGCGTTTGAAATGTCGCCCGACGATGCACCTGTACGCCATGTTCCGGTTCTCGGCCGTGAGGTCGTCGACGCGCTCGCACCGCGTGATGGCGGCGTTTACGTCGATGCCACCTTCGGCGCCGGCGGGTACAGCCGCGCGATCCTGAAAGTTCCCGGCACGCGCGTGATCGGCATCGACCGTGACCGCACCGCCATTGCCGGCGGCTTCGACCTTGTGGAGTCTTCCGAGGGGAGACTCACGCTGGTCGAGGATCGCTTCTCCAATTTAGCCGAGGTGTGTGCCGGACAAGGTCTCGACGCTGTCGACGGCATCGTGATGGATGTCGGCGTCTCGTCGATGCAACTCGATCAGTCGGAGCGTGGCTTCTCCTTCCGTCTCAACGGCCCGCTCGACATGCGGATGGGCCATGACGGCCCAACCGCGGCTGACTTGGTGGCGAAAGCATCCGAAACCGATCTTGCTAACATCATCTATATCTTCGGTGAGGAGCGCCATTCGCGCGCGGTGGCCCGCGCCATCGTCGCGGCAAGGAAAGAAGCACCGATCACGACGACGCGCGCGCTGGCCGACATCGTCTCGCGCGTTGTGCGGTCCAAGCCCAACGAAATCCATCCAGCCACCCGGACGTTTCAGGCGCTGCGCATCTTCGTCAACGAAGAGCTGGACGAACTGCACGCGGCGCTTGTGGCTGCCGAAAAGATGCTGAAACCCGGCGGACGTCTTGCGGTGGTGTCGTTCCATTCGCTTGAGGATCGCATCGTCAAGAATTTCCTCAACGAGCGCGGCAAGCGCGGAGGCGGTTCGCGCCATCTGCCCGACGTCAAGCAGGCGCTGCCGAGCTTCGAGATTCTCACCAAGCGGCCGGTTGTTGCGGGTGACGACGAGGTTGAAGCCAACCCGCGCGCCCGTTCCGCGAAACTGCGCGCCGCGGCTCGCACCGATGCGCCCGCGCGGTCCGAGACCGCATCGTTCGACTGGCCGCAACTGGCCGACGTGATGAGGGGAGGCTGACATGCGCATCGTCCACCTCTTCGTCATCTGCGCGCTGGTGTTCGCCGCGGCTTATGTCTACCGCATCAAGATGGAATCGACGGTGCGCACCGAGAGCGTGTTGCGGCTGCGCGCCGACATCCGCCAGCAGCGAGATGCGATTGCGAGTCTGAAGGCCGAATGGGCCAAGCTCGAATCGCCGAAGCGCATGCAGGAACTGGCCTTGCGCCATCTCTCACTGCGCTCGATCGAGGCCATCCAATATGACTCGCTGAAGAACCTGCCGCCGCGTCCGCCGAGCTTCGCCAAGCCGGGCGATCCCGATCCGATCGGCACCATGATTGAAAGTGTCGATCTGGAAGCGCTTGCTGCCGCCGCTTCGGAGGACGAAACCCTTACTGGCTCGATTCCCCAGCCGGAGGGCGCGCGGTGACCGATCAGATCACACGTCCTCCTGAACCTTGGCGGCAGAGGCTGATCCGCACGCTCCTCTACGGCCGCAATGTCGACCGTTCGGCCAAGGCGCGCGCGCGCGTTGGTCTCGCAATCATCGCTTTCTCGCTGATCTATGCCGTGATCGCGGGCCGCCTTGTCATGTTCGCGGTGAATGGAGACGGCCATGGCGCGCGGCGCACGGCGTCGCAGGATGCCATCGCCACCGCGCGGCCTGACATCCTGGATCGCAACGGGATGATCCTCGCCACCGACGTCAAGACGCCGTCGCTGTTTGGCGAGCCGCGCCGCATCATCGACAAGGACGAGGCCATTGAGCTTCTGACCGCGACGCTCCCCGACGTCGATGCGGGCGAGGTGCGGGACCGGCTGTCGTCGCGCAAGGGCTTCGTCTGGCTGAAGCGCGAAATCACGGCGCAGCAACAGAAGGATATCTACCGTCTCGGCATTCCCGGCATCGGCTTCCTGCGGGAGAATAAGCGCGTCTACCCGAGCGGTCCTGTGGTGTCGCATCTGATCGGCCATGTGAACATCGACAACCAGGGCATCGCCGGCATCGAGAAGTGGCTGGACTCCAACGGCCTTGCCGATCTGCATCGCGCCGGGTTCGCGACCGACCGGCAGCAGGAACCTGTCCAACTCGCGGTCGATCTGCGCGTCGAGCATGCGCTGCGCGATGAACTGATGAAGGCCAAGGACAAGTACAAGGCGAAAGCGGCGGCGGGTCTGGTCTCGAACGTCAACACCGGCGAGATCATCGCAATGGTCTCGGTGCCCGATTACGATCCCAACAATCCGCGCGAGGCCAACGACCCGACCCGCATCAATCGCCTGACCACCGGCGTATACGAAATGGGATCGACATTCAAATCGCTGACGCTCGCCATGGCGCTCGACTCCGGCCGCGCCACTGTCAACACGCTTTATGATGCCCGCGCGCCGCTGACCTACGGCAAGTTCAAGATTCACGACACCCACAATCTCGGGCGTTCCGTTCCGATGTGGGAAGTGTTCACCGAATCCTCCAACGTCGGTGCCGCGCGTGTCGCGTTGTCGATGGGTGTCGAGGCGCACAAGGCATTCCTGCGCAAACTCGGCCAGCTCACGCGGCTGCGTACCGAACTGCCCGAAAGCGCGGAACCGCTGGTGCCGAAGCGCTGGGGCGAATTGAACACCATCACCATCGCTTTCGGCCATGGCATGGCAGTGGCTCCGCTGCAGGCGGTCATGGGCATCAATGCGCTGGTCAACGGCGGCTACCTCGTTCCGCCGACATTCCTGAAGCGCTCGCGCGAGGACGCGATGCAGGTGGCCAAGCAGGTGGTCAAGCCCGAGACCAGTTACAGCATGCGCTACCTGATGCGGCTGAACGCGGAAAAGGGCACGGCGCGCAAGGCCGACATCAAGGGCTATTATGTCGGCGGCAAGACCGGCACCTCGGAAAAGGTCGTCAACGGACGTTATTCCAAAAAGCAGGTGCTGAATTCCTTCACGGCGATCATGCCTGCCGACAATCCGCAGTATCAGCTCCTGATCATGCTGGATGAGCCGCAGGGGCTCCCGGAAACCCATGGCTTCATTACATCGGGCTGGAACGCTGTGCCGACCGGCGGCAAAGTGATTGAGCGAATCGCCCCGCTGCTGGGGATGGTCCCGCGGTTCGATTTGCCGCCGTCCGAGCGCCTTATTCTTGCGGCATCGAAGGAAAGCCGGTAACCGCACGGCTGCGCGCATTCCGCAAAAGTGGGCACCGGTTTTGCGGCTGGAATACGCGCATGCTTAGATGTACCGGGGTGAGATGAAACTACGCGACCTTTTCAGCGGGGACGCCGTGATCGGCGCGCAACATGCCGATGTTGCGGTCACGGGCGTTGCTATGGACAGCCGTGTGGTGAAGCCGGGCGACGTATTCTTCGCGCTGGCGGGGGGCAAGACCGACGGCGCGCGCTTCATCGATCAGGCGATGGCCTCCGGCGCTGCTGCCGTCGTCAGCGACCGTATTCCCGAGAACGGCACCCACGTTCCGTTTATCGCGGTCTCCAATCCACGCCGCGCGCTGGCTCTGGCCGCTGCGCGTTTTTATCCACGTCAGCCCAGCACCATTGCCGCCGTCACCGGCACCAGCGGCAAGACATCGGTTGCGGTGTTCACGCGGCAGATATGGCAGCGCCTCGGTTATGCAGCTGCCAGCATCGGCACCATTGGACTCGTCTCGCCGAAGCGAACCGTCTACGGCTCGCTGACCACACCTGACCCGATCGCGTTGCATCGCTCACTCGACGAGATCGCGGGCGAGGGGGTGACACATCTGGCGTTCGAGGCGTCGTCGCATGGCCTCGATCAGCACCGGCTCGATGGCGTGCGCGTCAATGCCGGCGGATTCACCAATCTGTCGCGCGATCACATGGACTATCATCCAACCGTGGAACACTATCTCGCGGCCAAGCTGCGGCTGTTCACCGATCTGATCGGCGATGGCGGCGCCGCGGTGATCGCCGCCGATCACGACCATTCGCAGACCGTGATTGATGCCGCGCGCATCCGCAAGTTGCGGATCATGACGGTCGGACGCAAGGGCGAAGGCATCAAGCTCGTCGATGCTGCGGTGGACGGGTTCGCGCAGAAGCTGACGCTCGAGCATGACGGCAAGCGCTATCTGGTGCGGCTGCCGCTGGTGGGCGAATTCCAGATCGAGAATGCGCTGGTTGCTGCAGGACTTGTGGTCGCTACGGGCGGTGAGCCTGATCGCGTGTTCGCGGCGCTCGAACATCTTGAAGGCGCGCCGGGCCGGCTCGAACTGGTCGGCGAGCGAAATGGCGCGCCGGTGTTCGTTGATTACGCACACAAGCCTGATGCCCTGGCGAAGGCACTCGAAGCGCTGCGGCCCTACACCAAACGCAAGCTCGTCGTGGTGTTTGGTGCAGGCGGTGATCGCGACGCCGGCAAGCGGCCGCTGATGGGTGCGATCGCCGCGGAGAACGCGGATACGGTGATTGTGACCGACGATAATCCGCGTTCGGAAAATCCGGCATCGATCCGCGCGGCGATTATGGCTTCTGCGAAAGGTGCGACGGACATTGGCGATCGCGCCGAGGCGATCCGTGCGGCGATCGCTGGCTTGCAGCAGGGCGACGCGCTGCTGATCGCCGGAAAGGGCCACGAAACCGGACAGATTGTGGGAGATAAAGTGTTGCCGTTCAGCGATCACGAAGCCGCCGCAGCGGCCCTGGCGGAGCATGCGGCATGAGCACGGCCCTGTGGACGAGTGCTGCGATGGCGGAGGCGATGCGTGCCGTGATGCGTGGCGCGCTGCCGAACGATGTGACCGGTATTTCCATCGACAGCCGTACCCTGACGCCGGGCGAGGCTTATTTCGCGATCAAGGGTGACGTGCACGACGGTCACGATTTCGTCGAGGCTGCATTGAAGAACGGTGCGGCGCTCGCTGTCGTCGCGAAAACCCACGCGGAGAAATTTGCGGACGACGCGCGGCTTCTGGTTGTCGATGATGTGCTCGCGGGTCTTGTCGATCTCGGGCGGGCGTCCCGCGCGCGGCTTGGCGCGAAGGTGATCGCAGTGACCGGGTCGGTTGGTAAAACCTCGACCAAGGAAGCGCTGCGCGCGGTGCTGGGTGCGCAGGGCGAGACCCACGCGTCGGTGGCGTCGTTCAACAATCACTGGGGCGTGCCGCTGTCGCTGGCGCGCTGTCCGGCGTCATCGAAGTTCGCGATCTTCGAGATCGGCATGAACCACGCCGGTGAGATCGAACCGCTGGTCAAGATGGTACGGCCTCATGTGGCGATCATCACCACGGTCGAGCCGGTGCATCTGGAGTTTTTCTCCGGCATCGAGGCGATAGCCGACGCCAAGGCCGAGATCTTTGCCGGCGTTGAGCCCGGCGGTGCGGTCGTCCTCAACCGCGACAATCCGCAGTTCGCGCGCCTGAGCAAGAATGCCAAGGCAGCGAAGATCAAACGCATCGTGTCGTTCGGCAGTGACGAAAAAGCCGATGCACGGCTGATCGACGTGTCGCTGCATGCAGCGTGTTCGGCTGTCCGTGCGACCGTCCTCGGTCAGGACATCACCTACAAGATCGGGATGCCCGGACGCCATATGGTGATGAATTCGCTTGCGGTGCTGGCTTCGGTCGCGCTGGCCGGCGCAGATCTCGCGTTGTCGGCGCTGGCGCTGGCGCAACTTGAGCCCGCTACGGGGCGTGGCGCGCGGCAGCAACTGGCTTTGGGCGAAGGTGCTGCAACGCTGATCGATGAAAGCTACAACGCCAATCCGGCGTCGATGGCGGCGGCGATCACGGTGCTCGGTCAGGCGACCGTTGGTCCGCGCGGACGGCGCATCGCGGTGCTGGGCGATATGTTGGAACTCGGCACAACCGGTCCCGATTTGCACCGTAGCCTTTCTGAAGCCATTAAGGCGAACGGGATCGACTCGGTTTTTTGCTGTGGTCCATTGATGCGCAATCTGTGGGAAGCCCTTCCTTCCACGAAGAAGGGCGGCTATGCCGATAACTCGGCCGCGCTCGAGCCGCAGGTGATTTCTGCTGTTGGCGCCGGCGATGCCATTATGGTCAAGGGGTCGCTCGGTTCGCGTATGAAATTGATTGTGACGGCACTGCAAAAGCGCTTTCCGGAAAAGGCCACGCTCGATGGCGTCGCACCATAAGGCAATTGGAAATGTTCTATTGGCTCACTGAATTCGCCGGCACGATCCCCGGCATCAATGTGTTTCGCTACATCACGTTTCGCACCGGCGGTGCGATGGTCACTGGGGCGCTGTTCGTCTTTCTGTTCGGTCCGTGGATCATTGACCAGCTTCGCCTCGCGCAGGGCAAGGGGCAACCGATCCGCGCTGACGGTCCGCCGACGCATCTGGTGACCAAGAAGGGCACGCCCACCATGGGTGGCTTGATGATCCTGTCGGGCCTGATCGTCGCGACGCTGCTGTGGGCCAACCTGCGCAACGCCTATGTCTGGATCGTGCTGCTGGTCACGCTCGGCTTCGGCTTCGTCGGCTTCTATGACGACTACCTGAAAGTCTCCAAGCAGACCGACAAGGGATTCTCCGGACGCTCGCGCCTTGCGGTCGAAGGGCTGATTGCCTTGATCGCGTGCGCCTGCATCGTCTGGTTCGGACGCGACGCGTCGGTCACAGCGCTGTCGATCCCCTTCGTCAAGGATTTCATGCTGAACATCGGCTGGTTCTACGTGATGTTCGGCATGTTCATCATCGTCGGCGCCGGCAATGCAGTGAACCTCACCGACGGCCTCGATGGTCTCGCCATTGTGCCAGTGATGATCGCGGCTGCGAGCTTCGGCATGATTGCCTATCTCGTCGGCAACGCGGTGTTCTCGGAATATCTGCAAATCCGCTACGTCCCCGGCACCGGCGAACTCGCGGTGCTGTGCGGCGCTGTGCTCGGCGCGGGGTTGGGATTTCTCTGGTTCAACGCGCCGCCGGCCTCGATTTTCATGGGCGACACCGGATCGCTCGCGCTCGGCGGCATGCTTGGCGCGATTGCTGTCGCGACCAAGCATGAGATCGTGCTGGCGGTGATCGGTGGCCTGTTCGTAGTTGAGGCGTTGTCGGTGATTGTGCAGGTCGCGTCGTTCAAGCTGACCGGCAAGCGTTTTTTCCGCATGGCGCCGATCCATCATCACTACGAGCAGAAGGGCTGGACCGAACCGCAGATCGTGATCCGCTTCTGGATCGTCTCGGTGATGCTGGCGCTGGCCGGCCTTTCGACGCTGAAGCTGCGGTGAGCGCGTGACGCCGGTCACTTCCTTTAAAGGCAAAACGGTTGCGGTGTTCGGCCTCGGCGGATCCGGGCTTGCAAGCTGTTACGCGCTGAAGGCGGGCGGCGCGGAAGTCATCGCCAGCGACGACACGCCCGCGAAGCTGGCCGAAGCCGCGAAAGCAGGCTTCATCACCGCCGATCTACGTGCGGTTTCCTGGGCGAACTTCGCGGCGCTGGTCCTGACGCCCGGCGTGCCGCTGACCCATCCGCGGCCGCACTGGACCGTCGTTGCCGCGCAAGCCGCAGGCGTCGAAGTGATAGGCGACATCGAACTGTTCTGTCGCGAACGCAAACGTCATGCACCGGACGCGCCGTTTATCGCTATCACCGGGACCAACGGCAAGTCGACCACCACGGCGCTGGTGGCACATCTGATGCGCGAGGCCGGTTACGACACGCAGATGGGCGGCAATATCGGCACCGCGATCCTCTCGCTGGAGCCGCCGGCGAAAGGCCGCGTCCATGTGATCGAGATGTCATCGTATCAGATCGATCTTACGCCCTCGCTCGATCCGACCGTCGGTATCCTGCTCAATATCACCGAAGATCACATCGATCGCCACGGCAGCATCGAACACTATGCTGCGGTGAAGGAGCGTCTGGTCACCGGCGTGCAGCGGAACGGCACTGCCATCATCGGCGTCGACGATCACTGGTGCGCGGCGATTGCAGACCGCGTGGCGCAGGCTGGCAAGAACGTCGTTCGCGTTTCAGTCAGGCATCCGGTGGCCGACGGCATTTGTTTTGAAGGCGACACCATCGTTCGTGTCGATGACGGCGCGCGGTCGCGGATCGCCAGCGTCGCGGAGATCGGCTCGTTGCGCGGTCGCCACAACGCGCAGAATGCAGCATGTGCGTCGGCCGCAGTGCTGGCGCTTGGGGTCGGCAACGAGACGTTGCAGCAGGGATTGCGCAGTTTTCCCGGCCTTGCGCATCGCATGGAGCAGATCGGCCGCAATGGCCGGGTGCTGTTTATTAATGATTCGAAAGGCACCAACGCAGACGCCGCGGCGCGTGCGCTGTCGTCATTCAAGGATATTTTCTGGATCGCGGGCGGCAAGCCCAAGACCGGCGGTATCGAATCCCTGCGCGAGTTCTTCCCGCGCATCCGCAAGGCCTATCTGATTGGCGAAGCTGCGGAAGAGTTCGCGAAGGCGCTCGGCGATGTTCCGCACGAGATCAGCAAGACGCTGGACGTGGCCGTGCCGAATGCCACGCGCGAAGCGGAAGCATCGGGGGTGGTGGAGCCGGTGGTGCTGTTATCGCCGGCCTGCGCGTCGTTCGACCAGTTTCCGAATTTCGAGAAGCGCGGCGAATATTTCCGCAAGGTCGCCGATGCGCTGCCGGGCGGCCTGAAGTCGGTGTGAATCCCTCTCCCTCTTCCGCAAAGGCGGGGAGAGGGAGAGGCACCTGTTCGCCGCGATATTCGTACCTTCGAATTTGGATATTTCAGACACTTTGACGAGATTTTTTCTCGTATCCGTCCATCTTTAACCCTTCGGCAACCATGATGCGGGAGTAATAACCCGTTAATCTTTTGCGCAGGACACGCACATGATCTCCCGCGAACAACGCACGCCCCTGAGCGAATGGTGGTGGACGGTGGATCGGCTGCTGCTGGCGGCGTTCATCACGCTGATGCTGGGCGGCGTCATCCTGTCGCTGGCCGCGAGTCCGCCGGTGGCGGCGCGCATCGGCCTCGATCCGTTTCACTTCTTCAACCGGCATGTTTTCTTTCTGGTGCCCTCGCTGATCGTGATGCTGGGCGTCTCGTTCCTATCGCCGCGGCAGGTGCGCCGCAGTGCGTTGATCGTGTTTACGATCAGCATTGTGCTGGTTGTGGCGACGCTGCTATTCGGACCCGAGGTGAAGGGCGCGAAGCGCTGGATCACCATTCTCGGCCTTAACATTCAGGCATCGGAATCCCTGAAGCCCGCATTCGTGGTGCTGGTGGCTTGGCTGTTCGCGGAATCCGCCAAGCGGCCGGAAATGCCCGCGACGTCGATGGCGCTCGGGCTTCTGCTGATGACCGTCACGCTGCTGGTGCTAGAGCCGGACTTCGGCCAGACCATGCTGCTGCTGATGGTATGGGGCGCGCTGTTCTTCATCGCAGGCATGCGGATGATCTGGGTTTTCGGTCTGATGGGCGCGGGTGCGGTCGGATTGTTCGGCGCCTACATGATGGTGCCGCACGTTGCGGGCCGCATCAAGAGGTTCATGGACCCATCGTCGGGCGATACCTTCCAGGTCGATACCGCGATGGAAGCCTTCACCCATGGCGGCTGGTTCGGACAAGGGCCGGGCGAGGGCACCGTGAAGCGTATTCTGCCGGACAGCCACACCGACTTCGTGTTTGCGGTGGCGGCCGAGGAATTCGGAATCATCCTGTGTCTCGTGCTGCTCTCGCTGTTCGCCTTTATCGTCATCCGCGCGCTGTCACGCGCCTATGCCAGCGAGGATCTGTTCGCGCGCTTTTCGGCCGCAGGCCTTGCGATCATGTTCGGCATTCAGGCCTCGATCAACATGGCAGTGAACCTGCATCTGATGCCGGCGAAGGGCATGACGTTGCCGTTCATCTCGTATGGCGGATCGTCGATGATCTCGCTGGCTTACGGCGTCGGCATGCTGCTGGCCTTGACGCGGCAGCGCCCGCGCGTGGAAATGGAATCCATCAGCGCTGCCAACGCCGCGCACAGCTTCGCGTGATCCGCGAGTATTTCGATGCCTGACAGACCTCTCATCATGTTGGCGGCTGGCGGAACGGGTGGCCACCTGTTTCCCGCCGAGGCGCTGGGCGTTGCGCTGATGAAGCGCGGCGTGCGGGTGCGATTGATGACGGATTCCCGCGCGCTGCGTTATGGCGGGATGTTCACGCGCGACATGATGGACGTGGTGCCGAGCGAAACCGTGCGCGGACGCACGCCGTGGGCGCTGGCGCGGACCGGTACGCTGCTCGCGGCCGGTGGCGCGATGTCGCTGGCGTTGCTGTTGCGTCGGAAGCCAAAGGCCGTTGTCGGCTTCGGCGGCTATCCGACGCTGCCGCCCTTGATCGCGGCGAAGCTGCTTGGCATTCCGACGGTCATTCATGATTCCAATGCTGTGCTTGGCCGCGCCAACCGCTTGCTGTCGACGCGAGTCAGCGCGATTGCGACGTCGCTGCCGGGTGTGCTGGATCGCGATCCTGCGCTTGCGGGCAAGACGACGGTGACCGGCACGCCGATGCGGCCCGCGATTCTCGCCGCCGCTGCCGTGCCGTATATTTCGCCGGACTCTGATGGTCCTGTGCGCCTGCTCGTGGTCGGCGGCAGTCAGGGCGCACGGGTAATGGCCGACGTCGTGCCGCCTGCGATCGAGCGGCTGGAGCCGGCGCTGTGGCGCAGGCTCAGTCTCGTTCAGCAGGTTCGTGACGAGGATATGAGCCGCGTGCGCGCGGTGTATGACCGGCTCAAGATCGAAGCCGAACTGGCGCCGTTCTTTACAGACCTGCCGGCGCGCTTCGCTGCGACGCATCTTGTGGTGTCGCGTTCGGGCGCAGGGACTGTCGCCGAACTCGGAGCGATCGGCCGGCCCTCGATTCTGGTGCCGCTGCCCGGCGCGATTGATCAGGACCAGTACGCCAATGCAGGTGTACTCGAGAAAGCCGCTGGCGCGATCCGCATTTCCCAGACCGAGTTCACGCCTGACCGCCTTGCAGCGGAGATTTCCGCACTCGCCGCCGATCCGGCGCGGCTGAGCGCGATGGGCACCGGCGCGCGCACGGTCGGCAAGCTCGATGCCGCCGAGCGGCTCGCCGATCTACTGATCAAGGTCGCCGGGATTTAGGTCTTCGCTTCCTAAAGCCGCACATTCTCCACGAGATAATCGAGAAACGCCCGTACACGCGCGGGCAACTGTCCACGGTGGCCGACGAACACGGCATGGATCGGTTCAAGATCGCCGGGATTGAAGTCTTCGAGCACCGGCACCAGTCGTCCTGCCTTGATATCCGCATCGACGTGAAAACGGGCGAGGCGAGACAGGCCCGCGCCGGCAACCGTTAGCCGCTGCATCGCTTCGCCATCGGAGACCAATGTATTCCCCACAGGCGGGATGGTGACAATGCCACCCTTGCCGTCACGAAACGGCCAGCCGTCGATCTGTTTGGCAAAGCAGAAACCGAGCATGTTGTGTTTGGCAAGATCGGCTGGCGTGCCCGGCGTTTCGTGTTCTGCGAGATAGGCGGGTGCGGCGACCACAATCATGCGGCTCTCGCCGAGTTTGCGCGCAAGCAAACGGGATTCGCGTAGCGGCCCGACGCGGATGGCGATGTCCGCGCGTTCTTCCATCAGGTCCACCACGGTATCGGTCAGCGACACGTCGATGCTGACGCCGGGATGCAGCTTGAGAAACCCGGGCAGCAGCGGCAGCAGCCAGTGCAGCCCGAACGGCACGCTGGTGTTGACGCGCACCCGGCCGCGCGGGATTGCGCCGACGGCAGCTTCGTGTTCCGCCGCATTGATGTCGTCGAGGATGCGAACGCTGCGATCGTAATAGGCCGTGCCTTCCGGTGTCAGTTGCAGCTTGCGGGTCGAGCGGTTGATCAGACGCACGCCGAGCCGCGCTTCCAGCCGAGCCACCAGCTTGCTGACTGCTGACGGGCTCATACGGAAGGCGCGCGCCGCCGCGGAAAATCCGCCCAGCTCGACCACCCGGGCGAACACTTCCATCTCGCCGGATCGGTTGATGTCCTGCCGTGACATTGTGACTTCAGTTCATAAATATTGTTACTTAGGCAACTCTAGTTCACGAATGGCTTTGCGTCCACTTCTCGTGAATACCGGCGGTTGGCCGGATTCGCTGAGGACTGCACCATGCCACTCGCACTCTACGCTCTCACCGCCGGCGCCTTCGGAATCGGCGTCACTGAATTCGTCATCATGGGTCTGTTGATCCAGGTCGGAATCGATCTGGGCGTTTCCATCCCGGCCGCAGGCCTGCTGATTTCCGGCTACGCCCTCGGCGTCGTGGTCGGCGCGCCGGTCATGACCATCGCGACCGCGCGCTGGCCACGCAAAACGGCACTGCTGGTGCTGATGGCCGTCTTCACGATCGGCAACCTCGCCTGTGCAATCGCGCCGAACTACTGGACCCTAATGGCTGCGCGCGTGCTCACGGCATTCGCGCATGGCACATTCTTTGGATCGGCTCTGTGGTTGCGACCTCGCTGGTGGCTTCCGACAAGAAGGCATCGGCCATCGCGATCATGTTCACGGGCCTTACCGTCGCGACCATCCTCGGTGTGCCGTTCGGGACCTGGCTCGGTCAGCATTTCGGCTGGCGCGCGACATTCTGGGCCGTCACGCTGGTCGGCGTGGTTGCTTTCGCGATCATCGCAGCATTGGTTCCGGCCAGTAAGTCGGCGCCTGAACCCTTCAATCTCAGGGAAGACCTTGCGGTTTTGAAGCGCGGCCCCGTGCTTGCAGGTCTGCTCACGACTGTTCTTGGATGGGTCGGCGTGTTCGCTGTCTTCACCTATCTCGCTCCGCTGCTCACCAAGGTCACCGGCTTTTCTGATGCCGCCGTGTCGCCAGTCCTGCTGGTGGTCGGCATCGGCTTGCTGGTTGGCAACCTGCTCGGTGGACGGTTCGCGGACAAGCGGCTCATGCCGACGGTGTTCGGCAGCCTGTTCGCTCTGGCGCTGGTGCTCGCCTTGATGACGTTCGTGCTTCACGACAAGATCGCAATGGTTATCTTCGCAGGTCTGTTTGGCGTCGCCGCCTTCGCAACAGCGCCGCCACTCCAGATGTGGGTACTGGACAAGGCGCATGGGGCGGGCCAGTCGCTGGCGTCGAGCTTCAACATCGCGGCGTTCAATCTCGGCAATGCGATCGGTGCGTGGCTGGGCGGTCTGGTCATTGATCACGGGCCGGGACTCGAGGCGGTGCCGTGGATCGCGGCGCTGGTGCCGTTGGCGGGTCTCCTGTTGGCGATCGCTAGCCATCGGCTGGATATGCGGCAGGCCAGGCTGGTTCCCGCCGGTGCTTGCCCCGAAGCCGCTGAGTAACCGGCGGAATCGGGCTCCTCCGGGCCTGATTTGAAAAGAATCGTGCTATTTTTCTGAGCTGGCCGGGCTTGTCCCGGCCAGCTTCGTCTGTTTGAAGGACGTCATGGATGCCGGACCACGCCGCGTATCCCGATCACTGAGAGATTGATGTATGAGACTGCCGCGCGAGATCGGACCCATTCACTTCGTCGGTATCGGCGGCATCGGCATGAGCGGCATCGCCGAGGTGCTGTGCAACCTCGGTTATACGGTGCAGGGCTCGGATGCTTCGGAGAACGCCAACGTCACCCGGCTGCGCGACAAGGGCATCAAGATCAGCATCGGCCACAAGGCCGAGAACGTGAACGGCGCGGACGTGATGGTGGTCTCGACCGCAATCAAGCGTGACAATCCGGAATTGATCGCCGCGCGCGGCTTGCGTATTCCGGTGGTTCGTCGCGCTGAAATGCTGGCCGAGCTGATGCGGCTGAAAAGCTGCATCGCCATCGCCGGCACTCATGGCAAGACCACCACGACCTCGATGGTCGCGACCCTGCTCGATGCAGGTGCACTCGATCCCACCGTCATCAATGGCGGTATCATCAATGCCTACGGGACCAACGCGCGGCTCGGTGCGGGCGACTGGATGGTGGTGGAAGCCGACGAGAGCGACGGTACCTTCCTTAAGCTGCCCGCGGACGTCGCCATCGTCACCAACGTCGACCCCGAGCATCTCGATCACTTCAAGACTTTCGATGCCGTGCAGGATGCGTTCAGGGCATTTGTCGAGGGCGTTCCGTTTTACGGCTTCGCGGTGATGTGCACCGATCATCCGGTGGTGCAGGCGCTGGTCGGCAAGATCGAGGACCGGCGCATCATTACGTACGGCGAGAATCCGCAGGCCGACGCGCGGCTGGTCGATCTTGTGCCGTTCAGCGGCGGATCGAAGTTCAAGGTGGAATTCCGCCACCGCAAGACCGATGTTGCTCACCGGATCGCGGATCTGGTGCTGCCGATGCCCGGGCGTCATAACGCATTGAACGCGACGGCGGCGATCGCCGTGGCGCACGAGATCGGCATTTCGGATGAAGCGATCCGCAAGGCGCTCGCCGGGTTTGGCGGCGTGAAACGGCGCTTCACCAAGACGGGAGAATGGAACGGCGTCACCGTAGTCGATGACTACGGTCATCATCCGGTTGAGATCGCGGCCGTGCTCAAGGCCGCGCGCGATTCGACCAAGGGCCAGGTCATCGCCGTGGTGCAGCCGCATCGCTATACGCGCCTGCAGTCGCTGTTCGAGGAATTCTGTACCTGCTTCAACGATGCGGATACCGTCGTCGTCGCCGACATCTATGCGGCCGGTGAGGATCCGATCCCGGGCATCGATCGCGATTCATTCGTGCTTGGCCTGCGCGCCCATGGACACCGCGAAGTGATCCCGCTTGAAGGCCCTGAGAAGCTTGCGTCGCTGGTGCGCGACATCGCGAAGAAGGATGACTTCGTGGTCTGCCTCGGCGCGGGCAATATCACGCAGTGGGCCTATGCGTTGCCCGGCGAGTTGAAGGCGCTGGGGTAATCGCGTGAGCTTCCCTGACATCAGCGCTGATCTCAAGTCTGCGATGCCCGATCTACGCGGGCGATTGCTGGCGAATGAGTCGCTCGCGCCCCTGACGTGGTTTCGCGTCGGCGGTCCGGCGCAAGTCTTGTTCACGCCGGCGGATGAAGACGACCTCGCCTATTTTCTGTCGAAGTTGCCGCAGGACATTCCCGTCTACACGGTAGGCGTCGGCTCGAACCTGATCGTACGCGACGGCGGCGTCAGTGGTGTCGTCATTCGCTTGTCGCCGCGTGGCTTCGGCGAAACCAAAGCCGAGGGCGACACTGTGCGGGCGGGAACGGCTGCACTTGATAAACGGGTTGCGGAAGCCGCTGCCGCCGCAAATATCGGCGGGCTGGAATTCTATTTCGGAATTCCCGGTTCGATCGGCGGCGCGTTGCGCATGAATGCAGGCGCCAACGGCGGCGAGACCAAGGATGTATTGGTCGAGGCGAGGGGCGTCACGCGCGCGGGCGAGAAGATCACGTTCTCCAACGCTGACATGAAATTCGTCTATCGCAATTCAGGCGTCGACACGTCGGTGATCTTCACCTCTGCATTATACCGGGGGCGCGTCACCGATCCCGAGACAATCCGGGCTCGCATGGCCGAGGTGCAGAATCATCGTGAGACCGCGCAGCCGATCCGCGAAAAAACCGGTGGCTCGACGTTCAAGAACCCGCCGGGCCACAGCGCGTGGAAACTGATCGACGCGGCGGGCATGCGCGGTTTTCGTGTCGGCGCTGCGCAGGTGTCGGAGATGCATTGCAATTTTCTGATCAACACGGGTGACGCGACCGGGCACGACATCGAGACGCTCGGCGAAACCGTACGCGCACGCGTGATGGAAAACTCAGGCATCGATCTGCATTGGGAGATCAAGCGGATCGGGGTGGAGCGCAGCTAAGCGCTCAGTCGCTCAATGACTGCAGCGCCTTGATCGGCTCCGGCGACACCTGAAACGCGCCGTCGAACGGATATTCCTGAAGCGCCAGGATACCGAGCGCCACCACCGCCGCAGTCGAGAATACGATCAGCGATGCGAAAAACGCCCGCGGTTTATCGAGATGAACCAGGGCGATCGCAACCTGCGTGATCAGGCCGAGCACGATCACCACGAGCCATTTCAGATCGTTGGTATGATCCGACGACAGCGCGAGGCGATCGTCGCGCGCCGTACCGACATGCAGCGCGGCGGTGAGCAGCGCGGACTGCACGGCAGGTCCGGAAGCTTTTGCGATCGACGGAATACTCACTTCGCGCAGCAGGTTGTCATAGGCTGCAGTTGCGGATGGAGACACGCGCGTCCCTTCCATCGCCGGCCACTCGTCTGCGACCACCGATGTCACATAGGCCTTGAGCGCCGTACGGATGGTGCGCATGTCCGAGACGGACGCGACGCTGAGCGTATGAATGTTGCGCAGCTCGCCGGCCTCCGTATGGACTACGCGATAGGCCTGTCGCCCGCGCTCGGCCACGTCGGCGGCGAGGAAGCCGGTCAGCAGCGCAAACAGAATCGCGACTGCATTGAAAAAGGGTGCGACGACGCCGGTCAGTGATTGCGTGGGCTGGGCAAACGGACGGCGAAAGGTGATCGCGGCCAGCAGCAGCGTCACGCCGAAATACAGCCCGATCAGGACGAGGAAAATTCCAGCGGGGGACATGTCGAGCCAGGCTCTGATCATGGAAATGGCTTTCTTTTGGAGACTGGTTGAGACGCCGGATTCGGTGCGGTCGCGACATTATCTGAATCGCGGCGGCTTGGTCATCGGCTCAAATCAGCGTAGGTAGGGCGAATTGGGAGAGGTCATGAGTCAATTCAAACACGTCGCCGTGCTGATGGGCGGATGGTCATCCGAACGGGAAGTCTCGCTGCGCTCGGGCAAGGCTTGCGCCGATGCACTGGAGCGCAAGGGCTACCGGGTCACACGCATCGACGTGAAACGCGACATCGCGACCGTGCTGGACACGCTGAAGCCCGATGCCGCGCTGGTCATGTTGCACGGCCGGCCGGGTGAGGACGGCACCATTCAGGGCGTGCTCGAAACATTGGGGATTCCCTATTCGCATTCGGGGGTGCTGGCCTCGTCGCTGGCGATGCAGAAGGATCTCGCCAAGACGGTGATGGCGACGGCGGGGGTGCCGGTGCCGGAAGGACTGACGTTGACCCGCACTGAGGTGGCGAAAGGGCACGTCATGGCGCCGCCTTATGTCATCAAACCGGTGGCGGACGGCTCCAGCGTCGGGGTTTTCATCGTCACCGAGGCCCATGCGCACCCGCCGCAGGAACTGTTCCGCGAGGACTGGCCCCACGGCGACCAGCTTCTGGTCGAAAAGTACGTCGCCGGGAAGGAACTGACCTGTGCGGTCATCAACGGCGAGCCGACCGGGGTGATCGAGATCGTACCTTTAATTAAATTCTACGATTATGAGGCAAAGTACTCTCCTGGCGCATCAAAACACATCCTGCCTGCACCTATTTTACCTTTTGTTTACCAGGAAGTCCGAAGGTTAACGCTGGCGGCGCATGTGGCGCTTGGCTGCCGGGGCGTAAGCCGTGCGGATTTCCGTTACGACGACCGCATCGAGGGACTTGGGGGATTGTCCTGCCTCGAGGTTAACACCCAACCCGGCATGACCGAGACGTCACTTGTTCCAGAGCTTGCTGCGGATGCAGGCGTAACATTTGACGAGTTGGTGCAATGGATGGTGGAGGACGCCTCTCTCGGTCGTTAAGCCGGACGAGGTCCCAGTCTAATCCTCAGACAAGGGTCGCTTCAGCGATCCAGCGCCCGCGCGCCCGCGGGCAGGCTTCCACGCGCCGCGCCAACGTCACCTCTGTTTCCCGTTATGAAGAGCCGCACTGGATTGCCGTGCTGGAACGCCGGCGTCCGCGTGGTTTCGGATTGGCTGCGACCGCTGTTGTGCTGATCGGCGCCATCGTAATGGGCGTGACGAAGGGCGGGCACACCGAGGACGTTCTCGGCGCGCTGAGCGATACCCGCAATGCCGCGGCCAATGCGATCGGTTTCCGGATCACCAGCGTCGGGATTACCGGCCGCAAGCAGCTCACGCAGGATGAAATTCTCGCGGTCGGCGGCGTCAATGGCCGCTCCTCGCTGCTGTTCCTCGATGCGGCTTCCGCGCGCGACAAACTAAAGGCCGATCCGTGGATATCCGATGCCACGGTGCAGAAGCTTTATCCGGGCCGGCTGCAGATCGACATCACCGAGCGCTTGCCATTCGCGCTATGGCAGGAAAACGGCCGCGTGTCCGTGATCGCGGCGGACGGCACCGTGCTTGAGCCATACGTCGCGCGGCGCTTCGTGTCGCTGCCGCTGGTGGTGGGCAAGGGCGCTGAAACCCGCGCCAAAGATTTCCTGAGCCTGCTGGGGCAGTACCCGCAGGTGCGTTCCCAGGTGAAGGCCATCGTGTTTGTCGGCGAGCGCCGCTGGAATCTTCGTCTGGCGGACGGCATCGACGTCCGGTTGCCGGAAGCGGATGTCGAGAAGGCGCTGGCGACCCTGTCGAAGATGGACAAGGAGACCGGTCTGTTCTCGCGTGACATCACCGCCATCGACATGCGGCTGCCGGACCGGCTGACCGTGCGCTTGTCGGAGGATGCGGCAAAGGCGCGCAACGACCTGCTCAAGGACAAGAAACCGAAGAAGGCTGGAAACGCATGACCAGTCTCGATGGCGTTCAGACCCCGAAGACCCGGCAGATGCCGCCGAACAAGACGGCGCTGGTCGCCGCGCTCGATATCGGCACCAGCAAGATCGCCTGCCTTATTGCGCGGCTGAAGCCGTGCCCGCCGAGCGACGCGCTGCGCGGCCGGACCCATGCGGTCGAACTGATCGGGCTGAGTCACATTCAGTCGCGCGGCGTCAAGGCCGGCGCGGTGGTCGATCTCAACGAATGCGAACAGGCTGTGCGCCAGGCGGTGGCGCTGGCGGAGCGGATGGCCAAGGTCCGCGTCGAATCGGTTTTGCTGTCGGTATCGGCCGGCCGTCTGCAGGGCGATCTGGTCGAAGCCTCCTCGGAATTGCGTGGCGGCGCGGTGACGCCCGCCGACATGAGCCGCGTCATCAGCGCGGGCATGCATCACGCGACGCCGCGCGGACGCACGGTGCTTCATGTCCTGCCGGCCAGCTACTCGCTGGACGGTGTCAAGGGAGTCCGTGATCCGAGCGGTATGGTCGCGCGCCACTTCGGAATCGACATGAACGTTATTACCACCGACGCAACGGCGGCGAAGAACCTGATGCTGGTGGTCGAGCGCTGCCATCTCAACGTCGAGGCGATGGCTGCAGCGCCGTATGCATCCGGACTGTCGGTCCTGACCGACGACGAAGCCGATCTTGGTGCGGCTGTGGTCGAGATGGGCGCGGGCACCACGACGATCGCGACCTATTCGGCCGGGCAGTGTGTTCACACCAGCGGATTTGCGGTCGGTGGCCAACACGTCACGATGGATTTGGCGCGCGGACTCGGTGCGTGCATTGCGGATGCCGAGCGAATCAAGACGTTATATGGCACCGTGCTGACCGGTGGTTCTGACGCGCGCGAAGTCATGAGCGTGCCAACGGCGGGAGACCACGATCGGGACGAGCCGCAGATTGTTTCCCGCGCCACGATCGCCAACATCGTGAAGCCGCGGGTCGAGGAGATTTTTGAAATGGTCAGGGACCGGCTCGCGGATTCCCCCTTTGCGGCAGAGCCGCGAGCGCGAGTTGTGCTGACCGGCGGTGCGTCGCAGCTCACCGGTATTCCCGAACTAGCCAGCCGCATTCTGGGCCGCGAGGTGCGCATCGGCCGCCCGCTTGGGTTCGCCGGGCTGCCTAACGAGGCCAAGAGCGCATCGTTCGCGGTGCCGACCGGTCTCCTGGTCTATCCGCAATTCGCACATCTAGAACACGTCGAACCGCGGCACACGCGGCAGCTCATGACAGGGACCAACGGCTATTTCGGAAAGGTCGGCAGATGGCTTCGAGAGGGCTTCTGATGATCTCAACACCGGATCGGACCATTCCATCAACCGCTTTGGCGTGCAGCCCAAGCCCCCACGCGCGCGCATAATCGAGAGGCAACCATGACCATCAATCTCACACCCCCGGATGTTCGCGAGCTGAGGCCACGCATCACCGTGTTCGGCGTCGGCGGCGCGGGCGGCAATGCCGTCAACAACATGATCACCGCCGGTTTGCAGGGCGTTGATTTCGTCGTCGCCAACACCGACGCGCAGGCCCTGACCATGTCGAAGGCCGAACGCATCGTGCAGATGGGCACCCAGGTCACCCAGGGTCTGGGTGCGGGTTCGCAGCCGGACGTAGGTGCCGCAGCCGCCCAGGAAGTAATCGACGAGATCAAGGATCACCTCTCCGGTGCGAACATGGTGTTCGTCACCGCGGGCATGGGCGGCGGCACAGGCACGGGGGCTGGCCCCGTCATCGCCGCGACCGCGCGCGAGATGGGCATCCTCACCGTCGGCGTCGTCACCAAGCCGTTCCACTTCGAAGGTCAGCGCCGCATGCGCACCGCGGAGGCCGGCATCGCCGAGCTTCAGAAGGTGGTTGACACGCTGCTGATCATCCCGAACCAGAACCTGTTCCGTGTTGCCAACGAGAAGACCACCTTCGCCGACGCCTTCGCGATGGCCGACCAGGTGCTTTACTCGGGCGTCGCCTGCATCACCGACCTGATGGTCAAGGAAGGCCTCATCAACCTCGACTTCGCCGACGTTCGCGCCGTGATGCGCGAAATGGGCAAGGCGATGATGGGCACTGGCGAGGCCACGGGCGAGAAGCGCGCGCTGACTGCGGCGGAAGCCGCAATCGCCAACCCGCTGATCGACGATTCGTCTATGCGCGGCGCACGCGGCCTGCTGATCTCGATCACCGGCGGCAAGGACCTCACCCTGTTCGAAGTCGACGAAGCCGCCACCCGTATCCGCGAGGAAGTTGATAACGACGCCAACATCATCGTCGGCGCGACGTTCGACGAGAGCCTTGATGGCGTCATCCGCGTGTCGGTGGTCGCCACCGGCATCGACACCGTGGCCGCCAGCCGCGCGGCGACTCCTCCGCAAGTCACGAGCGGCGGTGCTCCGGAAAGCCGCCTTGCCGAACTGACCGCACGTTTGCGGGCCGACAACCAGCGCATGGCGGAACGCGCACAGCAGCAGAAGCAGGCCGCTGCCGCGCCTGCGCCCGCTCGTGCAACAGCCGACCAGATCGACCGCGCGGCGCTCGCGGCGATTGCCGAAGCCGTGTCGCCTTCGGCTCCCGGGCAGGCCCCGATGCAGCCCGCCGCCTATGGCGATGTCAGCGTGCGTCCGATCCCGCCAAAGCCATCGCTGTTCCCGGATCACGATGAGCCGATGAACCTGCAGGAAGCCGCGCCGCCGGCGTCCTTCATTCCGCAGCCTGCCGAACGCATGCCGGTTCGTGCGCCGCGCATGCCGCAGTTCGAGGAATTGCCGGTACCTGCCCAGAATCAGATTCGGCAGGCCCGCGGCGAGACCGCCGAGGAGCATCCTCCGCAGAAGCGTGCCTCGCTGCTGCAGCGTCTGGCGAATGTCGGTCTTGGTCGCCGCGACGAGGACTCCGAGCCGCCGATCGCGGCCCGCGCTTCCGGTCCGGCAATGCCGTCCATGCCGCCGCTGCCTGAGCGTAAGCCGCAGCGTCCGGTTCCTGCCGAGTTCGGTGGATCGGGTGCTCCGGTATCCGAATACGCTCGTCGGCCAGCGCCTCAGGGCCTTGATTCGCACGGACGTCCAGCGCCGGTTGCTCCCCAAAACGGTGGGGACGACCATCTGGATATCCCCGCCTTTTTGCGGCGTCAGGCCACCTGACGTTTGTTACAATCCCCTGAATGCTCCAATGCCCCGGCCCAAAGCCGGGGCATTTTGCTGACAACCGGTCACTTGGCGGAGGCCGTAAATTAAATATTTGTTTTTACTGGTAAAATCTGCGAGCTGCAGAGGCCTTAGATCGCTTGGGAATGCGCCTGCGGCCGCCTGAATGGGCCGGACCGGCGGCACGAATGCGGCGAGTTTGGGGTAACAATCTGTAAACAACCGTGAGTAGCGCTCTCGCGTGCAGGGGTTAAGGTTCTCGCACTTGGGGATGATCCTTGGTCGCAGCGCCGGTTCAACAGGCGAAACCAGTTTGGTTACAGCGACTTGGATGACTAAACTTTTGGGCAAGCGGGAATGAAATCGAGTCGGCAGACAACGCTCCGGTCGCAAGTCACCGTGACGGGCATCGGCGTTCATTCCGGATCTCCGGTCAGCGTTACGATCGGACCAGCCGACATCAATTCGGGCTTTGTCTTCACTCGCATCGGCGCCGATCGTGAAGTTCAGGCCGTCGCCGCGTCTGTCATCGCCACCGATTTTGCGACCGTTCTCGGCGACCATCTGGGCCCGCTCGTTTCCACCGCGGAACATGTTCTGGCTGCGCTGCGCGGCATGGGCGTCGACAACGCCACCATCGAAGTCGATGGACCCGAAGTGCCGATCATGGACGGCAGCGCCGCTCCCTTCGTGGATGCGATTGATCGGGCCGGTACTGTGCAGCAGCACGCTGCGCGCCGTTTCATTGAAGTCCTGAAGCCCGTTCAGGTTGAATTCGGCGAATCGTTCGGCGAACTCCGTCCGTATGCGGCAGGTTTCCGCGCCGAACTCGAAATCGATTTCGCTAATTCGCCGATCGGTCGCCAAGCTTATGCGTTCGATCTCGATGCCGACAGCTTCCGCCGCGACATTTCCCGCGCTCGCACCTTCGGCTGCATGGGCGATGTCACCAAGCTCTGGAGCGCAGGCTACGCACTCGGCGCTTCGCTCGAGAATTCTGTGGTGTTCGACGAGACACGCGTCCTGAACACCGAGGGCCTGCGCTATGCCGACGAATGTGTCCGTCACAAGGTTCTCGACGTGGTTGGCGATCTGGCGCTGGCCGGATTGCCGCTGATCGGGCTCTATCGCTCGGTGCGCGGCGGCCACAAGCTCAACCATGCCGTGCTCACCGCCCTGATGGCCGACCGCCATGCCTGGCGGGTGGTGGAAGCGACCGAGCCGGTGCTCGAACGGCCGGTTGTTGCCCGCCGTGCGCGCGGCCACG
>Ga0233449_1001190_pt1 | contig 24911 bp, 16 predicted proteins | sample SI_124_October20_FD_183012 | JGI IMG/M metagenome (GOLD analysis project Ga0233449, IMG submission 183012) | Seawater microbial communities from Saanich Inlet, British Columbia, Canada - SI_124_October2016_200_MG | ecosystem: Environmental > Aquatic > Marine > Inlet | place: Canada: British... | reverse complement strand
GTGTTGTTAGGTGGCTGAACGAAATAATATCTATTCATGGTATTTCCTTGAGCCATTCCATCATGTGCAATCGCTTCACAGTGGACAATATCGCCAACAACAAAACTGCCTGCAGGAATAATATTATTCAAAATGCCAGTAGTGATTTGGACGTTGTTAACATTCCAAGTAAAAATCGATTGATCAGGGTCGTTATCAGGATCGCTGTAGGTTGCACCTTGAGCGTAACAATCCAGTGCATCGCCAGAATAGGCAACAGGAATCTGTAGCGTGTACGAGATAGTAGGTGGGGAATTTACTGCAGTACCTGTGATAGTGAAACACGTTGTTCCACCGTTATCCGTAAGGAAGACATTCGCCTCATACAAATTCGCTAATACACAATAATCACCTGGACCAAGTCCAGTAAAGGTGTCGTAGAAGTTGATGTTGATAGAATTTGCAACCCAAGTGTACATTCCCGAAAGAACATAATTGGTTGAACCAACTTCAAAGACATAATACTCCAAGGTATAATCAGCACCTGTTCGAGTACAATTTACGTAGAATGTTGCATCTTGGTCATCCCCATTTGCATAGGTAGAAGCGTCCATCCAACTCCAAACTTGTGTGTATGAACTATTCAAGCCACAAGGGTCGAGAGGGGTACTTCCTCCACCACCGCTGCTATTCCCAGTCACTGTGAAACATGTGACTTCAAAATCAACGAATTGATATGCTCCGCCACTAACCATGTAGAGTGTTGCGTTGACACAGTACGTGTCTTGTGCAAGGTTGCTCCAAGAGTCATCCATCATTTCATAGGAATCGGTTTCAGTCCAGTTCCACACAGCGTAATCGCTCCATGAACTGCCACTTGTGGAATAGGCAAAGACATGTAATTCGTAATCCTTAGTGTTGACACTACAATTGACGTAGTAGTCTGAATACACCGTCGTTCCCTGCGGATAACTTTGTGCATCGGTCCAAATCATCAAGTCGGTCATTGAAGGGTCATTACCACATGTAAGCACAGTGTAATTCTCTGTAACAGGAGTCATTGTCATCAAGACAGTTCCACTGGTTTGGAAGGTCAAAGCAGATACGAAGGCAGTTGGGTCGTTCGGGTCAAGCATTTCTGAAGCTTCAATTCCACGAATAGACATTCGTTCAACAGGTGTTGAGAAGGTGTAAGTAACACCACCGTAAATGTCAAAGCCTGAATCATGCCAACCATTGTTCCAGAAAACGTACAAATCAAACACATCATCGCCATAACCCAATGGAATTTCAACAGAAACAATAGAAGGGCCACTGTAAACAATGTAATCGTAACCAACTGCAACAATTGGATCAATCCAAACTACTGCTCCAGATTGATTAAAGAAGAACCAGAATGAATTGGTCTGATTCAAACAATCATTGATAGTTACGTTCATCGAGGCATTCCACATAATCTGTGAACAGTTGATTACGGGCATAAGCGGGTTTGTTTGATTATTTCCACCAGTATTGTTACCAGCAGTGTTATTTCCACCAGTGTTATTTCCACCAGTGTTATTTCCGCCAGTGTTATTTCCACCAGTATTGTTGCCACCGGTGTTGTTATTGTTCGAATTGTAAATAATGAAGTAATAAATATCAGAATCTACAAAATTCCATGCAGTTCCATTCCACCAGTGAAGTTGGGCTTCAAAGGAATAATTACCTGCAGATTCATTTGCGACATCTGTCGAATTTATAATAACGGATGTAGAATATTGGTTGGCGTTAAGTGGAACAAATCCAAAGTCTACCGTTTGATTGTTATTGTCGAGGTCTTCGATATACCATGAAACTAACATTCCAGTGTTCAATAACCCACAATATACATCATAGTAACCACTGAAGTTTTGGCCTAAATCATATGCATAGTAATACGAACTAGCATTGATGGAGGAATAATTTAGATCATATCCACATCCAGTATTGTTGCCACCAGTGTTGTTTCCTCCGGTGTTATTACCGCCGGTATTGTTGCCACCAGTGTTGTTTCCTCCGGTGTTATTACCGCCGGTATTGTTGCCACCACTGCCACTTGAGTTTGTCAATGTGAAACAAGGGTAATCAGAATCAACATAAGTTGATGTTCCAGTAGTTACATCCCAAAGCGTTACATTTACACAATAAGTTCCTGCTGACAAGTTAGCCCATGCTTCACTCATGTACTCATGGTTATTCGTTTCACTCCAATTCCAAAATGAATAACTGGACCAGCCACCTGCATTAGCATTAATAGTAGCCTCAAGAGTGTAGTTATTTCCAATAACAGTACAATTGACATCATAGTAACCATATACAGCATTTGTCCATGTTCCCCAAGTTGACGAGTCGGTTGAGGCCCAAAGATCGGTTAGAGAAGGGTCTGAACCACAAGTAGTATTGTTTCTGGCAGAAGTTAGAGATGGAGTCTCAACATTAGAATCAAGTGTTTCATCATTATTTCCAGCCGGTATTTGGGCAAATCCATTCGACAGAATCTGCACAAAAAGTAAAATCGCTATCGTCGCTATTGACATCTTTTGCATGTAGGGCGCTCGCTTAAACAGTATTTAAATTAATATTGTTATTCGAAAAATACAGAAAAATCACTATCCCAATCAATGTTTGCAGCCTCAAATAATTGCATTGGGGACTCATAGGCATTAGAGTCACCAGACTTACGTATTTTCTTAGCACGTTGGGTAATTAGTTTCCAAGCAGTTTTCTCACCGATTCCAGGAATCGCTTCAAGTTGCTTTTGCGATACGCGATTATGGTCAAGGTTAATCTCAACTCCAGTAATAGAACGAGCGCCATGCCCAGTAACGATAATGTCTGATTGAGTTTCTAATGGGATATGATATTCAACTCCTATTAAGATCGGATATGCGCCAATTTGGCGACCAAAGGTAATACCGGCATTTCCGCGACAAGATTCGCCCAAGTGCGATTCTGTTTGATGTGCTGCAAGCCTAGTTCTACCATCATGTGTTTCCCAATGCACTTTGCATAATCTTTCACCCAAAGGGAATAAGTCTTCGAGTAAAGGTCCATCAATAGTGTTGCGTACAGTGTTTTTGAAGTTGGTAAAGTGTTCTGAGTTGATTTCTTGGAAACCTTCACCCTCAACTTGACGAATATTGATTCGACGTAATAACAAACCCTCATTATGAATCTCTTGTAAGAGATCCAAGTTCATGTCATATGTTGCAGAAGTTTCACCATTTAATCCTGCAATAAAGTTGAGCCCAGGCAGTAGTTTAGGCAATCCTCTTTCACCGCGTTGCTTACCGTATTTGTTGATTAGACGGATTGCACTTTTCAGTTGTGCAGAATCACAATTCAACCAATTTGCTTGATGGACATTAGGGTCTGCAGATTCTAGGCCAAAGGATAGTACGGCACCATCCGACAATGTTTCAACCAATGTTTTTGTTATCTCTTCAGAAGGTTCCAGATGTTCTGCAATAATCGATGGATTTGCATTATCAGTATGTAGGATGTCAAGGCGTTCATCCTCTCTTAGTCCATGTAGTAACTTTGCAATAGGTTGTGGATTTGGAATTGGATATTCAAGTTCCTTTACTCCCTCGGCCATGTAAGTGTATGTATCGGTCATACCACCGAGGCGAACATGCTCAACTCCAGCATCATGGGCAAGACGAACTTCTTTGATGATATCTTCAGGTGTGCGCCAAATCGGTACACCCTTTTTGGGCTCAATACAGAATTTACAACCTCGCTTATATCTTACACATCCTTGGTAGACTTCAACTTCGTAAGTTAATGGTCCTCTATTTTCTTCACTTCCCAAATCTGGATGTTGAGTTACAGCCTTACTCATTGCACCACAATGAGCCCACTGTGTCCATTGTTCGGCAGTTCTACGACAGTGTTTCCATTGACCAGTTTGTATGAAATTAGAAAGTGTGGCATCAGTATCTTGTAGTGCTAAAAACAGGTTGCTACGCAACGGGTTCCATCCTTGTTGGCGCCATCCACGTATTGCCCAGCCACCAAAAATAGCAGGTATGCTGGCAGGTAATTGGCGAATAATATTACGAGTTTCTTTCAACGATATTGGAGTTCCTCTCAGATATCTACCAGGAACAATAGCACCTGCAATACAGGCTATTCCGGAAATATTGGACAAGCGCTTAGTCGCAGCATCTTCTCCCTCGGCCCTGACAAAATCACGCCATTGGTCAATAGTGAGGTAATCGTATTGTATTTTCGCTTGCTCAAGAACTCCACATAAGTAGCGAATGTGAAATCCAACATAGGGTGGTACGCCGAAAGCTGCTGGTTCATCTTCATATCCATCGAGGACTAGCCATCGTGGGGATGTTGACTCGACCATGATGCCAACTCATATCGACTAAATATCACTCTTTCTTATGATGTGGGCGACGACGAGGTTTCTTTGCATCCTGTTCTTCTTCACGCATTGCTTGAAGTTCACGAGAAGTTTTTGCAGGTTTATCCTTTCCACCTGTGTTCTTAGAATCACTTTTCTTTCCGCCTTGTGCGATGTCAACTTTGATTTTGCGACCCATTAATTCCGAGCCGTTCATCTTAGCAACGATTTCTTCACCTTTGTCACCTTCAGCGATCCAAATGAATGCGAATCCCTTAGGCTTGCCAGTGTTCTTGTCAGTTGCTAAAACCATTCCATTAACGGTTGCAGTTCCCTCAAAGTGCTTTTTGATGCTCTCTTCAGTTGCTTTGAATGGTAAGTTTCCAACATATACTTTAGTTCCTTCAGGGTCTTTCCTCTTGTTATTCCCCTTCTTGCTATCATCATCAGCATCCTTGACTGCAATTCTGCGCCCACCGAGTTTGTGTCCATTTAGGGCACCGATAGCAGTGGTGGCCTCATCTTTGCTTGAGAATGTAATAAATCCGAATCCCTTGTTAGCAGTTCCATCACCAGCAGGTAGGAAACAATCTTTGACAGTTCCATGCTTTTCAAACAATTCTCTAATCTGTTCAGTAGTAATCTCTCTTGGTATTCCACCAACGAATAAGCGAGTTCCAGGTGCTGCCTTTTCTCGACGTTGGCCACCGCTACCGCCTTCACCTTCAAATCGGAAGTAACTTCTTTCTCGACCGTCTTCACGCACATCTGCTGCAATGAATGTTGCACGACCTGCAGGTCCCTTTGCGAATAATGTTTCAGCAACCTTACCCCAGCGCTTTCCAGGATTGTTTAATTTGCTTGCACCTTGTTCCAGTTCAGCCCATCCAGCAGCGAAATTATCTGCCAATGCTCTAAAGGATTGATAATCACAATTCGGACACTTTACATTCCAATCACCATTTTGTTCAGCGATTAAATCGCTTCCACATGGAGGGCAAATTGCGTGTAAGACCCCACAATCATCTCTATCTCTAAAGTTGATACTGATAATCGGAGAGACCTTGGTAACTACTGCACGACAAATATCTCTACGGCGAACAGCATCACTTGTTTGATGCATATATCTGTCAACTAAATCTGTTACACGGAATTGACCGTATAATTGGTCAGGAGTAATGCTACCGGTTTGACCTTCAATGACAAGGATTTGTGCTTCGCCATTCTTTTCATTTAATCGAGTGATCTCACAAATGACCGTATCACCAATATTTGCGGTGTTAATCGTTTTTGTCGCTGAGACAGAACCGATACCCCCGTCGATTGAAAATTGTCCAATAATTGTTGAGATGATAGCTCCATCTCTCTCAATTGTTCCTTCACCAGCCTCACAATCTGAGGTGGTGGATACTTGCATTCCCGGGGTGACGAGGCTCGCCGTCATTTTTATCATTCCTTAAGCAGACTTGGCCCAATGAGGGACGCAAATCGTATCGCTCTAATGTTGGGGGGTGGCCCACCCCTTTTCAAACTCTCTCATCACCAGTGAGTTCAAGAGTTGTCAATAATCTGACAATCACAGGAATCTTATTCCAATTCATCAATCTCTTCAATTGGTATCTTTGAATTACCAGGGCGGAAAAAGCGCCAACAGATTATTTCAGTAAATGCCTTGCCTTTGGAATGATGTGAATAGGTCGGAGGTAATCGGAATTTACTTTCTAATATTCCTTCAACTTCCCATCCAAATTCTTTTGCTAAAGGTTCTAAGTGAGTCGCTTTTGCGGAATGCAATACATGGATGGCCTCCACATTTTGACTAAATGCATATTGAAGAATAACGCGGTCTGCCCGCTTACTTTGTACTCCCCAAGGAGGATTCATTACAATGATGTCAACATTAGAAACATCGATTTCATCAGTTCCAATAAAAGCCTCAATAACAGTAGTTTGCGCATCAAACTTTGATTTTAATGTATGACAATTCTTCCTTGCAACTTCAGCAGCAAGTGGGTCTGCTTCAACCATTGTTACCTGTCCTGCACCGATGAAAAGACATCCAAGACCTAAGATTCCATTTCCTGCACACAAATCAAGAATATGTTTCCCATTGACGTCATCCAGTTGGTCAACCCCCAGCATCCAATAGGCTGCTAAGTCACCCTCTGTCGCATATTGTTCAAGTTCAACATCTGAACATGGATGTGGAATCAGTTTTGACAATTCAATGGCCAGATGCTTTGGCCGCATCATTAGTATTCACCAACGTGGCTGGTTATATTGTTGATTTTGTTGGCGTTGCTGTTCTGCAGCAAGCCGTTGATAGTGAATTTGCTCAGCCTCTGAACGAAGACGTGCAAGGAGTTGTTCTCCCGGTTGTTGATTACCGCAAAACCTGCAGAAACGGATCCCATCAGGGTGTTGTTGTCCACAATTGATACAGTAGCCCATTTCTCTCCCTCATTCAATGCAGTGGCTTGACCATTTTGAATCTACTCATCACATTGAGGTCAATTGCAAGAATACTGGCCATGTTTCAAAGCCGATAGCTAGTGCTCTTTCACTGATATCTTCCCAGCGGGGGTCGTTCATCATATCACTTGGTTCAATCTCAGCAGCCATCAGTTCGGTTACCAATGCTCTAAATTCAATTTCAACATCGGACATTTCAGGAACTTCTTCAACCTCTGGTTCTGGAAGGCTCACATTAGTGGAATCATCAGAAACTGTGTCAACAGTAGATTCTACAATATTCGCATCAGCCGCTTCAACTGCTGCTGCACCTGGTAGTGGTACAGATGATGATTCAGGTGTTTCGCTTGCAACTTCTTCAGCAGCACTTGCTAAAACTTCTTGATTGAACTCTTCAACCATATTCTGCATTTCCGATTCTACTGCCACAGGTGCTGGCTCTGGTGTTGGTTCGGCGATAACTTGTACAGGAGGTGCCTCAACTTTTGTGATATTGATTTTCTTTTGCAAACGTCCAACTCCCAAAACTTCAGCCTGCTGCCTAGCCATTTCAGCGGCTTGACGCCTTGGTAATGAAACGAAACATTTTCCTGGTATACTAGAAGGTGGGAAAGGTAAGTAGTAATTTTCAATCGCAGAAAGTGATGGATGTCTAAAGCATAACATTCTTTCACTTTCAAACGGTCTTTGGTTTGGCAAACCCATTGAGAAAGGAACTGAACTAACTTCAATCGTTCCGCGCAACCATCCTTCGTTGGTAATCAAATGCTGTAACCAAGGCCCCATGTCAGGGGTTGCTAAATCAACGAATTGGAAAGATGCATCTCTTGCATCAAATCCCTGTTCTTCTAACAATTTCGCTTCTGCCCGTGGACGATGGAAGACGGTGATTACGGGCTGTCCGTGCTCAACCATATCGCCATGAAGTTCCATTAATTTGCGTTCTTTACGCGGAAGAATTAGCATGATTTTCAGCCTTGTGGCTTCATCATCCCACATTTCGCCCCATCGTTCATCAGCCTCAACTATGAGCTGACCTATTGTCATGTCTGGAATTAAAGCAGTGATACCCATGTCCGCACCGGTGCTTAGGAGCAAGGCTCATCCTTTAGCAATAGTGTTCAAGCGATTAGTCTAGATAACCTTCATTCAAGGCTAATTCAGCGAGTAAAACAACTCCTCCAGCCGCCCCTCGAATGGTGTTATGAGAATATGCTTCAAAAGAAATGACATCAGGTTCAATCAGTTGTAAATTTCCAACTGTTATCGCCATACCAGCTCTCAAGTCTTTACTTGGTTCAACTTGTTGGGGAAAGGTTTCACCATCGGCCCAAAGATGCTTACTGGTATCAATTGTTTCAACCAACTGAATTGGATTCGTAGGAGCACTTGGTAGATTGAGTAATTGCGGAATTGCATGGAATGATGAAATTAGCATTTTTACTTCTGCAAGCGTGGTTGGATTGAGCAATTTTGCAGTTACGAAAACATGATGGCCATCTTTTCGTGAAACACGATTACAAACGAAATCAGTATCTATTGATGCATTTGCAATGTGAACTGAGGACTTTGGATTTTTGCGTGATGGCTGGTCAACCGTTTCACCAAAAATATACCTTAGTTCGCTGGCCGTTTTTCTTGCTTCGTCAGGTATTTCAGGATCTACAGAGCCAGCGAGCGCCTTTTCATCAAACAATAATCTCCAACCACCTCCAGAGAGTGCTTGTTCACTGCGCATGGTCAGTGATTTTATTCCTAATAATTTGTTAATGGGCGCTAATGGCATTGCAGTAGGTATCAATGTACAATTCGTTGAGCAAGCGATAGGCAATCCATCAACAGCAAAATGTTCCATATGCTGAGGATTTATTTCTGCAATTACTAATGGAATGCCATCTACTCGTCGATAAGCGCTAGCATTAGAAAATACAGCAAATCCAGATTCTGCCAGCATCGGTTCAACATCTTGTGCTATCTCGCTTGGAATTGCAGAGAATACAATACTTACTCCAAGTTCAAGTAATTGCTTACAAATTTTATTATCAGCCAAATTCAAAACAGTAATTTCTGCAATATCTGGCCTTTGTTGTTCAAGTTTCCAATCGATTGAATTCAGAGGTTTTCCTGCAGTATCAGGACCTCCACAAATTGCTACCAATTCAAACCAAGGATGATTTACTAATCTTTGTTGTAATCTTTGGCTAACTACTCCGCTAGCACCTAAAATCGCACAAAGACGCTTTGCCATAGAGTCGCCAATGAATCGCTATCTTTGACTGTTTGTAAACAATAATCAGTTTTTTATTGCCAAATTACTTTCACCTAAGCGTAGTTCTACCGGAGTAGGAAATATTCTGCGAACAAGTAGTTTGCGAAGAATGATCCATCCATCAGGTACACTGCCGAGTTTTGCTTCTCCGATTCGCTTTGAATAGCGAATCGGAACAAATGAGAAATCAATACCTTCAATCGCACAAGATGTAAACATCTCCGCTTCAATTTCAAATTTCATACTATTCAATTTGATTCTGCTCAAAGATTCTCTACTGAAAGCCCAATAACCAGAACAGAGGTCATTTGTTGCTACTCCAAATAAGGTAGTAGCAATCCATGTTAAAAAATGATTTCCAAAATAATTCAATCGCGTCATAGCACCATCGTCAATATTTCCATGCAAGCGGTCACCGATGACGATATTATTTTCCTTCAATTTTTTTATTATTTTTATGATTTCTTCTGGGTGGTATGTTCCATCACAATCTAGCATTACCAAAGTATCACTATTTGATTTTAAGAAATGCAGAAATCCAAGACGCATTGCAGCACCTTTCCCAGTACCTTGCTGTTGGATTACTTCAGCACCGAGTTTTTCCGAAACTTGTACGGTGTCGTCAACACTTCCTCCATCAATAACCAATATTTTCACATCCCACCCGAGTTCTTCTAATTTTGAATAGGGTATACGTGGAATAATTTCTGCCACACCTTCCGCTTCATCAATAGCGGGAAGCATCACAGTCAGGTGCGGCATATCGTGTAGTTGGATGTCAATTTGATTTGATGCCTTCGCTTATTTTCCCCTTCAAATCAGTTCAATCCAATGTAATAGCAATCCCGAATGGTCAATAATCACATCACCTCTGCCACTGAGACCAGTTGGATTTATCCATCTTTGAGAACTAGTGGAATCGCTCCATGTTATCGAATAATTCAGATGTATTGTCGCATTTGAAACATCAATAGTAAAGCAGTCTTCTGTAAAACCACTACCACTTTGCAAGGTGTTTTGTGACCCATTAATTGCTTGGCTGGAAATTGTTGTAGTAGCAGAATCGATATTGCCCACCCTTTCGATTACAAAACAAATTGTCCGTGAAACATCTTCTATTGTACCCGATACATCATTTACAGTGAATTCATTTTCTATTGTGAAGGCTGAATTTACACCCTCCTGAACAAATATCCGATTATTTTTTTGAGAGATTGGATCTTGGAATTTCTGAGCCATCCAAGTATCGGTTTTTTGCTGACATGATGATGCACAGTGATGGCTATTGATTGAGATAAATTCGCTTTGAGATTGATTGCCGCTCGGGATGAATTGCCATAACTTACTCGAATCAATATTTTCCATTACACTCCAATACTGAGATGTTGCAAGAATGAATTGCATTATACCTCTTGGAGAGGTAATTGCGTGAGTTATCGCTAGTTGATTAAGAGTATCAATATCATCCGATTTGATAGCATTTGTCACTTCGCCTTGTATTGAGTTTTCTAATTCAACCAATCCCAAAGTGGGAATGCTGGTCATCTGAATATGAGATGGAACATCCCATAAATGTCCCCAGTGAGAGTTCTCTGAATAGACAATACTGCCCTTTGGTAAATCTGCTAATGACTCTCTTAGTTCTAAATCCGAGTCACCAATCGGGCGTAATTCATTATGTTGTGACATTTCTGCCATTATTATCAGTCCCGATGAAAAGGCTAACATTATTGCAACGATAACAGATGAGACGATTTTGGGATTTAGGTGTGGGTCCCAGCCAAAGGTCAGAATTCGATTACCTCCTCCATCGCTTCTAAGATTGGTTGTAGGGCTTAACCAAATTGCAACCAATGCAGTTAACGGAATATGGAATGCATGAATGCCCATTGAATACAATGTATAGGAGAGCAATGACAATACCGCTAATTTATCAAATCCTTCAATGAGATGTATTCCAGTTAACAGCCACAGCAAACTGATCCAGATGATTAGCATACGAACTTCTGTGCGGTCATGTAAGCGATAGGCAGCGACAATTCCGAACATTAGTAATATTCCATTGTAAAATAATAATGGCCTTCCACCTTGCCAACCATATTCGGCAAATACTGCAGAGTCTAGCATTCTTGGAGCGATGATCAACAATGCGATTGCTACCGCGATTAGTAATAATATTGAACTTGCAATGAGTATTTTTCTAACATGTTCTCCGACGGATTCTCTGCCAGACAATCCAATAATAATGTGTGAAAACATCAGTAGTCCAAGATAAATAGCTCCAGTTGGATGTATTAGTGCCACACAAATAACAGCGAGAATAAAAGCCCTTGTGTGGTGTTTTACTTGCTCTGTTGTTTGTCTTAATAGAACTAATAACCCGACAACCAATCCTAGTTGGCTTGCCACAGTTGGATATCCCGAATCAAATGTTTTTGCGAAAAGACCCATTCCCAATACCAAAGCAAAAATCGATTCAGCCCCAGCACCATTTCGGTCTAATGCGCCCCATAATCCCAGCATTATGGCGAATAACGAGTAATGGCCCAATTCAAAAACAGCAACAGCAGTATCAATATCTAATACACTACTGATAAATGCCGATAATGCCGGATATGCAGGTGGATACGTCCAATATCCAATATTTGTTCCACTTAGATTCAAACTTTCAGTTTGTGCAAGTTGACTGCTTAGAACCGAAAAGCCAATCCAATCAACTCCAAATGGAAGGTGTTGAATAATCGGAATAAATAAGACACTAATACAAATAGTGAAAGCGAAAATAGATTTCCAAGTAACTCGGTTTACTTGGAACCATTTCTGAGCCGCAACTTCATCACCAATTTCTTTGTCTGATAATGAATTGAGGTTATCATTCATTGCTGACTCAAGTATTCTCCACTGTGAAAGTTTTTCATCATCAATGGATTTTATGTGCATTAGTGATAAGATATTGAGGATAATAATCGACAAAAGCACCGAATTTACAGACCACGCTTTCACTGTGAATAACAAACCATTAAGTCCGAAAATTAATAGTAAACCAAGAGCCGGTATTAACAATATTTTACGGAAATTATCAGAACTTGGATCTAATATTCTGACCAATGCAAACCCTGGCAATATACTCACTACTAGAATGAGGGCCACAGTGAGCAACATAGTTGCTCCTTTTAATGGCGGGTTTTGACCTCTTCGCCAATCATCATATGAAATCACTACTTCGCGGGGGTATGGTCAAGCCACCATCTGGGTTCCACGAAGTGGTTAAATTACCTGAAGAGTATTGGGTTTTTGACTTCACCAGAGGTGTTGACAAATCATGGAAATGCCCATTTGATTATCAAATTGGCCGCTATGATGAAATTCGTCCAGGAATGTATGAGCAGCAAATATTTTCTGGCGAGAGAGATTTACATGTGGGAATTGATATTGGTGCTCCACAACAAACAGAGGTGTTTGCGTTTTCAGATGGAACAATCCATTCATTCGGAATAAATTCAGAAATAGGATCTTATGGACCTACAATAATTACAAAACATCAAGTTAGCCTCGCAACTAAAGTTGGCTCAAAGCAAATGAATCCTGCAACAACAATTTGGGTTTTGCATGGTCATCTTGCCAGTGAAAGCCTAGAGGGATTGGAAGTCGGGCAAGAAATCAGCGGCGGGCAACTGCTCGCAAAAATCGGTACTAAAGAAGAAAACGGGGGTTGGGAGCCCCATTTACACATTCAACTTTCTCTAATTGAACCAGCGACATTTGACCTTGAAGGAGTCGTTGCAAGAGAAAACCGTCAGCAAGCATTACAACAATACCCTGACCCTCGATTAATCTTGGGAAATCTCTACTGAAGATTTTCACTTCTTGCTAGAAAGAAATTCTTTCAATGCGATTATTGGCTCGATTGCAGCAGGGTCCTTTCCATGCAATAGTGCAAGAGATATTGAAATCCAATCCATTAGAATGCACAGATAAAGAAGTGCTTCAAGCAGTGACTTTCCTTCACCATCAATTCTCCAAGCAAAGTCTGTAGAGAAATGTGCGACCATCCAATCCATTCGGTCTGAAACTCTTGAATGGATTCCTTGCCAAGCCAATAATAGAATTAGATGTTGTTCTGCGAGAGGGTCTTGAGTTACTCCAACACCGCCCCATGCAACACTTTCGTTATGGTTCATCTCTGGAACAGTTCCGGTTCGGGCGAATCTTGCACTGTTCTCATTCAACTGATTTTTGAACCGAGTCAATGCTGGCGACAATTCAGTTGGACCAATAATGCTAATTGGTCGTTCAACCATCGCCATTGCAAGTTGGACAATATCTCCTTCCGGTTCTTCAAGAATATCAAATCCATCAACAGCCTGTTGTAATCTTTGCAACATCGCTTCATCTTCTCCTTCAAACGGCTGAGGGAGTCCTCCAATAATTCTCATCAAAGCCAACTGTCTTGAGAAGATGTGGCCAAAAGCAGTACGAGGTGGTTGGCCACCAATGCTTGGAATCAAGTGACAATTAGGATACAAATCGCAAAATCCAGATAATTCTCCACCGGTTGAAATTACGATAACAGTTGCTCCTGCTTTCAAAGCCTTTTCACAGGAATAAAGTGTTTCTTCTGTATTACCGCTATGACTTGTTGCAATCACCAACCATGATTTGTTCCACCATGATGGAATAGAATAATCGCGAATTGTTTTTACAGGTAAACTGCCGTGATTTTCGGATAGACTGACAATAAAATCCCCACCTGCTGCAGAACCACCCATTCCTAAAAACAGAGCGCCATTCCATTTTTTTGAACCAATGTTTTCCAACCATGGCATCAATTTCACATTAACTGCAGCCAAGCCTTTACGGATATCTTCAACAAATAAACGAGTGAAACCAATCATTCCCTCTCCATCTAAAACCTCAGCTAATTCCATAATACTGGGTGAGTTGTTATTGGCGCTCGAATTTCCTTGCATATTCAGTCCTCCTTTATTTGATATTCATCAATTTTTGAATCATCAATGCCAAGGTGCTGTAGCGCCATCCACTCATCTTCTATTTTAGCAATTAACAGTTTTTTATTACCCGAATAATCCCAAGGTAATCTAATAGAAGTCATTTGCCAATTTTCAGGGTCAAGGAATTCTCCTACAGATGAATCTATATTAATTAAGTCAACAGTAACGAATTCATTCATCTGGCAAACCACATTTGAATGTTCTAAATCTCTCCAAGTAGCGCCTGTTCTTTCACGACGATCGATTCTCTCCATTATAGCACCATCCTTGGACCATGAGGCGGGTCGCCAAAAATTGTCTTTCCATTTTACAACATCACCTAAATCATAACCTGGTTTGCGATATAATAAAGTTAAACGGGTTACATCAATCCCATCTTTTCGCCCAACTGTTGAATTTGATTCACTGATATGACCACCATAAGTAGTCACCATATGTCTGCCCCATGAGCGCGCTAATCCCTTACTTCCTAGCACGACATCATATCCTCCAGTTACAGCACCTTCGCTAGTGATGAAGAACATTGGGTCATCACTAAGACTTTCAATCACATCATCTAATGAAGATCTCAACACTTTGAATTCCGCTTCGGACAACCTTCTTCCGGATGATCTGACTTGAACAGTTGCCTCAAAATAGTTGCCAGCACGTCTCGTACAGGTCAAACATACACCATTTGCCATTCTTGCCCTCATTGTATGTTGCTCAGAATATTCTAATTCATCAATTACGCCTTCGACTTGAATATGTAACAAGGTATGCCTGTCAGAGATAGTTTGTGGTTCAAAGCCAAGTCCTACTTGTTCAGCATTTTTGTGGAATAATACATGTCGCTGAATCAGTTCATTCCAGATTTTATCTTCACTGATAAAAACCCATTTTCCTTGTATTTCAACGATACCACAACGGGCACAACGAACCCATGGAACATTTTCAGGGACTTCAACTAATTTGATTCTTTTACGAGTGCATTCTTCGCACATTCTATCGCCAAAGAGAGGTGGGTCTGCACCACATACTAAGCAAAACTCGCCACCAAGTGCTCCTGCCATCATATCCCTCCTCAGTCTTGGGTTGAATTACTTGCTTTCAACCTGTGGCTTAACTTTCATCGCTTTTCGCTAATTGTAATGCGATACTATCCACTTCAATATCTTCTTTGCCCATACTTATTTCAATGGCAGAAATTCTTGCTTCAAGGTGTTTTGCTCTTGCAAAAACAGTCCAAGTCCAAATCGCAATTCCTGTAATCATTCCTAAATATGCAACCGTCAAATAATTCATTCCTTCCATTTCAATCACTCCTATCAATTTTGTTTTGTAATAATTCAACTCTTTGTTCAAGTTTGGTAATATGCATTGAAGTTAAAATATGGCCAATAATAAAAATCGTAAATGATATTGCTCCAATCAATAGGACCAAGGACATATCGGATTGAAGTGAACCTCCACTGCCGGTTGCAACAACTGGGCCAGGATGGCGGATTACCCATATTCGTGTTGCGATATAAGTAAATGGCACTAGGACAAAACCAAACAATCCGAATGTGGAGAATGTATCTCTTGTTTCAATACCGTCTGGCTGAGACCGCCTTCCCAAAACAAGGAATAATGCAAGTAGGGTTAACAGGCCAAATGTGTTTAGTCTAACATCACTCCAATCCCATGGAGTGCCCCATTCTGCTGAACCCCAGATAGTTCCAGACCAAACGGTCATCAAACCAGTGGCTAATCCAGCCTCAGCTCCTGCGACATGTAATCTCCAACCGGTTGGGCTGCGCTTGAAAAACCATAATGCTGAGCCAATGAATAGAATTGCAAATGCAATAAATGCAGCCCATGCCGATGGGACATGCCAATAGAATATTCGCTGTGCAGCAGGTGATTCAAAAGCATCGATAGCAACACTTGGGGCCCACATCAAGCCAAGATATAGCGTACTCATTATTCCGAGAAATCCGAATCCGAGAAATCCGATTCCAATTTTTCCACTCATGAATTATCCTCCAGAAATAGTTTGAACAATGTTTCAGATATAGGTTGTTAGTTCAGTTACAACGATTGACCAAGGCAGAATTAATATCGGAGTTAACAATCTAATGAATACTGCTTGAGGCCTTGATAATTTATTTGTTGTCAATTGTAAAAATCCAATTATCAATGAACAGAAAAGAGTTGATAGTGATCCAACAATCACTACGATTGCTTCAATATTTTCAAGGAAAATGTATGAGGAAATTATAGTCAATACCGCTCCACCAACCATTGGCAAAACCACAGCTCTTGGAATAGCAGTATTGGCTCGCCACCAATCTAGAGCCCGATTTTCTCGCAATAAATTGACTATAGGGTCGCCACAAAGTCCAGCAACGAATGCTGGCAACAATGCAAAACCCATCTTGAGGCCATGTAAATTCTCTAATTCCATAGGTTCAACCAAAGACAATAATATTCCTAATGTTAAAAATCCTGCAATTCCATTATTTGCAAATCCGGATTTTGTCTTGAAATTATATGTAAATCCATTTTGGATGAAATTTTTTGACTTTGTTAACTCAACTACAGGAAACTGCCAAACTTCACCCTGAGGCGGTGTTTGCTCAACATCTTGCTTCAAATCATTGATGCGTGTAGCGCAATTTAGAATTCGTTCATCGTGTGTAGCAATTAAGAAAGAATGGCCTGCCAATCTCAAACTGGTAATGTGTTCACATAATGTGTGGATTGCAGCATCATCTAGCCCAGCATCAGGTTCATCAAGCAAAATTAGGCGGGCAGATTTTGATATCATTGCAGGTAGTAGGCCAGCGATTACAGAGACTTTTCGTTGCTGGCCACCAGAAAGATGAGAGATTAAATCATTGACTCGGTGGTCCAATGAATATTGCTTTAATACAGGTGCCAAGTTTGTTTTTATCTTACAAATTGACATCATATTGCTGAGGTGCTCGGCAATTGTATCACTTCCAACCATTCCATTTTCTTGTAGCGTGAGTCCAAATGGTACATTTGGCGTATTTCTTCTTCCTTCACTATCAATTACTACTTTTTGATGATGCAAGACTTTACCTTTTTCAAGTGGTAAAATACGTGCGGCCGCCTCAATAATTGTGGATTTTCCGCAACCGTTTTCACCGCGCAGTACGACGACTTCTCCCTCTGAAATAGTTAGTGAAAAATCACTAACGACAATTCCCATGCCACGACGGATTTCAACCGACTCAAAAGCCAGTAACACATCGGACATATTCATTGCACAAAGCCCTACTTATTCGCTTTTCTCACATTATGTTGGCCCCAAATCGCAACGATTCTCACAATAAATCATAAGTCCGGAACCTCAAACCACAAACATGGGCTATCTAATGTCGCATTTTGGCCCCTTCGAATGGATAATTCTGTTGACTTGGTTTGCGGTGATAATTGGGCCATTGATTTATGCAAAAATCAATGAAACATCATATGCACTTTCGCTAACCGTCTCAGTACTATTTGGCTATCTCATCCAGGTGCTGTGGTCTCTTTTCGCACAATGGGAATTGGTTCAATATTGGGTGTGGGCAGACTTCGTATTGATCCCTTCAAGAACATCATCGCCGATGTGGTTTCATACACTGTTTTCGGCAGGTTTCTTACATGCAGATGCTCTACACGTTCTCGGAAATACTGTAATATTGGCCTTGGTAGGGATTCCTCTAGAGCAAAGACTCGGTGGTAAGCGTTACCTTCAAATCTATTTTATTGGATTATTTGGTGGTTCATTCGCTTGGTACATTTTCAATTTAGATTCTAATTCCCCTTCACTTGGAGCCAGTGGAGCAGCCTTTGGATTACTCGGCGCTTATTTGGCTGGATGGCCAAGAGATGAAATTCCATTTCCATTGATTTTAATAAGAAAATGGCCAGTGACACTAATCGCATTACTATACTTTGCACTTGAAATTATTAGGGCATATGATGCCATGGCTTTGGGCAAAGGTACGAATATCGCGCATATGGCGCATATTGGTGGATTCATTGCAACATATTTGGTGTTACCAATAGTGGCCAAAGGAGGTCCATTTGCACTGGGAATTGACGATGGTGGTCCGACCGGCCAAAGTTCACTATCATTGCGTATGAAACAGATGAAATCCTCCATGGTAAACTTAGCCGAATTGCCAGACCCATGGAGCGCAGGTGGGTTTGATGTGCCAAAGAATGTTAGAGAGACTCTTCAAAAGTTAAGAGATTCAGGTGATGAAGCTGAGACGAGAATCGCTTGGATGGAGCATTTAGCAAATCAGTCAGAGTGCCCAGTTTGTGGCGAACAAATTGGCATGGTTGAAAGAAATGACGGCCCAACAATTCAATGTGGAACAGAACCAAATCATTTCCATTGGCCGTAATTATTTCTTTCAAAAAGCAATAGAATATTGGCAAACTTGCAATCTCTCCCCAGCCCCTTAAGGGGCGGGGGAGTGTGTCAATGCGTGGATAGTCTCAAAGGTGAGGTGGGCATCCAAGTCAATTAGGGTGTGCTATATGCAATTCAAAGGTCATTCCAAAAATCACCGGATATCACTGTTTTTGGTGCTAATGTTTTTGATTGCTGACCTTGGTGGATTTGCTACCGCATCGGTATCTGGCACGCCAGAAGAAGACCAATCTGTAATTGAATTTACCACGCCGATATTTGTCGAAGGATTGCCTCCCTTAATGTGTGATGATGATTATTGTCAACGTCCTACTCGAATAATTGACAGAGGCGACCGCGCAGCATCAGAAGAATATGGATGGTGGCAAGGTTATGGTCCTGATTTAGATTGGAATGGCATGGATGACCGTTTGCAAAGAGTCCTTGTTGGATATGAATCAATTTCACCAACTGCAATAATTGGAGAAGATGGGAAAGCAACTGTAGCAATAGTTGTTGATTTTGCTTGGCACCCAGAGGAAGCAGAAGTTTCTTCTCTAAAACAAATCCTAAATTCTCATTCATGGGTCGGAGAGGAAAACGGGGCTTGGTTCCAAGTTCTGGATAGTATAGATTCAATTGCGGTTGACAAAGTTCCAGTAAGTGCATTAATGGAGATCTATTTCCTTGAAGGGGTCGTTGTTATTGAAATGCAAAATGTCATGGTTCCTTTCAATAACGTTGCATCAAAGGCGGCACGTTCATTGCCAAGTGATGAATATCCTTCAAGTGCATACGAACGGGGTTATACAGGTGAGGGAATTGTTGTTGCAGTTCTTGACACAGGAGTTGACAATGAACACCGTTCACTAAACGATTTTGACGATGTTAACGATGCCCCAGATTTAGATGCGACATCTTATGATGACCAGAAATGGTTGGGTGGCTATGATGCAACATCTGCAACAAGCAATCCAGATGGAAGTCAAGACCCAGATGATGGACAAGGCCACGGCACTCACGTCGCAGGTTCAGCAGTTGGAACTGGAGGTTCAGCACGAACAGAGATGGGAACAGGGCCAGGTGCATATTTGGTTGATATCAAGGTACTATCCGATGCAGGTGGGACCAATTCACAATCTTCGCTAAATGGTATCCAATGGATGATAAATAACGTGGACAAAGATTGGGGTACTAATGGATCAGGCAAAGGAATTCAGATTGGTTCTATGTCTTTTGGTTCAATTGGCTCACCACTTAATCCTGGAGACGAAGGAGATAATGGTTCTAGTAGCGAAGCTCGCCTAATCAACAATGCAACTGAAGTAGGGATTGTTTGTGTTGTAGCAATGGGTAATGATGGTTCAAAGAGAGTGCCATCACCTGCAAGTGCAGATGGTGCAATTTCTGTTGGAGCAGTTTGGGATAGAGATAGCATCGACCGAACTGATGACTCTATTGCTGATTATTCCAATTGGGGCCCTCGTTTAAGTGATAATGATGATGATGATTGGGATGAATTAAAGCCAGATATAACATCTTATGGTACGGGGATAAATTCAGCATCTGCGGCAACCGGCACTTCTCTGCCCACACTGCCTCGACCTATGGCAGATTCAGATTATGAATCAAAAGATGGAACGAGTATGGCAACTCCAATTGCTTCAGGTGTTGTTGCAACTTTACTACAGGCAGACCCAGATCTTGAACCACAAGAGGTAAAAGACATTTTGAGAAATTCAAGCGTGCAAAGAGGTGTGCCCGGTGAGGCTGGTGTTTCAGATAGATGGAATGAAACATGGGGTTTCGGTCTAATTGATGCCTCTTGTGCAATAGACTATATTCTGGGGGTCGCATGTAATGGTGCAACTCCTCCTTCGGGCGATAATGGTGTCAACATCAGTTATCCATCGAATAACACATGGTTTGTCGTAGATGATACGGTTAGACTTTCTGGGAATATTACCGTAGAGAATCTTTCTGGATATGATGGAGTGCAAATAATGATTGAACAACATAACACCCAAAATAATTCAGTGAAGAACTTGACAAATTGGACCTTAGCCGGTGGAGAACTGCCAAATTGGTTCTTAGATGTTTCAATTAAATCTGAATGGCTAGATTCTTATGAAAGTTATACCTTGGTAAAGGTTAGGACCATAAGCGAAACTGGCGAAGAAGTTCTTCATGCGACAAGTTATATGAATATTGGTCGTATGTTTATGGCGCTTTCTAGTCCAGATGCGAGTGAAGACTTAGTGGGTAATGTACAATTCGAAGGATATTATGATGCAATTGAACCTGATAGAATCGAATATCGCTTAGATAACAGTGGAGATTGGGAAATCGGGGCAGATATTCAGAACCAAGGTTCAACAGGACAATGGTCATTCAATTGGGATTCAAGCGAAATAAATGATGGCCCACACTTATTCTCTTTCCGCTTAGTAAATGAAAGCGGAGTAAAATCAGATACGACTATTATCGAATATGATATAGACAATATTCCACCTCAACCCGAATTACAATTTGTTGGTTCAGCCCAAATTATTGATCGAGGTTTATCTGTACAAAGCGCAGTTTCTGGTTCATTGCTTGAAATTGATTTTACAATTGCTAACTATGGTGATTTATCTGCTTCAGATATTTTGATTGAGTTAGATGCTCCAGGAAGTGTTTCTGAAACATATCCTTCCCAGATTGTGTTAGATGACTTAATTGAAGGAGAAAGTACTCAATTGAAATTGTATTGGTGGGCTACAGAAATAGGAGTTCACGAAGTAACATTAAACATCACCACAGAAGATTCTGACAACTCTAACAATCAATATACATTCACTTTCACTATTGAAGAGAGGCCAGTTGAGGCAATGTTGAGATTTATGCAAGGAGCAGTCACAACCTCTCCTAAAGTTCCGATGCCAGGGATGCCTTACGCAATCAATGTTAGAATTGATAACATTGGGCAAACGGATGCAACAGACCTTAGAATGCGTTTGGAGAAAAGAATAGATGACCTAGGCTGGCAAGAGATAACGGAAGAATCAATAATGATCGTCGAAGGTTCATCTTCTAGTTCAGGGCAAAGTAGCGTAAAATTCCAAGACATTCACAAAGAAATCGGCTATGTGTTCTATCGCGCAACTTTGTTAGGTGACGGAGTAGAGGCGGATGAGAGTATACATTATTTCTACATCGTAGTGGATGAAGTTAGTTTGGGTTCACAAGTTAGAATAGAATTGTTAGAAGATGAAGAACCATTAGAATTTGTTGGATTGGATGAAGGTGCATTATTGTTCACTACAATCAATGGCGAATTACATGTTCGGACAATCACAGAAACAATGTCAATGCCAGGTGATGTAAAACTAGAATCTAATTGGGGTGGAGAACTTGCTGTTCACCAGCGTGATGATGGATTAGTCCAAGTTCTTTGGAGTCACAAAGAAATAATTGACGGATACACATTTACTGATTTAGCAACAAATGCGATTTCTGCAAGTGGTGAAACAACTCCAAAGCAATATTTCATGAGTCCAATAAAATTGTCAGAAGGAACTTATTGGGGGCTTGCAATTGATCAATATGACGGCAAGATGGTATTTGCAGGTTACCAAAGAGATATTTCAACTGGAGGTTCTTGGCAAGATACCACTTCCATCTTCACAATAACTTCTGAAACACCAGATAGCCCAAATTCTTGGGGTGAGCATGTTGTTGTGTTGGCTGATATAGATATTAGTAGCAACAAAGGAGACTCTCTAGCGATTGCATTAGGTGCAGAAGAATTGCACATAATTTATCAAGAGATTAGAGATGATGTCACCGGTATTGAACGCGTTGGATTAATGTATGCTCGTGGCGAACCAACTGTCTCTTCTTGGGGCTTCCAAACATCGATAGGCGATGATGCATCTAAGGCATCAATTGTATTGGAAGATGGAGAAGAAAATGAAATAATTTACGCGGCTTGGCGAGAGGGTAGTGGCATAGAAGCAAAACTAGCATACACTGTTACCGATAGATTGTGGGCCAACGATGCTAACCATGTAAGTGCACCAGGAATGACCAATGTTAAATTCAATCCAACTGTGAGTGGGATTCAATTATTGTTTGATGAAATTAATGCATATGGCCCTGTTGTGCGCTATGGATTGTTATCACAGAACATGACTCTAACCGATTATTCAATTTCGAATATTCTTACCGAAGGATTCCTATCAGGCTTTGCAGGAATGGAAGTAGATGGAATAATTATGTTATCTTCTGCCAGTGGTAGTTTGTCAGTGAAAAAACTCGCATCATATAATGGGGCTACCAATGATGTAGAAGACCTTCCTTTCTTTGATACATTGCTTTCCTATCTGCCGGGTGATGAAGAGACAAAGAAGTCAATTTTAATCGGAACTGCAATTTCGTTACTAGTATTCTTAAGTTTCATGTTTGTTTCAGTTCGTTCTTCTAACCGACGTAGAGAACTTGAATTGTCGCAGTCTGAGATAGTCGCTGAATCAGATGACTCTATTGAAATAATGATCAATCCAGAGATGGATGATGGGCCTCTAATGGCAATTGATAGAGAAGCGGATGATTTAGTGGTGTCAACTGAACCGGCATTAGAATTGGAAGAGAAGCAATCACTTGCTGAAACACTCACTGAGAAATCTGAAAGTGGAGAAGGAAACGCTCGTCTCGAAAGAAGAATCCAAAGAAAGGAAAAAAGAGAACAACAGGAAATGTTCGATGAAATCAGCAAGAACCTTCCACCTTTGGAATCTATTATTGTTGAATCAGATGATACAAAATTGCCAGCATTGGAAGCACTTCCGCCTTTGCCAGCATTGGAAAACTTACCAGCACTGGAAGGACTTCCATCTTTGCCAGCATTAGAAGGACTTCCGCCTTTGCCACAATTGATTGGAATCGCACCTCCACAAAGAGATGTTACTTGTTCAGGTTGTGAAGCGAAGTTTACAGTTAAGGACATGACGAGAAGGAGTGTAACTTGTCCGATTTGTTCTCAGATTACTGAATTTTAAGGTGATATTATGTGTGGTATTTTTGGTTATATTGGTAATAAAAGAGCAACACCGATTCTAATTGATGGTATGAGGCGTCTTGAATATCGTGGATACGACTCCACAGGTATCGCGATAAAAGATGAAGATATTTCAATTTTCAAAAAGGTTGGAAAGGTTAGTGAAATGCAATCAATTCTACCTCTTAATATCCAGGGAGTCACTGGGATCGGCCACACTCGTTGGGCTACACATGGGGGAGTAACAGATGAAAATGCTCACCCTCATGCTTCCGCATCGGGTGAAGTTGTAATTGTTCATAATGGAATCATAAATAATTCACGAATACTGAGGGCAACATTAGTTGCCCAAGGTGTGGAGTTAAAGAGCGAGACAGATTCTGAAGCATTAGCACAAATTATCGAAATAGAACTAGCGCTTGACAATAACCCAGAGGCAGCAGTTAGGAGGACTCTTCAGAAAGCAAGTGGCACTTGGGGGCTGTGTGTCATGTTCAAAAATCATGACCTAATAGTAGTTGCAAGAAATGGTTCACCATTAGTTATAGGAATCGGTGACGATGAAACATTTATCTCAAGCGATAGACCGACCCTTTCTGAATTTGCTGATAGAGTTGTAGACCTTCATGACGGAGATATTGCAGTTATTACTGCAACTTCAATTACGCGTTCAAGTTTGAAAGGGGACCGTAAAAGTGTCGAAGTTTCAGTTCTTGAGAAATCTTGGGGCGAAGCAGACTTAGGTGAATATGAGCACTATATGCTCAAAGAGATTCATGAACAACCAGATGCGCTAAGACATTGTATTAGTGGACGCTTAGATAGGGTAAGAGGAAATGGAAGATTAGGTGGATTACGATTATCTCCTTCTGCTTTGGCAAAGGTGCCACATGTTCGATTAATCGGTTGTGGAACGGCATTAAATGCTGCTGAGATTGGGCAATTGTTGATTGAAAAGTTGGCGAGAATACCAGCTGTTACTCATATTGCGAGTGAATTTAGGCATAATGATCCAGTTATCAATCCAAATGCACTTCATTTTGCAGTATCACAATCTGGCGAAACAGCAGACACTTTATCGGCCATAAAAGAAATTCAACTCAAAGGTGCTCAAGTGTATGGAGTTGTCAATGTGGTAGGTTCTACCATCGCCCGTCAATGTGGGCAGGGAGTTTACGTCCATTCGGGTCCAGAGCAAGCGGTCGCATCAACAAAAGCATTCTCGAATATGGTTGCGGCTTTGACAATGTTTGCACTACAAGTTGGTCGTTCTCGTTCTATCAGCAAGGAAAAGGGCAAAGAAATAATTCATGGTTTACAACAAATACCGCATTTAATTGAGGAATATCTTGAAGATGTTGGGCCAA
>Ga0233449_1001189_pt1 | contig 24921 bp, 25 predicted proteins | sample SI_124_October20_FD_183012 | JGI IMG/M metagenome (GOLD analysis project Ga0233449, IMG submission 183012) | Seawater microbial communities from Saanich Inlet, British Columbia, Canada - SI_124_October2016_200_MG | ecosystem: Environmental > Aquatic > Marine > Inlet | place: Canada: British... | reverse complement strand
CTTGGGGGGCTGTTATCCCTCCAACAAGCTAATGGTCCGCGAACTCATCTACAAACGGAGTTTGAGACTCCTTTGGCCACATCACATAAGAGACGTGGTCTTATCCGGTATTAGCACAGGTTTCCCCGCGTTATCCCGAATTCGTAGGCAGATTATTCACGTGTTACTCACCCTTGCGCCACTTTACTATTTCCCCGAAAGGAAAATTCTCGTTCGACTTGCATGTGTTAGGCACGCCGCCAGCGTTCGTTCTGAGCCAGGATCAAACTCTCCAGTTATAAAACCTTGGAATTCAATCCAGAATAAATCAAAGTAAATTGTTGCTAGACCCGCAACATCTTTTGACACCTATTCAATTTTCAAAGAGCAAAGCCTAAAAAAGCGTATAAGAAATACGCAGGCTTGTGTAACGAAATATTTAGAATTTTCTGAAAAAAAGGCAAGAAATCTCTATGTGAAAACCTTTTCCTTAAAAATTATCCAGAAAAAGCTTTCAGATAAAGATTGTCAGGCAAATTCATCAACTGCGGTAATAATAGACCCTGAACAATTGAAATGCAAGACCTATATTCATAAAAAATGCATATTTTTCAATATTTCTTCACTTTTTTTTTAAGCCCCTCATTAAGCGGCTGTTTGCCACGCTAATTTCCACAAAAAACCTGGCCCCGCAAAAAAAAGCGAGGGCAGGTATTCGAGTTAAGGTTTTACTTCAAATGCACCTGCTGCGGTATGGTCGTTGCCGCCCACAACACTGGAGTAATCTCCATCAGCGTCGTTACTAACACCACCACTGACATTTGAAAAACTTCCGCGTGCGTTGTTTTGATCACCGCCGCTGATGCTGGAGGTGTTACCCGAGGCATGGTTTAATCTTCCTCCACTGACGCTGGAGTGAACAACCTCTGCGAAGTTGTTGTTGCCACCGCTGACACTGGAGTAATCTCCATCAGCGTGATTGGATTCTCCACCGCTTACACTGGCAAAACTTCCCATAGCCGTGTTGTTATGACCACCGCTAATGCTGGAGAATTGGCCCCTTGCATTGTTCTCAGTACCTCCACTGATGCTGGTAAAATTGGTGTGGGTTGTGTTGTTTAGCCCACCTGAGACGCTGGAGAATAAACCAACAGTATTGTTAAATTGACCACCGCTGATAGCGGTACCTTCACCATTGGCGGTATTGTCACTACCTCCGCTGACGGTGGTACGATCCCCGATCGCCACATTTTTGACCCCACCACTTACCGTGGTGGCATTTGTGCCGCCAGCCCTGTTTCTATCACCTCCGCTGACCGTGCTGGCATCAACGCCATCGGCAACGTTAACACGACCGCCACCGACAGTCGATCTCGAACCGCTGGCTATATTGGAAACACCCCCAGTAACACTGGATTGAAATCCGCTAGCTAAATTGCTACTTCCACCGCTGATACTGGAATGTATACCCGCAGCAGTATTGAGAAACCCACTACTTACACTAGAAACATAACCTGTTGCCCGGTTCCAGCTCCCACCCGTGACATTGGACCATCTTCCCGAAATTACGTTTTCGCCACCCGATACTATGCCGCCGTAACTTTGGTAGTTATGCCCATAACCTACCACCAGATTGTGCGAGCCCGTTTTATTGCTGACCGGTTCATTGGGTGTGGCTGGGTTGTTATCCACGTCGCCCAGAAATGGTGTGATATTTTCGTTGTAACCGATGATCACATTACCGAGTCCGTTAACTTGGCCCGGATTACCTTGAGAAGGCGGTGCGTTTGTATCGCCATGAGTGGCGCCAAGTCCGTTAGTCACCTGCAGATTCATGCTGTCAAATTGCAAGATTGAACCGTTTCGAGTAACACCAGTAAACAGGCTGTTGAGATTGTTAACGCTGGTCGTTAAACCCGAAACATCGGGGACTACAATGGCCGCGACATCTGCTTGCAGTTGGGTAATATCGGTTGTGACTGTTCCGGCCTTCCATTCACCAGATTGGTTAACATTGACTATACCGCCCCCGCTGATACTGGAGGTAAAGCCGGATGCATTATTAAAATTTCCTCCAGTGACGCTCGCTGATTCCCCCGAAGCCGTATTACCTTGTCCTCCACTGACACTGGAATGGAAAGCGGTAGCTTTATTAAAAACTCCGGCGGTAATGGAACTAGCCTCACCTAAAGCTTGATTGCTTGTTCCAGCGCTGATGCTGGAATGCATTCCAGAGGCTGTATTGTTGCGGCCGCCGCTGACACTGGCATAGCTCTCTCCAGCTTCGTTACTCTGTCCGCCACTAGCACTTGAGCTAGCGCCAACCGCTCTATTCGAACTACCGCCGCTGACACTTGAGCCAACACCATCGGCCCTATTCAAACTACCGCCGCTGACGCTAGAGTAGTTTCCTATTGCCAGGTTACGCTCTCCACCTGTTACGGATGCATAATTACCCGCGATAACATTATCCGAACCAGAAACGATACCCCCAAAGCTTTGATAGTTTAACCCTCGTCCTACAACCAGGTTGTGAGATCCGGATTTATTATTTACGGGTTGGCCAGCGCCAAGGAATTGGGAGATGGCTTCGTTATAACCGATAATGATGTTGCCTTTGCCATTGACAGCGCCCTCGGTTTCGCCCGAACCATCAACAACCTGTAAATTAACACCCGTTAAAAGTAACGTGTCTGCGTTACGAGTTAAACCCACCAACAAAGTTTCCAGTTGGGTAATTCTATTTTGCAGATCAGCGATCACAGCGGGGTCGGCATTTTGACCATCGGTACCGTTTGTTCCGTTTGTTCCATCAATACCGTTTGTTCCATCGATACCATTGGTTCCGTTAGTACCTGCTGTACCGGTTGCACCCATCGGACCTATTGGCCCTACTGGACCTTGTGCGCCATCGGTACCGTTTGTTCCGTTTGTTCCGTCGATACCATTGTTTCCGTTAGTACCTGCTGCACCTGTTGCACCAATCGGACCTATTGGTCCTACTGGACCTTGCGCGCCATCGGAACCGTTGGTTCCATTTGTTCCGTCGATACCGTTGGTTCCATCAACACCCGCTGCGCCTGTTGCACCGATCGGACCTATTGGTCCTACTGGACCTTGTGCGCCATCGGAACCGTTGGTTCCATTTGTTCCGTCGATACCGTTGGTTCCATCGATACCATTGTTTCCGTTAGTACCTACTGCACCGGTTGCACCAATCGGACCTATTGGCCCTACTGGACCTTGCGCGCCATCGGCACCGTTGGTTCCGTTTGTTCCATCAATACCGTTTGTTCCATCAATACCGTTTGTTCCATCGATACCATTGTTTCCGTTAGTACCTGCTGCACCTGTTGCACCAATCGGACCTATTGGTCCTACTGGACCTTGCGCGCCATCGGCACCGTTGGTTCCGTTTGTTCCATCAATACCGTTTGTTCCATCGATACCGTTTGTTCCGTCGATACCGTTTGTTCCATCGATACCATTGTTTCCGTTAGTACCTGCTGCACCTGTTGCACCAATCGGACCTATCGGACCTATTGGACCTTGCGCGCCATCGGCACCGTTGGTTCCGTTTGTTCCGTCTATACCATTCGTGCCGTTGGTTCCATCAACACCCGCTGCGCCTGTTGCACCGATCGAACCTATTGGTCCTACTGGACCTTGTGCGCCGTCTGCACCTGGATCACCTTGTGGACCTTGAGGTCCAGGTGTTAACTCAATGGTGTCCACTTGTGTCTGAAGTGAGGCGAGCCCTGCTTGCAGTTGACGAATTTTTTTCGGGAGCCCGTTGCCACCATGATCATTGTCTTTACCTCGATCATTTTTCCTTTTCACCGCTTTTTTGATATTGATTTTTTTCTTGATGGTTATCTTGCCATCGGCCTTTTTTATGGTGATTTTCTTTTTAATTTTTTTCTTGATCACCTTTTTGTCATCAGCTTGTGCTGTTGTTATCAAGCCGCTATAGGGTATAGCCAGTGATGTAAGTGTAAATAGAATTGCAAGTAGAAAGGTGGTGCCCGGACGTATGATGAAATGCTTCATGAACTTTTCTCCCCGAAAAAGTAATGAATCTTTATTTTTATGTATTGAAAACTTTAAAAATTAAAATGATCTCGTAAGACCAGAAATATTTTTTAGTTAAGGCAGGATGCTTTCGACTTATCCATGTTATTGAATTGCCGAAATCGCTTGGATTATAGGTTTTTTGCCAGAAACAGGCAATGAAAAAAAGGGGGAATTGGATCCTTTTCGGGATAGGGATATGGCGTCTGAATTTTTAGGACAATCTGGCGAGGGTTGACATTGTTTTCTGCATGGGAGTACTCTGAAAACATGAAGATTCGCTCTAAAATTTTGAAACTTGTTTTTGCCATTCTGGTTTTTTCTCTGGTGGTTCCTTTTGCACCTTCGGTATCTTCCGCCAAAGCCAAAATATGCTGCAAGAAAAATTGCAAGAGCATGGAGGCTACGCCTCGGGCCACTACTCCCACGGCGGCCAGACATTGCAACTCGTCCAAAGATTCTTTGAAATGCAATAATGACAGCTGTCTGATTACGGATAAAAAGTCCGAATCTTTTTCTTTTGTTGTGGCTCATGACACGCAGCAATTAAACTTTTCTTTTGTTACCTCCCTTGGTAAGGAAATCCCACAAGGTTTTCAATTTGTCCCTGCAAAAGGGGCAGACAATAAGCAATTAGGCCCACCTTTCTATCTCTCGATTCTTCGTATTTAAAAACTTCCGTTTTTTTTCATTTTAATTACCTGCTAAAACTATAACTAAAGGCAACCCCCTCAGTACCCCTCGGGGCACGAAGGCTAGAGTGAATTATCACGTCCCCTTGTCAGGAGGAGGCTCATTTAAATAGCCCCCTGAAACGTGAGGGAATAAGCTTTTTAAAAAACGGAAGGTTTTTATGTTTATTTTGCGAAACATTTCTAAGCTGTTCGCCTACGCCGCATTGGTTTTGCTGGCCGTGAGCAATAGTTATGCATTGCCTATCAATAGCGATTTAGGGCTTACGCCTCATAAAGACGAAATAATTTTGAGAGCGCAGGCCCGCTACACTTTCAAGGGTGACGACCCGACCTCTCAAGACAGGGAGCAGGATATTTACTCAATCCCTTTAGTGGCTGTATACGGGTTTAGCTCCAAGGCTTCGGTGTTGGTGAAAGTCCCCATCATTTCCAAAGAGTTACGCACCATCAATTCCCCGGATCGTGGAGATACCGGACTCGGTGACACCACCGTATTGGGCAAGTACCGTATCTACACCAATAACTTCAAGGGCGGCACGTCACGGTTATCGCTGGTGGGTGGACTCGAATTGCCGACCGGCGACGACGATGAGCGCGACTCAGTGGGGAACTTGCCAGCACCGCTGCAATTGGGATCAGGCGCGGTGGATGTTATAGTAGGCGCCGCTCATACGTTTCAGACATTGGATTACCAATTGGATGCCGACCTTAGGTATAAAATTAATCGCGAGGCCAATCAATTCGATTTCGGCGATATTTTTCAATACAACGTCTCATACCAAAAACGAATTTTCCCAACGGTTCTTCCTGATAAAGGAATTTACAGCCAGTGGAATGCGCTATTAGAATTCAACGGTAGCGTCGCCGGGAAAAACGAATCGCTGGGAGTGAGTGTTGCAAACTCCGGCGGCCATTCATTATTTCTCTCGCCGGGAGTTCAATATGTGAGCCAAAGAACGGTTTATGAGTTTTCTTTTCAACAACCGATCTTGCAGGACCTGAATGGCAATCAACTGGAAACCGATTATAAACTGGCGTTGAGCGCACGGGTTCAATTCTGAGCCCGCAAGCGGGCGTTGCTTTTCCGTGGCTTGTTACACTTTTTAATGAAAATATTTGTCGGGTGTCTCAGTCAGTCGCAGCGAGGCATTCGGTCTACATATGAAAGGATTTTGAACTATGAAAAAGAATCTTATCGTTGCGCTTTTATGCCTCCTTTTAATTTATTTTTCGGGTGCTGATGTTTCAGCGAAAGACGCAACGCAAAAAGTGATGATTAAGGTAGAAGGACTTTATTGTCCGTTCTGCTCTTATGGTTTGGAGAAACAGGTTAAGAAGATTGAAGGATTCAAAAGTGTCCAGATTAATATCAAAGAAGGTACAGCGGAGATTGAATTCAAGTCCGGTGTGGAAATATCTGAGAAAGCCATTCTCACTGCGGTAGAAGATGCCGGATTTGATTTGGATGGCGTGAAATGGCTAACCGGGAAAAAAGCGCAATGAAAAACTATTTCGCAATCCTGTTAGTGACGGTTGTGTTCACTGCCTGCGCCCATGTTCCTTTAAACGTCTCGGTTCCTCCAGAAAGTTGGGGGAGTCAGGGTGCAGGCCCTGGGCAGTTCAATGAGCCCTTTGCGATTGCGGTGGATGCATCGGGAAGCGTTTATGTTGCCGACGCGCGTAACCACCGAGTGCAGAAGTTTACTGATGACGGTAAATTTATCAGCGAATGGGGTGGGCAGGGGAAAGAACCGGGGCAATTTGAAAGGCCGTCGGGGTTGGCAGTGGATGTTGAAGGGAATATTTTTGTCGCCGATTACGAACTCGACCGCATTCAGAAATTTACTTCTGATGGAAAGTTTCTCATGCAATGGGGAAGCTCGGGCAAAAATGCCGGGCAGTTCAATTCGCCCACCGGGTTAGCCATTGATTCGCAGCAAAATATTTTTGTCACTGATACTTACAACCATCGCGTACAGAAGTTTGATTTGCAGGGAAACTTTATAAAAGAATGGGGCGAGTATCAGGTGGTTTCTATTGTGAAATCTTTTTTGAATTTCTTTGTGGGTGCGGAAGGCAATTTTAATTATCCCACCCGGATCACTGTTGGATTAAATAATGCTCTCTATGTTTCCGATGCTTATAACAATCGTGTGCAGAGATTTTCGTCAGAAGGTGATTTTATTTCTCAGTTTGGCGGCCTGGGTTTCTTAGGCGGAGGCTTTCGCGTATCGTCAGGCATCGCCAGTGATAAGAGTGGGGATTTATATGTCGCGGATTTTTATAATCACCGTGTGCAGATGTTCACCGCCGATGGATGTTTTTTAACCCAATGGGGAGGCAAGGGGCAGGGTGCCGGGCAGTTCGATGGCCCTACCGATGTTGCCGTTGGTCCTCAAGGCAAAGTTTATGTCGCCGACTGGGGCAATCACCAAATCCAGACCTTTAAAATAAAGAGAGATTGAACAGTCTTTATTTTTTTATGGGTTGCGAACGATGCGTGATCAGCCAATAGGAAATACCGAGACAAAGAACTAAAACACCGTACATGACAACGTCTGTTGTTTTCGCGGGAGAAAGTGAAAAGATTAAAATTTTCCTAATGAGTGCTGCGATAGCCAGGGTAATAAATGCTTCGAGCGCAAAACTCCCGCCGCGTAAATGTTCCATCTCCTGATGAATTAGTTCTATGGCGGCCCACAAGATCAATAAACTTCCCAGAATGGTCAGGATGCCTTCCTCTACCTCATTCTTTCCAGAAAATAGTAAGTAAACATCGTATACAAACAATCCAATCGCAAAAGTCGCCACCATCACGAGTGCGCCGGCGAGCAGATAGTTGAAGTAGGCGCTGGTTTTCTTTAGCCAACCCAATAAAGTTTTTTCAGTGAGAGAAAGAGACAGGTATTTACTCATTTCTTCCTGACGATAGGAACTGGTTAAAACATCCAAGTTGATATCGAGAATTTTTTCAAACGCCTGAACTCTTTCTGTGAGTGTTTCACTTTCTTTGCAATGCGTTTGAATCTTGCCGATAGTAAAAACACGGACAAAGTTAAACGCTGCGTTCACATAATGGGTGGGGAGCCCCAGGCGGACATGGGTTTCACCAATTTTATATAGCTTAAGGAAGTAGGTGATGTCATAACTTCCTCCGAACAGATCCATGTACCATTGGCGAATCATTCCGCGGTGGCGTTTGAGGATTTCTTCATCTTTTAAGAAGTCGGCAGTTTTGCCAAAGTTCCAGATGAACTCGTAAAAACCTTCCAGGAAATCATCGGCGAATTCTGCGATTTGCGGCTGCATCTCAAGTAAGAACGTTTGGTCCTCATTTGTAAACCGATAATGAGATTTTAAAGCCGAGTAATCGTTTTGTACGTTGTCGTTCATGGCTGTTTTTCTTAAGTCTTTAGGGGGGGGCTGCTGTTTGCTAACAATAAATTTGGTAAAGAAAGGCGGGCATTATTTGTGAAATGACTTTTTGGCCCTATCCGAAAACCTTGATGCTTTAAGGATTTCTATACCTATCATCTCGTCTTTATCATTAAATTCAACATGTATTCCAGGAGCAGCTTCTTCGAATCGTTCTTCGGGTCCATCTTTTAAATGAATAAACAGCGAATCGGATTTCTCATCATAGTAATATTTTTGTTTCATATTTTTGTCCACCTCCCTGTTCGTCTTCGCTTGTTTATATCTTCGAGGGAAATAGGGTGAATGGTAATTATAGAAACCTCACTATTAGCTTCATCGTATGCTACCATCATGTCTCTAACTTTACCATTATATTCAAGCTTTTTAATCGCGATTATATGGCCTTCAATGTTATCGATAAAATTAGTCTCGGGATGTAGAAATATTTCTTCTGGATAATGGTTGGGGATATTTCTGGCCTTAAGCCGAGTCTTAAGATGTTCAGTATAAAATATATTTTGCATTGGAAGGAGTTATTGCGATTCCGCGTTAGGTTCCTCAACCATTTGCAAACTCTTGAGGGTATAGAGTTTGTGATAAAGACCTTCTTGCTCCATTAATTGTTTGTGGTTGCCGCTTTCGACCAGTTTGCCTTTATCGAGAACGATTATTCGTTCAGCATTATGAATAGTGGAAAGTCGATGCGCAATGATGAACGAGGTGCGGCCCTGCATCAACTTTTCCAATGCGTCTTGAATGAGTAGTTCGGATTCGTTGTCCAACGCTGAAGTAGCTTCATCCAAAATCAGGATGCGCGGATTTTTTAAGATGGCCCGGGCAATGGCGATGCGTTGACGTTGTCCTGCTGAAAGGCGAATGCCTTTTTCTCCTACTATCGTTTCATATCCTTCAGGTGTTTCCATAATAAAGTTATGTGCGTTGGCGGCTTTTGCAGCTTCTATGACTTCTTCTTTGGTCACTCCGGGTTTGGCGTATTCAATATTTTCCAAAATGGTTCCGCCAAACAGAATCGTTTCTTGCGGCACGATGCCGATCTGTTCCCAGTAACTAGATTGTTGAACGGTTTTTATGGGAATTCCATCGATGCGGATTTCTCCTTTTATCGGATCGTAAAACCGGTGGAGCAGTTGCACCAGGGTGCTTTTGCCGGCGCCGCTTGGTCCTACCAGGGCTATGGTTTGCCCCGGTTCCACCGTGAAGCTGATGCCTTTTATTACTTCCTGGTCTTCTCGGTAGTGAAAGTGAACGTCGTCGAGTTCTACTTTTCCAGCGATGCGCGGCAGGGGTTTGGCTTCGGGCAGGTCACGAACTTCGCCTTCCATAGCGAGGATTTCAAAAACACGTTTGCTGGCTCCGACTCCTTCTTGCATGCGGGCGTACAAGCGTGCGAAACTTCCCATAGGTCCTGCGATGATGGTTGCGTAAAGGATGAAGGCGATGAGTTCCCCGGGACTGATTTCTCCGAGGATGACTTCGCGTCCGCCATACCACAGCAAAATAAGTGATGTGGAGAAAGCGATGAACCCGATACTCGGACCAAAAAATGAAGATATGATCACGCGTTTTTTAGCGGATTGAAAACTGTCTTCAACGGCGTTGTCAAAGCGTTGGTTTTCAAGTTTGCTGCGCACGAAAGATTTTACGACTTGTATACAGGAAATGTTTTCTTCGAGTATGGTGGTGGACACGGCGAGCTTGTCTTGAATTTCTGTGGACAGCTTTTTTAGTTTGCGGCCAAATGTTCGAGCGAACACTACAAGAACAGGCGCAAGAACCAGAATCAGGCAGGTCAGCTTCCAGTTCATATAAGTGATAATTATAATGCCGCCAAACAGTCGAATGGACTGTTGCAATAATGTGGCCGGAAGGTCGGTCACAATATTTTCAATAGTGGTGATATCGTTTGTCATTCGGGAGACGATTTCACCGGTACGCCGCTTGACAAAGAAACTGAGTGAAAGCGTATGCAGATGTTTGAATAGTTTGATGCGAAAATCGGTGATGGCGCGTTTTTCAGTCAGGTCAAACAAATAATTATGTGCGGTCGAGAAAATGAGTTGTAAGAGAAAAAGTCCGGCAATACTCAGGGTCAGGTTGTTCATCAACGCCATGTTTTTCTCAACCATGACCACGTCTACCAGTTTTTTGATATAGAGGGGTACTGCGAGATTGGTCAACGAGGCAATGATCAGGCAAACAGCACCAACATACAATGCTTTCTTGTAGGGAACGAGGAGTATCAGGAGTTGTCTGTAATTATTCATTTTGGATGTGCAGGTTTTGATTAAGTTGATTAATGTATCATATATTTTTTGCAGATCGTTTAAGTGATTGAGGGAGATTGTTTTGCTGGCTAAACTTTCAGCTATATTCGCGGATATTAAAATTCAGCACACGGTTTTTGCATTGCCATTCGCAGTAATGAGCGCTTTTATTGCTGCAGAGGGGATGCCTGAACTTGAAAAATTGCTGTGGATTTTAGTTTGCATGGTGGGTGCAAGAAGTGCGGCTATGGCTTTTAACCGAATTATGGATGCACGATTTGATATGAGGAATCCGCGTACTCAGGGTAGGGCGATTCCTTCGGGGCAAGTCGATGTGAAGAGCTACTGGCTGTTTTTGATTGTGTCTTCTGCGATTTTTATTTTTGCGGCGGGGATGTTAAATCTGCTTGCTCTCTATTTGTCACCGGTGGCCTTGGTTATTGTGTTTTTTTATTCCCTGACCAAACGGTTTACGGCTTATTCGCATTTCTGGTTGGGGCTTGCCATTTCGATTGCGCCGATTGGGGCATGGGTTGCGATTCGTGAAGAGATATCTTTTGTTTCATTGCTTCTCGGGGCGGCGGTAGTTTTCTGGTTGGTTGGGTTTGATATCCTTTACTCTTGCATGGATGTGAATTTTGATCGTGATAGTGGGTTGAAATCCATTCCGCAAAAGTTTGGTGTTGAAAATGCACTGCGCATTTCCTTTGCATCTCATGGCTTGATGATTCTTTTTCTGCTTATTCTTTTGCAGTCTGTTAGCGACCTTGGCATTCTATATTTTGCGGGAGTGGTGATTGTCGGGGGTTTGTTGATTTACGAGCATTCACTGGTCCGCCCAGATGATCTTTCAAAAATAAATGTTGCATTTTTCAATATGAATGGAATTATCAGTATAGGTCTTATGGTTTTTGTTGTCGCCGACTGTGTATGGGTGTAGAGGGTGGTTAATTACTTTATTGCTCACTTTAGGCAAAATCTAGTATAATTCCTACTTCCTTAATAATTTAATGCGTCTGGCTTTTTATGCTTTTTGAGTTCGAAGATAAAAATTTAAATCCTATCTATGAAAAGGTTATGGCCCAGGAGCGGTTGTCTTTAGAAGAGGGCATAACTCTTTGGAAAACCCCAGATTTATTGGGTGTTGGTTATCTGGCCAACATAGTCCGTGAAAGGATTAATGGCGACACCACGTATTTTATTCACAACCGTCATATCAACCCTACAAATATATGCATTCACAGTTGCCAGTTTTGTGCTTTTGGTGTGAAAGAAGATCATCCCCATGCCTATGAAAAGTCGTTGGAGGAGATTTTCTCAGATGCGGAACAATATAATGGTGGAGATGTAAGCGAGTTTCATATTGTGGGTGGGCTTCACCCTGACCTGCCTTTTGAATATTACATGGATATGTTGAAAGGTTTGAAGGAACGTTTCCCGGATGTTCATATTCAGGCATTTACCGCTATTGAGCTGGGTTATTTGGCAGAGTTGGCCCAACGCCCTCTTGATGAAACCCTGATTATACTCAAAGAGGCAGGCTTGGGATCGATCCCTGGAGGTGGTGCCGAAATTTTTGCAAAAAGAGTGAGGAAAAAGATTTGCGGCGAGAAATTAATTGGGGAAAACTGGTTACATGTTCATGAAACGGCTCATGGTCTGGGATTAAGAAGTAATGCGACCATGTTATACGGTCATTTGGAAACGGTGGAAGAAAGGGCCGACCATTTAGTTCGGCTAAGAGAACTTCAGGATAGGACGAATGGATTTGTAACTTTCATTCCATTGGCGTTTCATCCTGAGAACACTGTTTTAGAGTTTTTAAAGACCACGCCGGGCCAACTGGATCTAAGGGCTTTAGCGGTATCCAGGCTGATGTTGGATAATTTTCCGCATATCAAGGCTTTCTGGATTATGATCACACCTAAAATTGCGCAATTAGCGCAATCGTTTGGGGCAGACGATATGGATGGTACCGTGGTTGAGGAAAAAATTATCCATGCAGCAGGAGCAGCAACGGATCAAATTTTCCATCAAGATCAAATTATCGACATGATTGCTGAGGCTGGAAGAAAACCCATGGAGAGGGATACACTTTACGAAAAAGTAGAAAACAGGGGGGTCGCTGTATAACGGAATGCGGGGTTCCGATAGGCAGGGTTTTAGCCGATCGGAAGGAATTGTAACAAAAGGGTTGCAATTTCTTAACTTACCCTTTACATTTAAGGTGTATATAATATAAGGTAGAGTTACACGATCGCAATTTACAGGTTTTAGATGTTATTGAGGTTCAACCGTTCTGGACATTAGGTTCGGGCAATGTTTCAACTCAATTGTGAAAAGGGAATAACGTTATGGGGTACGAAGGAAAAAAAGTTCTGGTTGTTGATGACTCTGCGGTAATGCGGCAAATTATCAAAAAAAATCTGAAAGAGCTTGGATTCTCGGATCTATCAGAGGCAGAGGATGGTGCTGCAGGCCTTAAGAAAGCGGGCGAAGAGCCTGTAGATTTAATTGTATCGGATTGGAACATGCCTAATATGACAGGTTTGGAGTTTCTTAAGGCTGTTAGAGCGGACGATAAATTAAAAGGGATCAATTTTATAATGGTAACCTCTGAGGCTGATAAAGAGAAAATAATGGAAGCCGTGCAGGCGGGGGTGAACCAATATATTGTTAAACCTTTTAACGCCATGCAATTGGAAGAGAAAATCAAAGCTATTAAAATGTAATGGGTACTATTATTTTTGAGGGTTACTAGAATCTCGAAAATATTGAATTGGTGAATTAAATATTTTGATAGTGATTGAAAAATAAGGGCTTACTGTCCTATTTACATTGACGGTATCTATTGCGTCGCCTATAATAAATAGCAGAATTTCAGTTTAAATTATTTTTAAACAAAGGGTTAGGTTCATTATAGGTGCTAGTAAAAGAATATTGTTTTTACTGAGCTCGGTTTTTTAAAAGGGTGTCCACAACGGGGCCTGCCCGAAAAAGAGGATTTGTTATGCCGACCATTGATTATAGTGAAGGAAAAATTCCAAAGGTTTTAACTGATGTGACCCGGGGTTCTATCTTCTCCATTTTCAACACGATTTTTGGATCCGAACCCAAGTTTCATGGGGATGGTGATGGTAAGAAAATGGGTGATGGGGTAGTTGGAATCATTTCTTTCATGGGAGATATCAATTGGATTGTAATGCTTGAGCTTCCAAAAGAATCTGCAAAAGCGATGGCTTCCAAGTTTTGTGGGTTCGATATAGATTATGACAGTGCTGACATGGGAGATGTTGTAGGTGAGCTTGCAAATGTTCTTGCGGGAGATATTGTGGCTCGCATGGCCAAAGAAGATTTGAAAGCTGCAATGTCTCTTCCGACTATTTTAAGGGGTCACGATGTGGAGCCGATGCTCCCAAGTGGGCTTCCACTGGAAAAGTTGCATTTTCAAATTCCAGAAGGAGAGTTTATCCTTAAAATTGCAGGAGCCAAGTCGGGCGAGGTAGTTGGAAGAAAACCAGGTACTTGATTTAGCTAGCCGTAGAAAAAAACTGTAAAGCGTTTTCCCTATTGCAGGGAATTTATTTAAGAAAAGTGCAACGGATAAATAAAAGTGAATTCAAACTTTTGTGGATTCGTTGTTAATGTCACCGGTGTGTCTAAGTGAGGGGCATGTGATGAGTAATGAAGAGCCAGTAGCTCCAGATTTAAATTCTGATGAAGAGAGTGGACAAGAAGATGATGGGATGGGAGAAATCATCAACGAATTTCTCGTGGAAAGCTATGAGAATCTTGATCAGCTTGATCAAAACCTTATAGACCTGGAACAAAACCCAGGCGATACCAATATTTTATCTAGTATTTTCCGCACCATTCATACAATAAAAGGAACCTGTGGCTTTATTGGCTTCACTAAACTGGAGTCAGTGGCTCATGTTGGTGAAAGTTTGTTGAGTAAGTTAAGGGATGGTGAATTGGACCTGGATCCTCCTCGAACCAGTGCTCTGCTTGCCATGGTCGATGCTATTCGGCAGATGCTTTCCTGTATAGAAAGTGACAGAAATGAAGGCTCTGTTGATTACTCAGAACTAGTCGAAACTCTGACGCGCTTACAATCTGATGATGCTCCGGCAGAAGCTGCTGCACAAGAAACCGCTGCACCAGCCAAAGTAGAAGAGCCTGCTCCAGTTGCTGAAGAACCAACGCAGGAAGCGCCTGCCCCTGCTGTGGTCGCCGCCGAGCCAGAAGTAGAACCCATACAACCCTCTGCGGAAATTGATGCTGATATGGAACCCATCGTGGATGAGTTTCTTGTAGAGAGTTATGAAAATTTGGACAAGCTGGATAAGGACTTGATCGAGTTGGAGCAGGACCCCGGCAATACAGATATCCTGGGCAGCGTATTTAGGACTATCCATACCATTAAAGGAACCTGCGGTTTCATTGGTCTGCATAAATTGGAAAAGGTTGCCCATGTTGGAGAAAACCTTCTTGGTAAATTAAGAGATGGCGTTTTGGCTCTTAATCCTCCGCGAACCAGCGCTTTGCTTGCTATGGTCGATGCTATTCGGCAAATGTTGGGTTGTATCGAAAGTGAGCGAAATGAAGGGGATGTCGACTATACGCAACTGATTATAGACCTGGGTAAGTTGTTAACCGATGATGGCGCAAATGAAGTTGCCACACAAGCCCCTGTCGCAGCCCCTGCAGTTGAAAAGAAAAAAGAAGAACCTGTTGCTGAAGAAGAGGCACCTCTAGTTGAAAAAAAGAAAGACCGAAGACAGGCTACCCCTGCTGAGCAGGCTCAACATGTTGCAAAGGCTGGCGATAAAAGGACATCCCCTGACCGCCGCAACGATACTCGAAGCGTTGCAGATTCCAGCATTCGCGTTGATGTCGATATTCTTGACCGGTTGATGAATCTGGTAGGGGAATTGGTGTTGGCACGAAATCAGATTCTTCAATTTGTTCCCACCGGGGCAGACTCCAGTTTCATAGCCACCAGTCAGCATTTGAATTTGGTTACGACGGAACTTCAAGAAGGGGTTATGAAAACCCGGATGCAGCCTATCGGAAATATCTGGAGTAAATTCCCCCGAGTTGTTCGCGATCTTTCCATGGCTGTTGGTAAAAAAATTCGCCTGGAAATGGAAGGGAAAGAAACGGAATTAGATAAAACACTTATTGAAGCTATCAAGGATCCTCTCACTCATATTGTCAGAAACTCCTGCGACCATGGAATCGAATCTCCTGAAAAGCGCGCTGAAAATGGTAAGGATGAGGAAGGTGTGCTTTTACTAAGAGCTTTTCATGAAGGCGGTCAGGTAAATATTGAGATTGTTGATGATGGGGGTGGAATTGACCCTGAAAAAATTAAAGCGAAGGCGCTCGAAAAAGAGGTTATCACTCCAGAGCAAGCCGAACGTATGGGTGACCGTGAATTAGTTAACCTGATTTTTGCTGCAGGTTTTTCAACTGCTGAAAAAGTAACTAACGTCTCGGGACGTGGAGTGGGGATGGACGTTGTTCGCACTAATATTGAAAAAATTGGTGGGACCGTAGATATCCAGAGCCGCAAGGGTAAAGGCACAACACTCAGGGTAAAGATTCCCTTAACATTGGCTATTATTCCAGCGTTAATTATTACCTCTGGGGGAGGGCGTTATGCTATTCCTCAGGTCAATCTTTTGGAATTGGTTCGTCTGGATGGTGAAGAGGCAAAGAAATCTGTAGAGAAAATTCAAGGCGCACCGGTTTACAGGCTGCGAGGAAACCTGCTTCCCTTGGTTTACTTGCATGAGGAGTTGCAGCTAGAGAGAGTTTCTGAGGACGAAGCGATTAACATTGTTGTCCTGCATGCTGATGACCGCCAGTTTGGCTTGGTTGTTGAGGGAATCAGCGACACTGAAGAAATTGTCGTTAAACCTCTTGGCGAACAACTCAAGGGGCTTGCTGCTTTTTCAGGTGCCACGATTATGGGAGATGGAAAATTGGCTTTGATTCTGGACGTTATGGGATTAGCGCAAAAAGCCCGAGTTATTACAGAGCATCAGGAAAAAACCATTGCCGTCGGTCATTCTTCTCAGTCTATGAATGGAGATCGTCAGACCTTGTTGGTTTTTGGATTGGAAGAGGATGATCGTGTTGCCATCCCACTCTCAGAAGTTGCAAGGCTGGAAGAGTTTAAACGATCAGATATTGAGCAATCTGGAGATCAGGACGTGGTTCAATATCGTGGTGAAATCATGCCTTTGATTTATCTGAAGAAATATCTCAGTGTTGAAGGAGCAGAAAGGCAGGGTGAAAACAACGAATTGATGCAAGCCGTTGTCTTCACTCGCAACGAAAGAAGTGTTGGCCTGATAGTTGGGCGTATCATCGACATCGTTGAAGAAAACATTACGGTTAAGAGAGGAGCCAATCGGCCGGGTGTTCTCGGAACGGTAGTAGTGCAAGACCGTGTGACAGATTTGCTCGATATAGAAACCATCGTTCAAGATGCCGACCCGAGTTTCTTGATAGAAACAACCAGCGTTGCTATAGCAGAGGAGGTTAGCTGATGTCAGAAGAAAAACAGTTTTGCACATTTTATCTGGACGGTCATTTTTTTGGGGTGGGTGTTGAAACGGTCCAAGAGGTCTTTCGATATCAGGAGATGACCCATATTCCCTTGGCACCTCCAGAAATTCGCGGTTTGATCAACCTTAGGGGCCAGGTTATTACGGCTATCGACTTGCGGCAGCGATTGAAAATGGACAAGCTACCAGAAGGCCAACTGCCAATGAATGTTGTTGTTAGAACCGGCGATAGTGTGGTGAGTCTTCTTGTGGATGAGATTGGTGATGTTCTGGAAGTTCCTGATAATGTTTATGAGCGACCCCCTGAGACCATTCCAGAAGAGGTAAGGAAACTGGTGCATGGGGTTTACAAGCTGGAGGGTAAGTTGCTATTGATCTTGGATGCGGAGAAAGCGGTAAACGTAGATACCAGCCCGGTTGTAGCCAGTTAAACTGCTGCAATCAGATTTTACTTTTTCTCAGCATCGCGACTATTTTTGGTCCTATTTGATTTAGAGGTAGTATTTCATCGGCCAATCCTGCCCGGGCAACAAAGCCAGGCATACCCCAAACCACACTTGTTTCTTCGTCTTGGACAATTACGTAGCCCCCTTTTTCTTTAACCTGTTCGCAACCTTTCATTCCATCTTGTCCCATCCCAGTGAAAATAACCGATAGAACTCTTGGCCCGTAAATCTCTGATACGGATCGAAACAAAGGGTCAACTGCAGGCCGACAGGAGTTTTCCTGGGGTTCCTGATTGGTCTTTAAATAAACTCCATCCGCTTTATTCTCCAGAACCATATGGAAGTCTCCCGGTGCGATCCAAGCGTGGCCAGGTTCTAGTTTTTCACCAGCCTTTCCTTCTCGAATTTCTAAAGGCGATTTAGCGGATAACCTTTCGGCCAATAACTTCGTGAAAAAGGGTGGCATATGCTGTACAACGACAACGGGAACAGGAAGGTCGGCAGGAAGTGTTGGAAAAAATTCTGCCAATGCATTGGGACCTCCTGTTGAGACACCGATTGCGAGTATGTCTATCTTTTGATTCGGAGGCCGTGGACGAGCAGGTCTTTTAATAACAGGTGCGGACGTTTTGGCTACTGGTTTTGGAATCGCTGCAACTGGAGCTTCCAGCCCTGCTTTTTTTGAGCAGAACATTTTTATTTTTGGAATCAATTCATCACGAATCCGTTGCATGGCAACAGACACACTTCCCACGTTTGCGGGTTTGGTAACGTAGTCCGTTGCTCCCAGTGAAAGCGCTTCTAAAGTTTTGGCGCCTCCTCTTTCAGTAAGAGTGCTGAACATGATAATTGGAAGATCTTTATAAAGCTTTCGAGCTTCTGCCAGAGTTTCCAAACCATCCATTTCTGGCATCTCAATATCTAAAGTTAAGATATCTGGTTTGAGCAATGGAATTTTTTGTAGGGCAATTTTGCCGTTTGCTGCTGTGGCAATAACTTCTAATTCAGGATCAGACCCCAATGTGTCTGTGACAATTTTCCGCACAACAACTGCATCATCAACCACCAGTACTTTTATTTTTCGCATTCGAAGACCAAAAAGGTAGATAAAGCTAAATAACTCAGTAATATAGCCATATACTTTAACGCAAAAGAACCTAAATTGCCATCTAAAAACAGGTTATAAGGTTGAGGTTAGAATAGAAAATTTGAACTAAAATTTTGTAAATATTTCTAATTCGGTTTTGGGTTTGTTAGTGTTATAGATTAACGATTAAAAAAATTATTAATTTTAAATTTTGAACCATGAAACAATTATTTAATAAAGATGGTTTGTTGGTGAAGAACAATATTAAAGCAATTCAAGAAGAATTGGTTCGGGGAACGGGTTTTGTTATGGGGGCAAATGTTTCGGCGTTCATACAAAACCAAAGTCTTCATCAAAAATATATTGTGGTTTCGATTGACAACGGGACTAGCCCCCCGACCGAAAAAAGATTTGTTGTGGGTAGAATAATTGAAGCTCTTGAGTTATTCCAGAGCGAATTAAGTATTCATGATTAGAGGGGAATAATGCGAAATTGGTACATGCTAACCTTGGTTGGAAAAGATCGCCCAGGAATCGTTTCTGAAGTTAGCCGTATTTTGTTTGAAGCCGGAGGCAATTTAGGGGAAGCCTCGATGTCGAGGTTGGGTGGCAATTTTACCGTAATGCTCATGTTGCAAATGGAGGATGATAAGGAGCGGGTTGTTAGTCTTCTCCAACCCATATGCGATAAATTGGGACTGTTGGTTCATGTCGACAATATTGCAGGTGGTTTGCACCATCATGTCGAACCGAATTTCAGGTTAAGTGTCCATGGCGCGGATCAGGCAGGTATTGTTGCTGCAGTAACGGGCTCGTTGGCAGAATTAAAATTTAATATTCTAAACCTTGAGTCTGATGTCGGGGGTAGTCCGGAAAAACCGGTTTACATAATGCATATTGAGGGATTCGCAGATTGCAGTCTGGCAAGTCTGGAGAAAAGTTTGCAACCTCTAATAATTGAAAAGGAAATTGTTGTGCATCTGGTTCCCATTGACACCATGGTGGGTTAAATCAATGGCCAAGCTTGAAATTTTGGTCTATCCAGATGAAAGGTTGCGGCAGGTTTCCAAACTTGTAAAGGCCGTGAATAATCAAATCGTAAGTTTTATTTCTGATTTGGAAGAAACTCTAAGTTCTCTCCCAGGGTGTGTCGGAATTGCCGCTCCTCAGGTTGGGCGATTTGAGCGAATTATTATTGTCGATGTTTCTGCCCGGCCCCAGCATAAGAATCACGGTCATTTGGTTCTAATAAATCCGGTAATCACATCGAATGAAGGAAATAGTGTTGGAAGAGAAGGTTGCCTTTCTGTTCCTGATTACACAGGTAAGGTTAGCCGTTCAAAATATATAGTGGTAAAAGCTCAGGATGGATTCGGCTCTGATGTCACCTACTCTATGGAAGGGTATGAAGCGCGTGCTGTCCAGCACGAGATAGACCATCTGAATGGAAAACTTTTTATTGATAGTTTGGTGGGGAAAAGAAACAATCTTAAAAAGAGAACTGATTTTTAGCTTTGTTTTATTGTCCTACTCCTAGTGTGAGGATAGGGCTGTTGTCTTTTATCTTTCCAGCCTGTAGGGAAAATATTTGCGACAATAAAGAAAATGTTGATTTGGATTTAAGGTCGGAATCATCGATGTAAAACCAGGTGTCTCGATAAAAAACCATTAAAGTTGCATTTTCGGGTCTTTGGGACTTGGACCTGATTCTCAGCAATTCTCCAGTAAGCTCTTTCCAGTCAAACACCTTTCCAGATGAAGAAATTGTCCGGGTGACCTTACCCGCTCTAATATCTTCTTCGGGCGCTTCTACAGCCTGAGAAAGGTAAAACAAAATCCCTAAGAGCGATCGGGTGACAACCCTGATTTGATCGGATTCGTTCGGTTTGGGAGAAAATGTAATAACATATTGTTCCTTTCCTGGCTCTACATTTAATGCCCTTGCAAATTTATTTGCGGCTTCCATGCTTTTGCCTTCTTCAGCAATTTTTAAAATAATTTGAGGGATTCCATTTTGCTTTTGAAAGTAAAGATTTAAAACATCTTGGGATTGGAGTTCTCTTAAATGTTTTGTCGCCTCAATAAATTCTTTAAATTGGGGTGCCTTTTTTGGGGTCGGACCGGAGGCGCCCGGAGCGTTTCTTAAATTGTTCATTCTTTGAAAACATAATCGAAAAATTCTTTCTACGCTCCAGCCAGAATGAAATAAAAGTGTTATGGTTTGCAGTGGTAGAGGGGAAAGAACTCGTTGAATAAACTGATCTCCCTGTAAGGGGGAATAAGTAACTGTTGGTTTTTCTGTCACTCCAACCGATCCGCCCAGACCAAAAATCCCATTCACCCCCTCTTGTAGCGTTGCGCTTGCATTGGCAGTAGTTGATAGTGTGAACTGCGAAGCCACACTACTGACTTCCATAAAGAAAGGAGTGTCTCTATATTTAAGACGCGCCAGATTGAGTAGTAACTGTTCATCGTTGGTTTTTTGTACCGCTAAATTATAATTGCTGCGCTCACTTTTTAATGTCGTTGGCCCAAGGTTTGCGCAGCCATTTGCAGAAACAAGAAATGCCGGAAGCATAAAAAGTAGACTTATCCGAAAGAGAAATTTTTTTGATTTCATTTGTATAGAATATTTTTTAATGGTCATTTGCATCTGGATTATTAAAAAATTCCTGACTGGCTAGATGCATGGTAGATGTTGGAAAGGCAAACTCAGCGCCGTTTTCATTAACAATCTTAATGATTTTTAAAAGAACGTCTTGTTTGACATTGTGAAATTCGATCCAGTCTGTGGTTTTGGTGAAGGTATAAATAAAGAAATCCAATGAAGATGGTGCGAAGCAGTTGAAGTTTACTATTAGGGTTTTTCCAGCGTCAATGTCCGAATGTTTTTTCAGCATTTCTTTGATTTGATTTATGATGATCTCGATTTTGGAGGCATCATCATAACGAATGCCAATGGTTTCTTTTATTCGCCGATTTGACATCCTAGAGGGATTTTCGACAGCAATGTGCGAAAAAACTGAGTTTGGAACATAGAGGGGGCGTTTGTCAAAAGTTCGGATTCGAGTAACTCTCCAACCAATATTTTCCACAGTGCCTTCAATTTCTCGGTCTGGAGATCTAACCCAGTCCCCCACCGCAAAAGGTCGGTCCATATAAATGATAAATCCACCAAAAAAATTGGATAAAAGATCTTTCGAGGCAAACCCGACAGCGACACCACCTATGCCCCCAAAGGCAAGCACCCCTGAAATGCTAAACCCCAATGTTTGAAGAATCATTAAAGCCGCTGTAATGAAAACAGAAATGCGTGCGAGCTTGGATAGAGCATCAAGAGTAGTGGGGTCGATTCCTTTGCCTTCAGATAGAAAGGATTTTTCAACGCGTCCGATTGCGAGAATCAAGAAATAACCCAGCGCGGTAATGATGGTGGCATTTCTTATAGGATAAAAGGCGTCAAGAATTTTTGCATTTAGGGCTTCTCGAATTATATCTGCTGCAAAAGCGATGCTGGCAATCCAAATAATAATGCTTAAGGGTTTTGGGATTGATAAAAGGATTGCGTCATCCCATTTGGTTTTTGTTTTTGCTGCTTTAGTGGATAGGCTACGGAAGGTTTTTTTCTGAATTAAGTCTGCAATGAGTGCAAAAACCAGTACAAAAATGGCTTCTAAAATATATGCGTTTTCTTTGGTGATCCATTGATCGAAAAAAGACATGGTATTAATCCGAGGGAAGTTGACTCAAATTGCCGAGGTGAATAATTAATTCAACCCAGGGTGGGAAGTTAAGAATTCAAAAAAAACGCCCCACAAAAAGTGGGGCGCTATAGAAGCACAGGAGCTCCCGTTAACTTGGCGTTAACAAATTACTCCGGAAGCTCCCCTAATACTGTCAGATTGCATGGGATCACCTCCTTCTCAGGGCATCCATAATAAACCCCATGTGTTTCCCTGTTAAACCCATCGGGCAACGCACTCGTAAGAATGACTCAATTTATAGCGAATGTCAAAATAAGAATTGGTAATAATCCGCAAGTTTTGCGGATTATTACCAATTCTTATTTTGTATGATTGGTCTGTATGTAACTGAATTTTAGGTCAGACTTTGTTGCAATGCTTTTGCAGGTCTTTGCGGGTCCCTGACAACGCATATAACACCCACTCCAATAGTCACAACGAACGAATACCCAGTGCATAGGCTGGTCCTTCAAATCATAGCCTTTTACTTCAACAGTGCCGTCATCACTTACTTTAAAAATTTCGGCAGAGCCTGGAAAAGCTTTTGGAACTACAGTCCCATTGGAAGCACAGGATGTTAGAAAGAAAAGTGCAAGTATAGCTCCTAATAAAACCATTCCTTTGTTCATTGATTCTCCCCCTCTTCAACTTGAAAATTTGACATAAAAGGCTGTTCGTAGTTAGAGCCTGAAAATAAATTATAGCACCCAACTTAAATAAAATTACAGAAAAAAGCGGTTTCGATTTCAATGGAATATCAATTGGGGCAAGGGAATATCGGCTGGTTTTAAAGGCTATATGCCTTTCAAGTAGGTATGCCTTAAGTGGAGCCTACGGTTTTTCAGGTGTTTTGGGCTAAACGAGAATATCCAATATATTTTTTTTAATTTTATTTTGAATTTCGTTTTTTTTAGAATTTAGGCTGTCTTCCAATTGCTCCTCAAAGCTTTTCCCTTGCCTTCTCTTTTTCTGAATCAAATTATTTACCCTGAAAACTTCTTTGCCATATACGTTGTTTAATTTCATAGCAAATTCCTTTTTTTATTTTATTTAACGGATGAAATTTATAGGAGCTTTAATGATTATGCTTATAAGGTATTGATTATTTTGTTAGTAGCTGAGTTAAAAATTTAGAGAATAACCGTTGAGGTACAGAGAAAATAGATGTAATATGGAGTATGGACACTTCAGCGCTGGGCCCAAATAATAGAGTACTAATTGTTGATGATGAGAAAAAAACTTGTATGCTTTTATCCCGTTTTTTATCGGGAAGGGGTTATCAGATAGAGACTGCGTCTGAAGGAGGTATGGCTTTACATAAAGCAAGGGAGTTTAATCCTAATTGTGTTTTGCTGGATATTCGATTGCCACAGGGCGGGAAGAAGCTGTTTTCTGGAATCAAAAGTCAATTGCCTGAAGTCTTAATAATTATGGTTGCGGCTATAGTCGAAGTTACGGAATTGCAGGAATACTTAAATGAAGGGGCCTATGCCTATTTGGGTAAACCAGTAAACTTAAATCAATTACAAGATAAAATTTTTGAAGGTTTGATGTCAAAATTTGACAAAAGCAAAGTTGGATAGGTTTTTTTGCGATAGTTTACGCAGTTTGTAAAAATATCTGACTGGTAGAATTATATAATTGTTCAACTTCTTCCTTAATCTTTTCAAGATCGCCACCCTCTGATAATTGAAGCTTTTCCCAAATTTCTGTATTGAATTCTGAATGAAATGAAGCTTCCCCACTATCCCCAAGTTTTAAATCGTTTGCTAAATGGTCGGCTATGTTAAGAATTCCTGATTCAAGGTCGGTTGAATTTTCCGTGTGGTGGTTGCCAACAACATTTTGATGAAAAACAGGTAGTTGCCAGTTTTCCAGAAGAAGCTTGCCCACATCGGTATGGCTAAAACCCAAGACCTCTTTTTCGGCTTTGTGTAGTGGGATCTCATCTGACTTGCAACGCATAAAAACCGAGAGAATGCTAAAAGGTGCAGACAAAGCGATTACCAGACGCCCTACATCATGTATCATCCCAGCCACAAAGTACCTTTCGGTATTCACCTCTTCTCTATGAGTGGCAATGACTCTTGCCGCCAAGCCACAGGCTATGCTGTGTTTCCAGAACGATTCCATATTGATGACACTGTCGGGGATTCCCTTGAACCGATCCATGACCACGGTTGAAAGAACAAGATTATTTAACTGCTCTAAACCAATTACACTTATAGCATGTGAGATGGTTTCTATCTGAGAGGGGAAGCCATAGAAAGCGCTGTTTACAATTTTAAGGAGACGAACCGAAAGCCCGGTGTCAGTAGAAATGATTTCAGATATTCTATCAAATGACCCGTCGGGGTCTTCCATGGCTTCTTTAAAATCATAATAAATTTCTGGTAGGGTGGGGATTTCGACATCACCTTGAAATAATTCCTGAATTTCCAATTTAGAGCCTTTCAAAAATTAGGGTTTTTCCATTTCCTAATTACACTAATATAGTCGTCCCTGAAAAATTCGATAGAGCCCATATATAAAGGGTGAAGATGGGTTTTGAGTGTTGTAAAATTGCCGGAAGTTGTTGAATATCTTTCAAAACCCGGTGATTTTATGCAAGCAAAACCTC
>Ga0233449_1001187_pt1 | contig 24953 bp, 16 predicted proteins | sample SI_124_October20_FD_183012 | JGI IMG/M metagenome (GOLD analysis project Ga0233449, IMG submission 183012) | Seawater microbial communities from Saanich Inlet, British Columbia, Canada - SI_124_October2016_200_MG | ecosystem: Environmental > Aquatic > Marine > Inlet | place: Canada: British... | reverse complement strand
CAGATAAGCGATAATACGATTAGAGTAGTATTCCATCTGGACGTAAGTGATGACGATTTAAATAATGCAATTAATGCTTTTAAAGCTATTGATGTTGAGTGATTAAAGGCAGATTAAAATTTCATTGGTTGAGTCCCAAAGGATGCATATTTTTCTTCTTTATTTGGTCCATTTGAAAACTTCTCAACGATATCTTTGCTAGTAGCATTGGGGTTTGAATCAAGGTAAGAAAGAATTTGATCTGCCAAAGCCTCGTTTGCTTTAATTGAGTTTTCATCTGCTTCTAGGCCGAAACTAGATAGGATGTCATCATAGGCCGTATCCATCATTTCTGCATCTAATAAGTTCCCATCTTTGTTTTTGTCCATGTTGAGAAATGAAGCAATCGCCAATGCCTTTTCTTGGTTATTTTCTTCATTATCAGATAGCACATCAGAAATGATAGATTCAAGTTTTTGCCCTACTTCCTCTTTATCCAAGGCAGAGAGTTTCTTCACAAGCCTCATTGTAGCTTGAGCTTCTTTCATGGTTTTCTCCTTTGTTTTCCGGAATTCTAATGAGCCATTACCAATGGAAACAAGAACGGTGTTTCCTGCGAATACATCCAATAGTCCTTTCATCATTAGTAGTGATAGAATTGCTCCAAGTCCACATAAGGGGCTAATGAAGTAAAATCCTGCTCCTGATACGGCAAGAACCGAGAATATCCAAATTAAATGATAAATGACATTAAAAAAGAATGATTTCGGCTTGTCTCCGCGCTTAAATGCAATTTCCGGATAAAGCAATTTAAACATTTGCATGTCATCGCTACCAGTCATAAGGATATGCGAGTGTGTTCACCTCTTGAAACTATGTAATTGAAGGTAAATATTGATGATAATTAATGCAGAGAAATGCTGCTTTTCAGTGTTTTTTGCTATTATTATTGCCTTTATTCCCTTTCACCCTTCAAAAAGGGAGGGCGTTTTTATTTTTATGTGGCGAAGCTGAGTTGGGACAAAGATGGCGAAATGTATAGTTTGTAATGAGACAATAAAAGGAGAGAAAATCTGCCTTCGATGTAAGGTAGTTGCTGAGGGACTTTTAGGCAATATCATTTGGCAAATACCAAAGGGATATGCAAAAACTCGTTTTGATAATATTATGGAGCCGGTGAAAGGCAAACGAAATGACGTACGAATGCGCCATTTAGTAAAAGAATTTAGGAATTCCTCCGATATGACTTGGGCGATATTATCTGAGAATTGTCTTAGTATTAAAGAGAAAAATAATTTGCTACAGAGTTGGAAAACCATGTATGATGCATGGGGCGAAAGTGGACCTTCAATCAACCATTTTTCCTATGAAAGTAATCATGAAGACCCCCTTCAAATCCTTGCTAATGGCACATCTCTTTATGGGGGGAAAAAATTGCGTTTTATTTCAGGAGATTGGTCCATAGGTGGGCGTAAATTACCCGGAACCTTTCCTGCAGCAGTTGTATTGAAAGCAATGACAAAAAAATATCCCAAAGGCTTGTGTCCATCACGTTTTGATTGGGCCAAACTTATTCCTGCCATTTCAGCACTATGTTCAAATGAAGATCTATCTCCAACGGCAAGGAGTTTTATGCAAATGGCAAATGAAATACAACGAGGTGGTAGGCAATTGAATAATTTAATTAATCATCATGCTCCTAGAAGTTTGTACCAATTACCTATACCATCATATGAAATGAATTGGTTTATTTGGCAAAATCCACTTGAAGCAGAAACAATGCGCAGAGAATTATTTGAAAAATTAATGCAAATGGACCCACGCTGGCTCAGAAGATATCGAGCAGGTCGATTCAACATTCCCGATTTTCAAATAGATGCAAGTCAATGGCCAAATCCAGAAATGCCTTGGTCAAAGAGGTGGAAAGAAGTCGGTAAAATAACAGTCTCAGATAAAGAGAAAGAGTCGCCCTTTGCAGTACGCCAAAACCGTTTTATGATTAGAGTGGTCAATTCTCATTCAAAAAGAAAAAGAGAAGGCGTCTTGCATTGGAAAAGAGTAAAAATGATGGAAGACCCAAGATTATGGGCTCTTATTGCATCATGGGGTTTGTCTCCAATTGGCCACCGTTCACGTGAATTTTTGTCCTGTCTAAGATGGAATTGGGGCGAAATTTCAACTGAAATCGCAATCGACAAGGCCGATCAAAGGGCTCTGAACCTTCTTGCAGATATTTGCCGAAGTAACTCAAAACATGTATATGTAGACGGGCGAAAAATAATCGTGAAAGGAAAAAGTGGTTGTATTTACGCAGTGAATGCTGGAAGAGGAGCTCATGGCGCTCCTTTCACTATTAATGCCTGGCATTCGGAAGAAGATTTGAAGAAAAAAAGGTCTTCACATCCCCTTTGCATCCATTCAGGGCCGCCAAGCAAAATGCCTCTTGGTGACATCATTTCATCAGTTGTGTTGACATTATTGGATGACAATACGAGTTGTGAGCGTATTAAATCTCTCTTTGATTATATTCATAATGACGGAAGGAATAGAGGTGGGGCGCGTGACCATTATCGCAATAGAATGGATAGAGAATTGTTAAGGCATCACAATCGCGAAATAGAACCACGTTTCCAGTATATTAACCACCCTCATCGCGTTGAGGAAAATAATATTTACAATATCATTGGACGCAATCGAAATATTATTGCTGCAAATGCAGATAATGCAGATAATGTAGATATTGATGCTGATGCCGGAGGCGGAGTAGCATTAGTTAATCAGGAGGTAGGGGAAGGCCCCGACCCTGCAAATCAAAATGCAGAGAATATTGTAAACAATCCTCCATACCAAGACCTTGGACATCTGCTTCGACCATTTGTCGTAGACCCAGATCATCCCGACCCCTTAGAAGGAGCCAGAATTGCAGTTGAAAATGCGCGAGGCGCATTGAGAAATGAGGAGATACAACGCAATATTGATGCTTTACAAGAACTCGAGCAAGCAGGAAGAGCAGTGTGCGGAAGGGCTGGGCTACGAACGCCACGATGGGCAACACTTTTCCCCTTATTTTCGCGACTCATGCAATCTCTTCCCTTTGAATCATCTATGCGAATCCCTACAAATCAAGGTGAATTAATTTCATTTGAAGATTGTGGATTCCAAATGAATTTGAGGAATGATGATGAAATGGAATTTGCCAAATTACTTGCAACAACGATGGGTTGGCGCATTGCCGAGGAGGACAATGGTGGCGATGGTGGCGAAAATGAACTCTGGCGTCGCCGTTCAGCACCAGTAGGTGATGCACTAACACAAATATCAAACCACCTTCGACCATTGCAAGATAGGCTTGGTTTGCGTGCAGAAGAGCCTTGGTGGTGGGCATACCGTCAAATCAACGCCGAGATGCCCGATGCACCTGAAATCAATTGGGAGATGGAATTATCATATGCTGATGTAGTTGGACAGCAGGATTATTTTGTCGAGTAATTTTTTCGTGACATTGCAGCAATTAGTGCAACTAATGAAGTAGAAAGCATAGTAATGGAAGGCAAAAACCCATCACTTCCTTCTTCTTTTACTTCATCAACTTCTTCCAGTAGTATGAATTCATGAATCAAAACGAGTTGTAGGTCATTACCATCCCAGGCGTCCGGTAAGGTGATATTTACCATTCCTTCACTTTCCGTACCGAGGTCAATTATTTCCTTAATGACATTAGGATAATCTTCAATCCCGTTACTCCCTTCGTTAAAGGTTGAAGTTTCTTCAATAATAAACAAATAATTGTTTACGGATGCAGCCGAAGCAAAATCTCCATGTTCCCAGTTTGGTTGTAGTGACCAGATAAACGCGCCAGATGAATTGTCACTTGCCAAGCGCCAGATGAATTGACTGTCACCCGATCCAATGTCTGGTTTTATTGCAACTAAGTTTGTGTAATCTTCTTCCAAATTATTACCGTTTGGAACTGAACCCTCTTGAATATTTATGCCGTTTACTGCGATAGTTGGTGGTGCCACACCATCATTATTCCTCCGTTGCCACCAACTTTCTCCTTCAGGAATACCGAAGGGATCTTCTGTATCATTATTACGATGAAAGTGCATTACTAAGGCACCAGTGTCATCAGAGACATGGTGTAAAGCCTCCTCGACATAAACACAATTATCACACCATGTAGCAGTATAATCTTCAACAATTGCTGGTAACTGCTCAAATGGTGTTTCGTTAGCCCCGCTTGAGTTTGCGTTGAGCATTGCCCCGCCAAAAATCGCCCCATTTCCTTCTTTTACAGGAGTTGGGGCGGCAGCGTTTACTGATATTGTGCAAAGAACAAGAGATAACACAAGGCATATCGCAAGCCGAACAGAAGGGCGCATATCTACTCCCATGCGCCCCCTCTTCTTCAATCATTAACATCAATAATCAATCAATTGGGCCAAGAATATCGTCCAATGTTTCCTTGATTTCCTTGGCTCGCCCAGTTATTCCGCCAGCTGACATATCAAGCCAAGTTGCAACAAGGCCCTTATAGCCCTTAAAGCCGAGAATCTCAATTGCCCTTCGTGCAATAATTGCACAAAGTGTGTCAATTCTAGTATTGGCAAAAATGCCATCCTTACTAGGCTCACCTAGTTCGCGCATGAAATTAATGGTCTGGCGAACTATGCGCATTACATCATCACGTTCCATGCCACTGTTAAGCAGTCCAGCCTTTATTTGACTGATACAATTGCTTAATTTTTCATCACGGGTAAGGAATGGGTCATTTCGTTTACGAAGATGCATGAGTCCATTTGTTTGCATTCTTGAAATACGAGCAAGAAGGTTACTGAGACATTTGTGAACATGACGACGCTTTAAACCCCACTCCTCTATCATTGCCTTTTCATTAACTGCATGGATATAATGGAATTTTGCCGCCACTCTTAATATCGCAACAACAACCACTCGTTGGCGATAGGTGAGGTCAACATCTGCCAAGAAGCGCAACTGGTTTCGAGGTAATGGCTTTACCTTTTCTTCAGATTTACATTCAACCATGGTACAAGCCAACAAATAACTTGCCGCATCCTCAACAACTTTACCTAAATTAAGTGCACGCAATTGACATAGACATTCATCAGCAAAGCGATTCCTCTCATGACAATTCCATCTTTGACTTCTAGCAATTTTTCTATCCTGTTTACTCTTGACGTCTTTTCCGGCTATCGTACTTCCTTGAGGGCCTTTGCGCCCACCTATCTTTCCTTGCTGGGTGATAGAACCTATTGCCTCCTCGCCTTTTGTATGGCCTGGGTCATCAGTATCCAAGAGTTCTCCTAGCGGAATTAAACCGCAGTTTAGGCATTCTTCAATTTCTCCATTTACATCTTTAGTTATTGGCTGGTTGCAGTTTTCACATTTCCTCATAATTCGTCCTCCTTAGAGTTCCCGGAGGGGATTGACATTATGTGGCAGACATATTCGTCTTGGTGCCAATGTAGTAAATATTTCATTTGAATAGTTGTGGAGTTGAAATAAGCGATGCGGCAGTAAATATCTTTCCTCTCTGGACTATTATTCAATCACTCACCCTATATGAAGGCACGGATTTTTTGGAGTTCGTATAATCCAAATAAAAAACATGAAGCATTCATGTTTATTTCTAAAGTAAGTATTCACCTGCGCACAAAGAGCAACTTTCCTCGGGTAGATTTGCACATATTGTGCCAATTATTATTCGGGTAATCTCATCCATCCAATGCCACTGATAAGTAAATATCCAACACGCCGAGGTGTGCCAAAATAAAAAAGAGGCACCGAGCAATTTGCCTTTTTTCTCAGTCTATAGATTTGAGTTATTATATTGCCCAATATTATTCAATATTTGTAGTCGTTTAAACATTCTCAATTTTTTCGCAGGCTTCAATAACCTTCGCCCCCAACTCCCTGTGTCGGTGCGAACATGCCTCCTGCTCAGTCAACAGAAAAACAACGTGTTTCATTGGAACATGTTGAACTTGGGAAGTACCTTCCCGAGTGGTTGCTAAGTTTACTTGAAAGTAATACAGGGCCACGATTTTTAATAATACATTCATCCGATTCGGCCCGAAAACAAACCCTTGAAGTTCTCCGTTCTCGAACTTCGGCTCCTCTTGAATCTGCCCTTCATCAAACAATTGATCGGCTACTAGATACATTGCAAGCTGATTTGCGCTTACCGCGAGTATTGCCTGATGATGGAAGCACAATGCAATTAGTTCACTCTGCCTGTAGTGAGGCTGCAAAAAATCTCGCCTTCCCAATAATACACCCTGTCCCCGACCATGATTGGGCAATGTCGCGAACTAAACGTTTGGCATCTTTGCATAAGGCACTTTCAGAAGAGGATTCTTCAGTAACTTGGGATTCAGACCCAGGTGTAGTGGAATTTGAATCAGTACTTGTGCAATTGGAATCAAAGATTGAACGAATACACCCTTCTCGCCGCCTTGCAGTCATTGTGAAGACACTGAAGGAATGGGAAAGTACTGGGCAAACCCCTTTTTCATTGCTTGGGCTTGATGGTATTATAGTAATGGACCAAGCCCCTTCATTGTCTTGGCTACGAAGGAAGTTGCTAGTTCAATTGGGTGACATTATCCCTATTCACCAATTATCGCATGCAGGCCGTTTCCGTATTGGAGAGCATGGTGCTTGGTTAGTTGATGAGTCTCCGTGTAGGAGCGCAGATTCGCTTCCAGATTGTGTTGCAATTGGGGAAAATCAAACACCTCGTATTCCGTGGAGGGCTCCCTCATTTGTTTCATGGAATGGGGGAAATACCGTCCATCATCGTATCTCTTTGGCTCGCCGTTCACATTCTATTGCAGCAGCATTTGAATTATTGAAATCGTTTGAGGAAAATGGTGGAGGCAGTGTATTAATTATTGATGCAGCCCTTTCTTCACGTAGAAATGCATGGGCAAAAGCATTATCAGAAAGAGGGTGGGTTATTCCAAATCAAAGTGAGAATATGCATTCCAACCCTCTAGTTCATTGGTTATTGGTGCTGGCAAATCTTCCTCATGGCGATGAGTCTTGGTCTTTAAAAACACTACGCGCATTGGCCTTACAAGAAACCCTTCCATTTTCAGAGTCCTGGATGGCTATTGAACATCCAAAGAACGAAGGGTGGAGGCCAAAACCAAGTGTTTCGCTACTCGAAGAAATTGCACGAGGAGGGCACATCCTTGGTGGAAATGGGGCATTGGAAAAATGGATTTCAACCCTTTCTACTTGGCGGCCCGACCCTTTGCGACCAAACTTCGAGGCAGCAGTCCAACAATTGGAAGAGACACAATGGTGGTTCCGTTCCCTTGTTGAAAGAATGCATCCGTTGCTTGATAATGACTCACAGGAATTTTTACGAGAACTCGGCCCACTGGTAGGAGTTAGTAGTGGTGAAGAATTGCCCCTCCCTATCGCCTCCGTGGATGGTGAGGATTGGTTGATGACTTTGTTTTCATGCCTTGATTGGCCTCTATTAATTGAAAGGTATGATGGAGGTGTTGCAGGCCTACAAAAATTAGTTGAATTGTATAACCGAGCAAAGACATTGTTATCTTCAGCCGATTATAATTTTCCAGTAAGTGGGAATAAATGGGTTGAGTCACTTCAATTACTTGTGGGGGAGGCATCTTTGCCAAGCATTTCCATTGATGGCGATTTGCGTATTCTTTCACCTGAAAATGCCCGAGGTTGTAGTGCAGATTTGGTCATCTTAGTCGGACTATCAAGCCAAGAATGGTCAATGAAACCAAGTCTAATCCCATGGCTTGATGCAGAAGCCAGATTATTACTTGGCATTCTACGCCCCGATGAACCTTTACGCGATGCCCGCCATGATTTCCGCAGTATGCTGAATGCAGGACCTACAGTTATAATTTTGGACCCTTCTCTTGATTCAGATAGCCATCCTTCGGCTCCATTGGATGAATGGTATAGTTCACTTTCAATGGAAGAATTAGCGCGAATAAACACCCCTCCAATTTTCATCGCAGAATCCGAATGGGATAATACCGATGAATATAGAAAATGGGATTTGAATTTACCCAAGGAGTCACAGGTATGCGAATTATCCCTCCGTCCAGCCGCTATTGAAGTTGTCAATTCTCAGGTACAAAAAATCATCACAGGTTCTGGGCGAAAAAATAATCGTCTTAGAAGTGGGTTATCAATAAAGGAAGGAATTGAATCATTCCAATCTCCATTGCATCCGGATGTAATATTAAACGGCTGGTTCACATTACAAATGAGGGACCGAATTGCCCGCGAACCTACTGCCAAAGTAATAGAGGAATATTGGCAGCCTAATTCAGCACACACAGAATTCGTATCAATGGAAAAAATAAATATTATTCCAGCGAAAAAATGGCCCAAAACAATCCCTCATTTACGACTTGCAAGCGACTGGCCATTGTTATCTTCAAGAGTAAATTCTAAGACAATCAGTCCTGTTCCTGATCCACGGCCATTAAGGCCATCCCCGCTTGAAGTATCACCTTTTGATGCATCTCATGGGCTTGATGATTTGGAGTTAAAAGACCGAGTCTGGTCTGCAAGTCGAATTCAAACATGGATAAATTGCCCTCGCCGAGGATGGTTGGAGAAACGCCTAATGGCTGAAGCAGATGAGGAAATGCGCCAAGACATTGATGCCCGCACAAGGGGTACTTTGCATCATGACTCAATCGCCCAATTAATCACAGAAAATTTGGGATTCAAGGTTGGTGAAGAGAGGGACGTTTTTGAGCCTGTGAATCTAAGCATGGTACCTAAAACCCCAGAGCAATTGATGGGGGAGTATGTTAGTATTGTAATTCGTAGTGCACCTTGGCTATTTAGTGGCGATGCGATTGCATCTCAAAGAAGAGAGGATTTACTTTCAATGACATTGGATGAAATTGAAGAGCATCTTGAAAATCCCCAAAGTAGGGAAATATGTGGAAATATTGGTTCAATGTTAACCGCCGAATTATATCTTTCTAATTCAGCAATTCTCGGAATGGAATTACCTCTCAAAACTAATGAACATGAATATGCAATAATTACAGTTCCTGCATCACCCGAAGGTTTGGCAAAAATTGGCGAGATAAAAGTACGTGGGCGTATAGATAGAGTCGAAATCTATCCAATGAAAGAGGGATGGAAAAATTCCGCTGGCTCAACAGAAATATGCCCCTTAGATTTAGACAAGGATTCCTCATGGGTAGCACAGCGCCATATTATCATTAGAGATTTAAAAACAGTCAAAGGGCCCGAGAAAAAGGTTGAACGATTACGGCACAAAGAAGCTCTATTTGATGAAGTACAATTAGCATTGTATGCAAGGGCATGGGAGGTAACTCACCCCGGTGATAGAGTTGTAGGTGTGGGGATCACTGAGGCAGGAGAAACTGTAATTCACCACCTTGAAATTGATGATACTATCCTTTCACCAAGCGATAGAAATTTTGGAAGAATAAGTAACACATTTGAGCAAATGTTTAGGCGGCCTCGCGAAGAAAGACCTCCCAAAAGCAACTCTTTCCGTGCTTGGATGAGACATCAATTGAGTGTGGCAGTCGGAACCTCAAATGCCGCCCAGAGAGGATTGGTAATTCCAACTCCTTCAAAATCCGCATGCGAATATTGCGGCGTAAAGGATATTTGTGGATTAGATACAATATTTTGGAGTGATAACTAATGGCAATCAATCCATTGAGAAGCCAACGACTCGGCCTTGATTTAGATCGCCATTTGGCAGTGGATGCTGGAGCCGGAACTGGGAAAACCACAGTAATGTCTTTGCGTTATGTAGAGCATTTGTTAGAGGAGCATCAACGAGCAACTGCGATGTTGCCAAAAGGCCCAAGAGTACCAATTGGAGGTCCCGGTTCATTGCGCGCACCTGCAAGGGAATTAACTGATTTGAGTGAATGGCCCGGCCTACTTCCCTCCGAAGTTGTTGCCATTACTTTCACCAATAAGGCAGCAGATGAATTGCGTCAAAAAATCCGCAACCGTCTTGCAAATCTGCGCGATAAGCCCGACCCTTCAAATCCAGATATTATTGTCGACCCTCGGCTTAGAAGAGAGGGTGATGTTGAACAATTAATTAGTTTACTTGAGGAAGCACCAATTGGCACAATTGATAGTTTTCTTTCAGGAATAGTCGGCCCTCATTTAGGAATGGTTTCAAATGACCCTTCAAATGAATTAGTCAGTGATGCACAACGTCCTTTGTTGGTTTCCCGAGCGATAAATACCGCATGGCGAATCCAAAATAGCAATCATGCCTCAAGTGCTGGTGTTGAGATGGATGCCGATGTTTGGATACAGTCTAGAAATAGATTAGCATGGCTATTAGGCGGCAGAAATGGAGCAGAAACCGTATTGACTGAAATGCTCAAACAACATCTTTTTGTTGAAGAAGCAGAAAGGGAATTACGCCAAGCATCAGGGGGTGTAGGCAGTCAAGTGGCCCTCTTTGCGCTTCAGCAAATGGTCCTCAATTCAGCAGGAGATTTCACCTCATTATTACAACAAGTACACGAGGATGTACAACTTTGGAATTCCCGAATTTCTACAAATGGCCATCCATTTGGCTATGCTACGTCTATCACAGAAAATACAAGAATTGCTTGTATTGCAGGCATGGCAAATGAAGAAATACCTCAAGACCCTTGGGATTCACTAGTGTGGTTTCATAATTTGACTTGGGCAATTATCAATGGTACATCTTACCTAAAACATCAACCCAGTGTATTGGCAAAAGGACTTCCACCAGCGGGTAGGTCTGATGGGGGCTGGCCATCTGGGTTGGAGAATTGGACAACGGTGAAAAAGAATGTACCTGCGACTTTAAAACCCGAACTTGAAGAAATTGCCAATAGAATTTCTGCTAATTTATCAACGCCAAGCGGCAGAGCATTGCGCACTTATGCAAAGGTTGCATTTTTGCTCCATCCGACAATCCCAATTATTGGCTATGATGAGGAAAATGGTAAACTACCAAAAGACATTGACTATCCTCTGCCCCGCCACCTTCCATCTGCAACTTACCGACTTCCGGGCGAGGTACAAGTTTCAATGTTAGAAGACCTCTTCAATTTACATAATGGGGTTCAATCAATATTAAGAGAAATAAAAATCCGCGAAGGAGTTTATGACCATAGTGATATGCAAAGATATGCTGAAGATTTACTTTTATCACGCTGCCCTGATATTTGCAATTGGTATCCAACTCCAATGGTTCTTGCACTCAATTCAATTGATGTTGAACGACCATGGACTGATGAACATATCTTGCGGGCTATCGATATTGCACCGGAGGGCAAAGATGGGGATTTGGCAAAAGCAGATTTATCAAATCGTTTGGAATTATTACAACGTATACGTCGGCGATATTTGTCATTCATTATTGATGAATATCAAGACACTAATCCTCAACAATATCGCTTACTTGCAAGGCTCTGGGGCCGCAGATTATTATTTACTGGCGAGTTAGAAGCTCCAAGAGGACCATGGGATCCAACTATTTGTTTGGTGGGAGATGTAAAACAAAGTATCTACCGTTTCCGTCAGGCTCAAGTTACCGTAATGTTGCGAGCCATCGATGCAATTCGTCAGGCTAATCGAGAGGAATTATCTTTTGAAACAAGGCTTCGACCATTCCGTAAGGACAACTATGCTAGAGACCCAAGGCCGATAGCGGGCGGAGAGGGTGAATCTTCCACCTTTGCACCTGGCACAGAATACCGTGGTGGTGAAAGAGGCTCAAATGATCAATGGGTAAGAATTGATCTTGAAGATGACGGCTACACCGCAATAGAGGCAACAAAAGTGGCCAAAAGAAGTGAGGGACATATAGATCTAACAACCAATTTCCGCACCGCTCCAAATGTTCTTGAAACTCTAAATATTTGGTTCCAAGATGTTCTTTCAGAACGCCATGACATTATCCCTGGTGATTGGCAAGCACGACCTCAAAACCTGCAAGCACCCCCATTATTAGATGGACAAACTGAAGTTGAGGGTTCAATTGAATGGCTGGTTCCTGTTCCACAGGGAGAAGGGCTTAATCCTTCAACTAACTTGGATGAGGCTTTGAATCCATTTGAAATTGGTAAGCAAGCAAAACCATTTGAACTCGAAAATGAAATGATTGCAGCCCGCCTTCATGCGCTAATTACAGGCCAATCAATTCGAATTAGAGGACAATCTAGTGAGGATGATAATTGGGTTGAGTTGAGTGCCAGAGAGATATATTCACCGGAAGATATCCTTGTGTTATTGCCAAGACGAAAACATGTAGACCACCTATTGGGGAGGTTACAAGAATGGGGTGTGCCCGCTCAAGCAGATAAGCAAGGCAAATTATTCTCTAGGCCAGTTGTAAAGGAATTGAATCATCTGCTTCAATTGATTGCAAGGCCCAACAATAGGCATGCAGCAGCGGCCTTTGGCCGCGGTTGCTTTGTGGGTTTCAAAGATAATGAATTACAAAAATTCTTTGAGAATATTTCCGAAGGCCAGTCTTTACTTGAGTGCTTTACCTTGCATGCACCCACTGAATCTCAACGAATATTAATATCACATATTGTAGAATTATCAAATCGTGGAAAGGTACTCGATGCTTTGCATGTTGCCATGCAAGTTGGTGATCTATTCATTGCCTATCCGACACTTGATGCCATTCAGGATTCAGAGGCATTCATTGCACTCGTAGATGAAGTAAAATCTTCAGTCGGTGGCGATTTAGTATTACTCGCAGAAGAAATTAGCATACTTGCCCAGCAAAAAGTTGGTGCTTTGGAGAGTAAAGCAGTACCTCCAAGTGGTGCGATTAGGGTGATGACAATACATGCTGCTAAAGGTTTGGAGTCAAAAGTAGTAGTATTAGGTGGATTGTTTGATGAAGGACATCGTTCATCCTCTTTAGGAAAAATGTCCCGCTTTGTAGTCACTCCTGAAATCGTAGCGGCAAATTTACGGCCCTGGAGGCATATTGAATCTCCGAAATCAGGAGTGTGGCAATTATCCAATATTCTCCTTGATGCACAAACCGATGCTGAGCGTAGAAGATTATTCTATGTGGCTTTGACAAGGGTAGAAGAGCACCTTATTTTGGTTGGCGCTCCTCTGGGATGTATGAAAAAAGAAGACGGCAGTTTATTACTAAATAGAAAGGTTGCCAATATGCCAAGTATGGGTGAAATGTGGCTTGAGTCTATGCGTTTTGCCACTCATGCAAATGGGCAAGTTTCAACTCATTGGAGCCATGAGAACGATGAAGTGGGAGTCCCAATAGAGAGGCAGAAACCATGGGAAACTACACTGGACCCGATTTCAATATATTCCAACCCTTCTCTAGGAGGCGCCCCGCTTTCCAATTTGGTAATTCTTCATGACCCTGCTTGTTTACCAACGATTTCTGACCGCAATTCGGTGAGGGATGCAATGGTTCAGCACTTGGAAAGAGGGCAAGAAGTGACGAACCAACCACAAAATGTAGAACTTCCAACTGGAAGAAACATCACCCTCAAACTTGCAGCACATCGTTTAGATTCTAGCAACTCGTGTTTGCGCAGAGTTTGGTTAAATGACATCAAGGGCTGGTCCACCGAAGCAATTATCCCCAAGGTCACTTATTCATTTGAGTATGATGATGAAAATGAGGGCGCAAGTATTGGCTATGGAGGTGACTATTCTGGTGAAATAACTGGCGAAATAACTGGCGAAATAACTGGTGACGAAAACGTCGGATTACCAGAACCGGCAAATTTTGGTTCATTATATCACAGATTGGTAGAGGTTGGAATTGGTAACCCTGCTCAAAAAGGTTCAATTCCAGATGGATTGAACAAAATGTGGACTATGTCACAAAAATCAAAATTACTCGATGATGATTTGATAGAGGGAGTTATCTTAGAATTAGCCTCGCCAGATATTGATAATGATGAGACAGCCAAAAGGCTTCGTGAATTGGCACAAATCCAAGAAAATAGTATGCTGGGTAAACTTTGTGATGGTGATGAAATTGATGGGCAATTAATTGATGGATTGCGAACAGAAATACCATTCCATCTAGCAATTGAAGTTGATCCAGAAAAATTATTCCACTCAACTTGGACATTATCAGGTGAATCTGTATTAGCAAATATTACCTCGGCAGAGGTATTATTTGATGGGCGAATAGATTTGGCCATTGCTATTAAAAAAGAAGACGGGGGTTATTTGCGAGTTATTGATATCAAGACTGAAGGATGTGTTACTCAATGGGATTCAGACGACCCCGAAAATGGCCATGCATTACAAGCAGCAGTTGATTCCCCTGAGGATTTGTCTCCTCAAAATGAGGCAGAAATAAACCTCTTACATTCGCATAGGCTACAATTGGCATTATACACAATTGCTCTAGAAAGAGGGCAATCCGAAATTGAGGTTTCAAAGAGAAGAAAAGTCTTACCGCCTGCAATTCAAGTAGGAGCAAGTGGCCGTTTAATAGCTCTGACAGAAGCCGAAATATCCGCCGCAAAAATGGAATTAAATGAGTTATTGTTGGCCTTTGTAACTTTGCACCTTAATCCAAATGAAGAGCCTGAACGCTTAACGATTGATGAAAAAGAAATTTGTTCATCCTGCCCTCACTTCAACAGTCAAATTAGATTGTGTGGGCCATTGGGTGAAGAACTTGGTCCAAGAAATTAATCTTCCGAAGGTTTTTTTGCCATAATTGCTAGAGTTCCTGGCCAATCAGAACTAGTTGCAGCACGCCATTTTTTTACAATTTCAAAACCTGCATTCTCCACAAAATCCATCCATTCCTTTTCACTATGCAATGCCATGAAACAGCCGACATCTGTATCCCATGAATGAGTGGTAACGTTCTCCTCATATCTATCAACTCCAAATATCAAGATTCCATCATTGCTCAGCCATTTATACAAGTGATTAAGTAATCCCTGGGTATCTTTTAGGTAGTAAAAGACTTCCATTGAATGGATTAATTCTACCGGTTGAGGGGGATCCCAATGCATTATTTCAGTATGAATATAAGTTCCATTTTGGTCTAATTGTTTGGCTTTTTCAATCATTCCTTGGGCACCATCGATACCTATTGCAGATTTACAAAATGGCATTGATGCGAGTTGCCTAGTGGCCCATCCATTTCCACAACCAACATCAACCGCCGAAAAAGGGCTACCCCTTTTGCTTATTTCTGCTAGTCCTACGAGAAGCATTTCTTGAACCGCTGGGCCATGTCCGCTTTCCATACCCTCGTCTTTGCCACTAATTGCCCAATTGTGAAAAACATCGGTTGCCGATAACTGTTGGTTGCCGGGATTCACATCATCTTGCATATTCATTCCACCTACTCATAGTCCATAAGTGAGATGCAAGGCAATAGTTATCTCACCTAAATAAATAATTAGCAAGAGTATTGTGTGCGAAAGCCCCTTGATAACACTCCCTCTCGGAGTAGTTATGTCGCATAGCACTTTGACAATTGAAGAGGTACTTTATCCGCCTATTGAAGCCCATACGACAGGCATGTTGAAGGTTTCATCAGTTCATACAATCGCTTGGGAAAGAGCAGGAAATATTGATGGTTACCCTGTGATGGTAATTCATGGAGGGCCGGGAGGGGGCAGTCAGCCTTCTTATCGGCAGTACTTTGACCCCGAATATTACGACATTATCCAGATAGATCAACGAGGTTGTGGTAAATCAACACCTTATGCAGAATTAGAAGATAATAATACTCAAGCATTGGTTGCAGATATTGAATCTTTGCGCTTACATTTAGGGATTGAAATGTGGCATGTATTTGGTGGCTCATGGGGCTCAACTCTCTCATTAGTTTATGCTCAAGCCTACCCCGAAAGGGTATCACACCTCACTTTGCGAGGGATATTTATGTGCCGCAAAAGCGAGTTGCATTGGTTTTATCAAGATGGGGCAAGTCATATTTTCCCAGATGCCTTTGAACCTTATCGCGAACACATTCCTGTTACTGAACAAGGCGATTTAATTGGCGCTTATTATTCTCGCCTAACAAGCGATAATGTCGAAGTTAGACGAGCTGCAGCGGCTCAATGGACGCGTTGGGAGATGGCTACAAGCCGCTTATTCCCTGACCCATCCTATTTGGAGAAAGCGGAAGATTTAGATTTCGCAGTTGCATTTGCGCGAATTGAGTGCCATTATTTTATCAATGCAATATTTTTGCCTGAGGCTCACATATTGGATAATACGGCGACTATTCAACACATTCCAACAACGATTGTTCAGGGGCGATATGATGTAGTATGCCCGGCGAAAAGTGCTTGGGAATTACATAAGGCATTGCCTCAAAGTAATCTCATTATTGTCCCTGATTCTGGCCATTCAATGGGTGAAGTTAGCATTGCAAAAGAACTCGTTGAGGCAACAGATGCTGCACAAAAATAGAATTTCTGTGTTGATAACAATTCAAATCAATAATGGTTGAGCAGATATCATCCGAGTCGCTGTAATCGCAAAGGAGAATAGCCTCAATTATTCCCCTTCTGCTTAAACTCTTGAGCGTCGGCTTCATAACGACTGCACCATTGGAGGGATTTGGAGGCGTAGCCTCCGGGAATGATTTGCATGAGCGACGATAACGGTGGGACCATCACTGCAGATGTGGAAATAAAGGAACTTGAGGGTCGCCTCACTGAAGAAACAGATCGGTTGCGTATCTTGCATACTGCCTACAAAGAGCAGCAAAAGGAGATTGTCAATTTCAAAGCCGAGATAGAGGTATTATCCAAAGAAATCGTTGATAGGGAGATTGAGAAAGAAAGTCTTGAATCATTGTTAACTGAGAAGGATAACCGTATACGTGAGTTAGAATTAAAGTCAAGTAAATCCACAAAACAAGTTGAGTATTTGGAACCAGAATTAGCGAAAATGGAAGAGAAATTTTCTAGAGAAAAAACTCGTCTGGGCAAAGTATTCAATATTGCAGAAGAATTGGACAATGACCTGCGTTTAGCAGTATCTGAAATGCGTGCCCGTGATGACTGGTATGTTGGCCACATGGCTTTGTTTGAAGACCTAAACAAGGCAATCAAACTACGTTACGATTTGATTGAGCAAGCAGTTGAGGCTGAACGCAAATCCCAGCACATGCAACGTGCAATAGCAGACCGCATGGATGAAATGATTGAAATTCGAGCAGCTGAAATGACTATTGAAGAAGCAGAAACCACAGCATCTGCTGATGTTGTAGAACCTGAAACTGAAGAAACCGCTGACGATGATGGAGACGATACCGATTCTGCGGAATCAGAAGAAACAAAATCTAATGATGAAGATGCTGAACCATCCGAAGAATCTGAAGAGGCCTCAAATGATGATGACGAAGAATCTGAAGAGGCCTCAAATGATGATGACGAAGAATCTGAAGAGGAAGAAACCGCTCCTGCTAAGCCAGCACCTGCTGCTGATTGGGGCGATGACCTTGACCCTTGGTCCGATTCTTGAGGGTGAAAAAATGTCCGGACTTGCCAAGGGTGGCAAGCCAGCAGTTTTCTTACCACTGCTTATGGGAATTAGCATTCTGTTAGTATCCATTTTTGTTGACCCAGTAGGGCACATGATTACTTTTGTCGGAGTCTTCTTGTTGATGCTTTCAACATTCATGGCTAATTTTTATCGAGACCCTGACCGTCCTATCTCAAAGCAACAGGGCTTGGTGGTGTCACCGGCGGATGGGCATGTCATGTTTGTCAAACGCGAGAGAGCAATTGCAAGACGGCCATCAAGGGAAGAATTTTCTCAGCAGAATTGCGAGTTTGATAAATTAACGGGAGATTGGGTAAACTCGGCCTGTGAAAGCCCACTAGAATTCACAACCGAACAGAAATGGGAAGAAGTTCCAAGTGGAGAAGAAGGAGAAGATGATGCTTGGCGCGTTGCAATATTCATGTCACCTATGGATGTGCATGTAAATCGTTCACCTTTTGCAGCAAAAATAACTCACATGGAACACCGACTTGGTAAAGGTAAGCGCCGCGGACCTTTCCTTCCCGCTTACAAAAAAGAATCTCAGTATAATGAAAGAGTTCGTAGTGTTTTCACTTCAACAGGCGAAGGAGGGCACACTATGGGAGTATCATTTGAAGTAATTCAAATTTCAGGTGCACTTGCGAGAACTATTTTTCCTTGGACAATGGTTGACGATATTTTGCGCCGTGGAGAGAGATATGGGATGATTCGCCTTGGAAGTAGGGTCGATGTAAGAGTTCCAGCATCTCTGTATTCACCAATAGTAATTGGGGCAGATTCGCAAAACTCATCTTATCCTAAAGGCGAATTTGTCAGCGCTGGTACATCAGGACTTTTTGAAATAAGCAATGTATTGATTTGTGAGGAGTAATAGAAAATGAATTGGAATAGAGAATTACCAGCAATCACATTGATGATTTTATTATTATTGCCTTCCACTTGGTTATTATTGGGAACTGAAGTTTACAGTCAAGTTGCCATGGCTGCACCGAATTGTTTGGATGATGTTGATGGTGAGCATTTTGGCAACCAACCAAATTCATATGATGTAACATCTTATGGTACTGATTTGGAATGGGTAAATACGAGTAATTATGGCATTGATACTTGGGCAAATATTACTATTTCTATTGAGGATGAAAATATTGAGTTGGCAGCGTGGTATGCCGAACAAAACCCAGGGGGTCCTACGGTTATTCTAACCCATGGAATTAGGTCATGTAAGGAGGATTCATCAATATTAATGCCAGGTGCAATGTTGTATAATGCCGGTTTTAATGTAATAGCATTTGATATGCGTGACCATGGTGAATCTACAATTGAAGATATGCGCGTTTCTGCTGGGCAAAAGGAATGGCGTGACCTCATTGCCGTGTGGGAATGGGTTAGAGATGTAGGCGGAGTGCAAGAAGAACAAATAGGAGTATTTGGTAATTCAATGGGGGCTGCAACTGTAGCAATTGCATTCGCTCAAGAAACGTCAATGCAAGCAATTTGGATTGAAGCCTCTTGGTATGATATGGCTCGCATTGTTCGTTCAGAATTGGCACGTGGGGGGTTCCCTCAAAACCTTGCAACCGCTGCGATTTGGGCGGGGATTGCAGGTGCTGGAGAGGATATCACTGCCTTGCCGCCGTCAGATGCCGCACAAAATGTTGGCAATAGGTCGATGTATATTCTTCATAATAAAATGGATGAAAGAATAGTAATTGATCACGGCGAAGATATGTGTGCTGATGCCAAAGATAGTGTGGGAACGGACGGAAGAGTAGAGTGCTGGATGCCATCAACTTCTATGAATAATAGTGGTTACACAGATGGCCCACTTGGGCACATAGTGACTATGCTAGTCTTGACTGACATGTATGAGCAAAATCTTGTCAATTGGTTTGCCAGCGAATTAGGGCACCAATTTCCTCTTGATTATCAACCAATTGCTTCAGGTTCAACCCCTCCTTTGTAAGACAAACAATTTACTATAAATTATTTTTATATTGAAATGAGAAGGTGTGGGGTTCTTGAGTACCCCACTCCCCCAAAGGGTTGGAGGGACTTACTTTGGCTGATGAAGTGAAGTTAACAATGGTTGGAGGAAATGAGCCGGCTAAGAGGTTACACGACCTTATTCGCGCCCCCGAAAATACTACTTGGGTGCAAGACAAAAAACAGTCGTGGGATGGAAATGAGCCGGCAACAGTTTACTACACACCTGAGACATTGGCTGATGGAACTCCCACAACTGCAGTTACTGTGATATTGAGGACTAAGGGTTGTCATTGGTGGTGGAAATCTGGTTGTACTTTTTGTGGATATTTTAATGATACAAGAGATGATATTGAATCCGCAGAACTTCATTCCCAATGGGAGTATGCAAAGAAAAAATTCAATGATTTTGCCGACCATGGGATGGTTAAAGTATATACTTCAGGTTCATTATTAGAAGACCGCGAAATTGCCGTTGACTTTCAAGAAACCGTATTGCGTGATTGTCATGAACTCGGTAAAGAACTGATAATTGAGAGCAGAACTGAACAGTTAAATCCTGAAAAATTGGCTTGGGCAAAAAAAATCAACCCTTCTTTTACCGTTGCCATTGGTCTTGAAGCACTTGATGATGAAGTACTTCGTTTCCATATCAACAAGGGTTTCAGTTTGAAGTCATGGTATCGCGCAGTTGAGAATCTTCGCGCAGAAAATCTGCGCATCAAAGCATACCTCATGTTCAAACCACCATTTATGTCAGAAGGAGATGCTTTGGAGCATTGCATCCGCTGGGTAAAGGGGGTTGCAGAAGATGCAGATGAAATATCAATAAATCCTATGAATATCCAACGTGGCACAGTAATAGATCGTTTATTTAGAGGCAATGATTACCGCCCTCCTTGGCTTTGGTCATTAGTTGAATTGATAGAGCAAACTCATTCAATAATTCACCCCGAGGGCGGAAGGAATGGAGGCGAAGACCAAGTTTCTCGCCTAATTATTCATCCCACGGCAGCAGGAAGGGTGCGCGGTTCACACAATTGTGGAAGTTGTGACAGAGATGTTACAAAGGCAATTGAAAATTATTCTGTAAGTGGAGACATTAGAGAATTGGAGGGCCTTGATTGTTCATGTAAGGCAATTTGGGCCGAAGAAATATCTTTGGATAACTCACTCCCGATGCCTCTTGGAATAGGTTTGCCTCGCCGAGGCAATAAAATTGCTAATCTTCGTTCACCATAACATTGCACAATGATATGGAATTACTTGCGATAGGGTGTATTATTTTCAATCATCAATATCAAAAATAATTTTTCTGATTCATCACTTTTCATTCATATTCCATTATTGCAGGATAATTACAGTGAATGTTTATCACTATTGTTTTTGTCGGCAGTATAACCCCTACGGGGGGTAAGCAGGTGTATACATGAACGAAACAGTAATCCCCGACCTAACCCAAGGCTCTGCTGAGCCCGAATTTTCACGCGTAATACTCACTTTGATGAGTGTTGGAATCATCGCGTTGATAGGACTGTTTTCAGTTATTTTTGGCTGGGAAAGTTTTCCAGTATTAGGCAACTTAGTTCCATTCTTTGAAGTTGTTGGCGAAGGTGGCATTTGGTATTATATGGCTGGAATAGCAGTCGCTGGTTTCCTGCTACTTTCAAGTATGACAGCGGAGGTCCTAGGGGATTGAGGTGATTATCATGTCTGGAAATATTACTCTAATAATGCTTGATTTAATAATTCTCCTTGGAGCAGTTGTATATTTCACCAGCCGAGGTATGGGTGGAATGGGGCCTAGCTTAGTGCAATTTGGAAAGTTTATTCTTGACAAAGCACCAGTTGGCGTTGTTGATATGTTTGACTCGAAAGAGGGTAACGCTTCAAAGAACTGGATGCTATTAGGTGGACTATGGTTTTGTTTTGCAGCAGTGCTTGGTTTCATATCAACATGGTTGAATTATGACTCCACTGCTCTTGACTCTCTCGGTAGTGTTGGTTGGACTTACAATGAAGTACTTCTAAATGCAGCCACTTACAACGCACTCTTCTGGGGTGCCTTTTCAATGATAATGATTGGAGCATCATTGACTATTATTGCGCGCTTGTCCGAAACGGATTTGGTTTGTGAAGCAAATGGATCTCTAATGGCTTTTGCTTGGTCAGGAGTTACTCTATTAGCAATAGTTCTACCAATCTTCATGGATATTACTCGGGCCGAAAGTAGTTATCTTCATATTATGTATGGGGGAATAGTTCTATTTGTATTGGTCAATATTATGATGACTATTGGTTCACGTTCAGAAAATACACCTATTACTACACCTGTGTGGCTAATATTATTGTCAACCTCAGCCCTTCTTTGGGGCTTGTTTGCAAATGCAGCCGGGCATTTCCTCGGTAACACTCAGTTAGAATGGATATCATGGAGTATCGTTTCAGGATGGTTCCCAATCGCATTAATTATTGCAGTAATGAATTACATGGCAGTAAAAGCAAGCGGGTCACCACTTTGGAGCCGTCACCTTTCCATGGCAACCCTTCTTCTCTTTGTTTCAGTAGTTCCTTTGGGAGTTGGAAAAGCAAGTGGTACAGATAATTTATGGGGTTCTGTCGGAGCAATTGCAATGGCAGTTGGATTATTGCCAATCTTTGCAGGCTCATTCAATACAATGGCTACATTAAAAGGTCGCTGGAATTGTTTGGTTGAACAACCTGCAGCAGCAAGTGTGGCTGCGGGAGGGGTTCTTCTCCCGCTCTTTGCAGTTGGTGCATTCTTTACCGGTTTGGATTCATTTGCCGGAATAGGTGAATTGTCTGCTGTTCATGCTACTGTTACAATGGGATTCTATTGGGTAGTAGGAGGAATTCTAATGGTTGGAGTTCTAAATTTTATTCTTCCTTTGGCCATAGGTCGGCAGGTATCTTCTCGTTCTAGTGCTCGCTGGTCATTCTGGTTAGTCCTCTTCGGTGGGCTTGGATGGACAATTACTTCTCTAATGGGAGACTTTGCCCAAAAAGCACTTACTGATGCGGGAGCAGAAGGATCAGTTGGTGGTTTCCAACTGACTGCATCTGTGTTCCTTTATGCCTCAGTAATGGGAGTTTTCATGGCAATGCGTAATGCTCAAGCATCTTGCTATACCGGCGCTCTTGAATCTGATAAGGATATTTTTGCATCTGCAAAATCACCAACTACACTTCGCCTAACCGGCGGTTCAACTAGTATTCGTCAATTACTCTCCCAAGGAGTTGGCATTGATACTGAATTACTTGTTGATGCTGCAGAAGCCGAAGCCGAAGAAATAGAGGCCGTGGAAGAGGTAATAATTGAAAAGGCCGAAGTAGCAGATATCGCTTCATTCTCTCCAGAATTACAGAAGTTAGCAATGCACCTTCGTGATTCTGATTCATCTGTTTTTGACATATTTACTGAAATGGATATTAACAAGGACATGGAAATTGATCACTTTGAACTTCGCGAGGGTCTTTCAAATATGGAAATAGCAAGCCTTGCTCCATGGGATATGGACTCTCTCGTAAAGGAGATTGACCTCGATGGTGATTCAAAAATCAACCTACCTGAGTTGGACATTCTAATTCTTAAGATAATTAATTCTCTTGAAGATGTAGTAGTAGAAGTTAACTATTCTCGCTTGAAGAAAGCAGAATTGATAGCACTTTGTGAGCAAAAAGACCTCTCTACAAAGGGTACTAAAGCGGAATTAATTGCTCGCCTTACCGAGTAATACCAATCCACTTTTCGGAGGGGATTGGTTTGCGAATAGGAATTGTTGGCAAGCCAAATGTGGGCAAATCTACATTTTTTGCTGCAGCAACTTTGGCCAATGTAGATATTGCAAATTATCCATTTTGTACAATTGAACCAAATGTCGGCGTCGCCTTTTTACCGGCTCCAAATCCTTGCCCCTGTGGGGAATTGCGTAGCAATAGAGAACTTGAGGGGAGATTGGATTCTGTCAGCGAAGATGATGTTCGCAAAGGTAGTTTGTGCACTCCAAATACTGGTACTTGTGTTGGTCATTTACGCTTAGTTCCTACTTTTCTTGTGGACGTTGCTGGGCTTGTCCCAGGCGCTCATGAAGGAAAGGGTAGAGGAAATGCCTTCCTTGCTGATTTAGCCTCTTGTGATGCCTTAATTCAGGTAATAGATGCAGCAGGAACAACTGATGAGGAGGGTGTTCCCATTGGGAAAAACAATGATTCTGAAGCAGTGACAAAATCAATATTATCTGAATATAATTTCCTTACAGGGGAATTAGATGCATGGATTGCTGGAATAATTGAGGATGGTTGGGCAAGAGGTGTGCGTAAAGTGCAGTCAGGAGGAGGGGGTGCGATGAGTGATTACCTTCATGAGAAACTCACCGGTCTTGGTGCCACACTTGCAAAGGTATCCAATGCGCTCGATTCCTTTAGGGGAGAAGAAATTGATTTTGAAGCACCGGCCTCATGGGACATAGATGCAAGAAGAAATCTTGCAAATTGTTTGCGAAAGGAGATGTTTCCAATCCATGTTGCTGCCAATAAGGCTGAGATTGCTCCGGGAAAAACATGGGTCGCATTAGAGAAAATATTGGCTGAAAATAATTCCATCTTAATTCCTTGTTTCTCAGATGGCGAGTTGGCTTTGCGTCGTGCTGCAAAGGCCGGATTGATTTCATATACCCCCGGTTCACCAACCTTTGAGATATCCCCAAATAGCCAACTAAATGACGCCCAAAAGGCTGGACTAAAGGGTTTGCATGATTCAATGAGTGAACTTGGAGGAACGGGTGTTGCAAAGTTGATTTCAGGGGTATTGTACGATGCCTTGGAGCATATTGTAGTGTATCCAGTTCAAGATGAATCCAAATGGGTTGATGGTGATGGCAAGGTGCTACCTGATGCTTTGGTAGTTCCAGACCTAATTACTGCCAAAGACCTCGCTTATGCAGTGCATTCCGATTTGGGTGATGGATTCATTAAGGCAATTGATGGAAAAAGCAAGCGAGTCATCGGTGCAGACCATCAGTTGAGTGATTCTGATGTGGTTAAAATCCATGCCAAAAACTAACAACAAAGGCGAGTGGCCTCAGCAAATAGTTCCTCTTCTTATTGAATAACTCTTAATGCAATTACTTGCATTAGAGGCCAAATTATTGTCACTCAACGATAACGCTGGTTGTGCCGGCAATATCGTACCAACCCCCACTATCGCCTGCGACGCTGATCTTCATGTCGAAGGTGCATTGTCCGCCACCACATAGGTCTGCGCCGTTCTCACTTAGGTGTAGAAGTTCGGATTTCTCCCAACTGTTTCCTGCGTTGAAAGGCCTCACTGGTCTTGCCTTTCCTCAATTGTCGGTGAAAGGCGTCGATTGGTAAAAACTGCGGCAACCGCAACTAACATCAAAACATCAAAGCCGATGAATGGGGTG
>Ga0233449_1001184_pt1 | contig 24994 bp, 24 predicted proteins | sample SI_124_October20_FD_183012 | JGI IMG/M metagenome (GOLD analysis project Ga0233449, IMG submission 183012) | Seawater microbial communities from Saanich Inlet, British Columbia, Canada - SI_124_October2016_200_MG | ecosystem: Environmental > Aquatic > Marine > Inlet | place: Canada: British... | reverse complement strand
CATCCCCCCAACCAGGGTCGCGAAGCCCATCGGCATCAGAATGCGAGATGCCGGTTTACCTGAACGTAGGGAAATACTGGTCAGGATGGGTAACAGCAAGACAACAATCGGTACATTATTAACGACTGCGCTGAGGGCCCCGCCGACGACCAATGTCAGCAACAGCGATAGCGCCGGACTAACCGCCCACAAGGCTGCAAGAGAACGCCCGACCGGTTCCAGCGCACCGGTTCGCACCAGCGCCTGACCCGCAATCATCAAGGCGCACACAGCGATTAATGCTTCGTGGCCAAATCCGCTAAAGAAATCGATTGCATGAAGCTGCGTTTCGCCGTTCTGATAGGGAAACAGCTCGAACCCGGCGACCAACAGAACCAGCACAGCCAGGGAAGAGGTCTCAAGCGCAATGCTGTCGCGTGTAAACAGGATCAGGGCGATAACAATCAGGATCAGTACGGCCAAACCATGTGCGTCAGGCAAGGGCGGAAAATTCATCGCGGACACCAACTCAATTGAAAAGAACTATAGTGTAACCAATTCAACGCCTATGGCGAATCCGGTTGAATCAGAAAAGCTCCATCAGAAACGCTCCGATGGCTCGTCAGGACAAAAAAAAGCCGGACGAATGTCCAGCTTAAAACCACGAAGCAAGCTTCGTGCGATCCGTAAATCGGTCCCGCCTTTGACCTGAAAGGCTTGCCAATCAGGTCAAAGGCGGTGCCTGATTTTCGTTAGTCAACCACAGACAGGTTTTCGGCAGAAGATTTGCCGTTCTGTCCAGCCTGAAGTTCGAAAGAAACTTTTTGGCCTTCGTTCAAAGTGCTCAGTCCAGCGCGCTCAACGGCTGAAATGTGAACAAAAGCGTCGTTGCCGCCATCATCAGGTTCGATGAAGCCATAACCCTTTGTTGGGTTAAACCATTTTACAGTACCAGTAGGCATAGTCTTAATTCCCTCTAACAGGAGTGTTGATCTGCACTCTAATTTTGCCACGAGTGCAGAAAGGTAAACGCTCACATTGTCGGGTAACCAGCTTAATCGGCGTACCGGCTATTCAAGTTAGTCATAACAAATGCAACACGTGGATGGATTTATGCAATGAAAATCACAGTTATGTCAATGGTTTGAATCGCTCCTCAATACACCCTTTTTGTAACAATATCAGTGTGATCATGCTCGTATTGGCTCATTCAAGCGCCTCCAATTGACCCCGAAGGGAACTGGAACTCATCTAAACTATTGATTTTTTATGTAAAATTACGCACAAACGCAATTTGAAACGAGACTTCATGCATTGTATCCAATATTAACCATTTTTTTGAGGGTTCCATCCCTGTCAAAATAGTGGTGCTTCAAAGCACCCAAAATATGCAACAAAACGACCGGAATAATGAGTTTACTCAAAATTTCATGCACTTCCTCAAAACCCTCATGAATGTCCCGATCCGTTCCAATCAGGTCCGGAAGGTTAAACAGTCCGAAGAAATTCAGATCACGAAAACCGGATTCTGCGGCCAGATAGCCCGATGCCGGAATAGCGATGATCAGGATCAGCAACAACCAGTGCCAGGCCCGTGAAAACTTTTCAAGTTTATTGTTCTTCGCCTGCAAGGATTTCGGGAAGCCCTGCCCCAGGCGCCAGACCAGACGCGCAAGGACAATGATCAAAAGCAACATCCCCAGGGATTGATGCACATTCATCAATTCGGCTTTCTCCGGACCCCGGGACATATCTTCTGCGATCTGACCAAGGATAAACAACACGGCGATCAGACCAGCGCTGACCCAGTGCAGTAATATGGATGTAAAACCGTAATTCCAGGCGGTGTCCCTGATTTGCATTTTTCCCTCCCACCGAATTCATCATTTCTTCGTCATCAATCCGGTGCTGTCATGTGAAGACAGCACCGGGATCATGAGACTTCAAAATTTAGTCCCGCTTCTTGTCATCATCATCGTCGTCGTCGTCATTGTAACGAAAACGCTTGCTGCCCCACCGATGTTTGCGACGCAATTCATCCTTGGTCAGTTTGTCGTCATTATTCCGATCCATCCACGACATCACCTTATTCAATGGTTTCGCGATTTCCTCGTCGGTGATGACCGCATCTCCGTCCGCGTCAAGCTTCTGGAAGTGATCAACCATGCGTTCCCGCATATAGCCAACCCACATGGCTTCGAACTCCTGAAGATTGATCTTGCCATCCTTGTTGGCATCATGTTTCAGAATTTCACCTTTTCGCACATTTTCGACTTCGGTTTTGCTGATGGCCCCGTCGCCGTTGGTATCGAAACGGTCGAACATCTTTTCCGCCATGCCATGACGATCATGGCTCATCATGCCGTATCGGTGACCCTCCCGGGCCTTGCTGACACCGACAGCACCAGCCAGTACAATCGCTGCGGCGGTGCTTGCGAGAATTATTTTTGTACGCTTTTGCATGTTTAACCTCTTTGTTCCAAATGGGGGCTGGATTGCCCGTCCGTGAAAAACATTTGACGGTATAAACGTCGCAAAAGTTTGTCAGGCAAAGTACAAAATTGTCGCTAATTGTCGCAGCTATTATCCTTGCGACAATTTGATACACTTTAATTGCCACAAAGGCTGAACTCAGGGGCATAGTCCGTTCATGGAAAGCACGCACCACATTTTGATCGTCGACGATCATCGCGATATTCGCGACAGCCTGAGCAAGTATCTGGCGCAACATGACTATCGCACCAGCATCGCGACAGATGCAGCAGACGCCAGGAGGCAGATAGACCGCGGTGCCTTTGACCTGGTGGTGCTCGATATCATGATGCCCGGTGAAGACGGTCTGTCTCTTTGTCGCCATTTGCGGCAAACCACAGACTTGCCGATCATATTGCTGACAGCAGTTACCGAGGAAACCGACAGGGTTGTCGGTCTGGAAATGGGCGCTGATGACTATCTGACCAAACCCTTTAGTCCACGGGAATTGCTGGCCCGGATCAAGTCTGTCCTGCGACGAACCCACAGCCTGCCACCGCGTACTGCCCCAACTGAAACCGGGAAAGTGCGTTTTGACAGGTGGACGCTGGATAGTGACCAACGCGAAGCCATTGATGGAGATAATGTCGCTGTACCTCTAAGTACCGCCGAATTTCATTTGCTGAGTGCTTTTGTTGAACATCCGAAAATGGTCCTGAGCCGGGATCAGTTGCTGGACATCACCAGCGGTCGCAGCGCCAAGGTGTTTGACCGGGCGATAGATAATCAGATCAGCCGTCTGCGCAAAAAACTGGAAGTGGATCCGAAGAAGCCCACGCTGATCAAGACCGTGTGGGGTGGCGGGTACATGCTGACCTGCGACGTTGAACAGACATGAAAAAATATCTGCCAAAAAGTCTGGCCGGGCAAATGATTGCGCTTTTGTTGCTGGCCCTGGTCGTGGCCCAGGTCACAAGCCTGTATATCTTGCACGATGATCGGCGACTGGCCTTTATGTTTTCGGCCCAACAGGATGTTCTTTCACGTACGGCTTCTGTCGTTCGTTTGTTGAACAAATCAGAACCTGAATTGTATGAGACCATCGTCAACGCCGCCTCAAGCCCGCGCCTGAAATTTGTGCTCGAGCGCGAGAGTGCTGTTGACGACGACGACAATGCCGAAGGTGTGGGCAGGTTTCTTCGGGCCAGCCTTGCCAGGGAACTGGATGCCGAGATCAAATCAGTGCGCGTTGCTGTGTTGAAACGGAACACCGAAGAAGACGACGATGATCACGACCGGGATAAAGATGGCGACGACGATGACGAAGATGATGATGATGACAGAAAAAAGGTGCAACCCGGCGCGGAATTAAGGCCATTTGAGCGCACCTGGTACCGGTCGTGGCGGGAAGGTCGCCATCAACGCGCCCATTTCAGCCGCCGTCGTCGTGGCTCAATCCTGAGCATGACAATCTCAGTTGAGACCCTGCCGGAAACCAAAGAGCCGTGGCTGAACGTCTATAACAGGGTTCCCCCCACAGGCCCCTCTTTCGCTATTCCCTCCCTTGTGACCATAGCGATCATGGCTGTATTGCTGGTGATTGTCGTGATTTTCATGGTCCGGCGCGTAACCCGCCCACTTGCCAGTCTGGCGGACAATGCCGAACGCTTTGGCCGGGGTGAGAATGTGCATGATTTGCCTGAGCGTGGCCCCGAAGATATCCGCAAAGCTTCCCGAGCCTTTAATCAGATGCAGGATCGTCTGACGCGATTTGTGCGCGATCGGACCTTGATGTTGGCGGCAATAACACATGATTTGCGCACCCCGATAACATCACTGCGTATTCGGGCAGAGATGATAGAGGACGGTGAAAACAAGGACCGTATCCTGGAGACCCTGGCTGAAATGCAGGCCCTGACCGAAGCGACGCTTGAGTTCGTCCGCCAGGATGCCCGCCAGGAAGAAACCCGGATCGTTGATCTTGTCGCCCTTGTGGACAGCGTCTGCGCTGACCTTGCGGATATGGGACAGGATGTCAGGTTCGACAGCGATCAAAGCGGCCGCCTGCCCAGGGCTTGTCATCCTATCGCGCTGAAACGGGCCATTCGAAATCTTGTTGAAAACGCAGTGCGCTATGGAGATCATGCCCGGGTGGAAATTAGTGCCAGCAAATCCGGGATCGCAATATCCGTGGAGGACAACGGACCCGGCATTTCACCACAGGACCGCGAACGTATCTTTGAGCCCTTTGTCCGCCTGGAAGAATCCCGTAACCGGGAAACAGGTGGCATCGGCCTGGGTCTCGCCATTGCCAGAACCATCATTCGTGCCAATGGCGGCGATATTATAGTGTCTGAGGGTTCAACAGGTGGGGCGAAATTCACCATTCAGCTGCCCTTGCCCGATCAGGAAGACAAGGCCTGACCGGTATCGTTTGCCAGATATCAAAACCAGCGACGGACCTTGCCTTTGTATGCGACGTAATCCTCGCCAAATTTGCGCTCAAGGTATTTTTCTTCGCGACCAATGACGTAATACCGAATGATCAACAGGCAGGGGATCAGATACACCAACGCGGCCAGGCTACCCGCTGCAATCGAAATACCGATGTAGAGCAATGCCATCGCCACATAAATCGGATTTCTTGAGCGGCCATAAACACCATCCGAGATGATCTTGGTGGTCGGTTTCCAGGGCTCGACGTTCGAACCTTCCTTGCGATGTCGGGGGACTGATTTCAGGGCAAGAACACCTGCAATGACCAGAACAGCAGCCCCCATTAACATGGTTGGCATTGTCGCCAGATGACCATCTATCCAGGGTGAGTCCGACAGAATTCCAGCGACCAGAAAGGATAAGTAAATGAAGGGCGGCGGAAACCGTACGTCCGCGTGGTCGTCATCTGGTTGCTGATGATCCTGAGTATGATCCTGAATATCTGGCATTGTTTCCCCACCACATGATCGACTGTCCGTTCTATATGGACAGCCGGCCACCTTCAGGCAAGGAAAAACAAGAGAGTCAGGTTTTTACCACTTTCTGGACCAGCGCAATAATTTCATCCAGTGAACTTTGTTTGGTCAGAAAATAATCGTTGGGGTTTCGGGATATCGCCGAAAATTCTGCATCAGTAGATTTTCCCGACAGCATGATAAAGGGGCTTCTGACATTGTCCTGCCTGAAAAAAGACAGAAACCCGGGCCCGTCCAGGCCCGGCATTACCCAGTCACAAACCACAACGTTAAAAGGTTTATCCGCTGCTTCGACGATCTTTTTGGCTTCCAGACCGTCGGCCGCCAGGCTGACGTCCTTGATCCCGGCAGAATTCAGCGCCAGCTTCGCTACAGCGATAAGGTCGGCGTCATCGTCTATGACCAACGCTGTCATACTCTCAGTTACCATCATACTACTCCCGTGTTGACCCGATACCCGGGTCAAATGCAGATCAAACTATACCCCAGTCTTTCAAAATATCATCACTATGTTCGCCTGGTTGCGGCGGTGGCAAATCCAGTTCTGCAGTCGTCCGACTGAAACGCGGTGCCGGACCTGGTTGGGTAACACCATCTTTATTGACGAATGTTCCCCGGGCCTTGTTGTGGGCATGTTCAGGTGCTTCCTCGAGATCAAGCACAGGTGCAAAACAAACATCACTGCCCTCCATGATCTGGCACCACTCGTCGCGGCTTTTTTGGCGGAAGATGCCCACCAGTTTTTCCTTCATCACTGGCCAGTTTTTCTGGTCGTGCTGATTATCAAACATGGCATCGGTTATGTCTGCCTTTTCGCGCAACAAGGCATAGAATTGTGGCTCAATGGAGCCTATTGAAACCCATTTGTCATCGGAACACTGGAAGCAACCATAGAAAGGTGCACCACCATCCAGCAGATTGGTGCCACGTTGATTGGTCCAGCGACCTTGCTCCAGCAAACTGTACATCATGCTCATGAGATGCGAAGCGCCATCCGTCATGGCCGCATCCACGACCTGGCCCTTGCCGGATGATTTTGCTTCCAGCATGCCGCTGACCAGCCCGAAGGCGAGATAGAGCGCACCGCCACCAAAATCACCAACCATATTCAAAGGCGGCACGGGCTGATCGGGTGTACCTATAGCATGCAGCGCACCGGTCAGGGCGATGTAATTAATGTCGTGGCCGGCGGCCTGGGACATGGGACCATCCTGCCCCCAACCTGTCATGCGTCCATAAACCAGCTTTTCATTGCGTGCGGCACACACATCTGGCCCGAGGCCAAGACGTTCCATGACGCCGGGGCGAAATCCTTCCAGCAAGGCATCCGCTTTTTCGACCAGTTTCAGAACTGTTTCGACATCATCCGGATTTTTCAGATCAAGCGCGATGGACCGCCGGCCCCGGTTCAGTACTTCGTAACTCAGGCCCAGAATGTTGCTGCCACCGGGCCGGTCTATGCGGATCACGTCTGCGCCCATGTCGGCCAGCAACATGGCACAAAATGGCCCCGGACCGATCCCGGCCATCTCAATAATCTTCAGTCCTTTTAGCGGCCCCATATCGTGCTCCTGATCAATGTTTGCTGGATTTTAGGGCAGCAGCCTGCGGTAGCAACCCCGCAGTCGTAATTCGCCCGGAATATTGGTATCAATTTGTTAACCATGTAGGTGCAAGTTTTCAGCAAGCATTATTGTTAATCCGCGAATTGGTGCGCGAGAGGTCATCATGGAATCGACAGATCATCTGAACACATACATCGTCCGCAAAGACGACAGCCGCTTTTGCGTTGTCGAAATTCAATCGGACAAGGTAGATACCTATCTGCATGACCTGAAAAAGACCATGCCTCAATCGACCTGGCGTATCGAGCCTCGTTTTCCGGTATGCGGCGCTGACTGATTTGCGCGACCCCGGTTCATCCGGATCGTTTTAATTCAGTCGGGCGCGCGCGAGTGTCCCGGTATCCGTTCCAAACCAGAGACTGTTGGTTTGTGCATGGAAAACCATGTGACGAACTGATCCCCCGCCTGACGGAATTTCAGTCGTGGAAATGTATTTGCCTGATCGGGGTGAAAAGCCGATCAACCGGTTTGGCGCGACACCTGTTTCAACAAACCAGATGCGATCTTCCCCATCAACAGCCATGGCGTAAGGCCCTGATCCGTCACCTGAGGGCGAAGGCCACAGTCGTATTTTACCGGTTCGCGGGTCCAGATGGCCAAGTTGCCCCAGGGAATAATCCACGTAATAAACCTGATTGTTCGATGTCACCGCTAATCTGCGTGGCCCGGCATCGGCATCAGGCAATTCGTGTTCGGTCAGTTTCAGGGTGGCAGGATTAATCGACGCCAGTTTGTTTGTCCCCAACAAGGCAACCCAGATGGTGCTATCAGGAGCTATCACGACGCCATAGGGTCGTGCACTATCGGTAGGTACCGGTATGACCTCAACCCTTCGGGTTTTGATATTCATCCTGCCCACCAGATTGCTCCATTGGGCTGTGAACCAGATGTGGCGCTGATCCGCATCAAACACAAGCGTGTGTGGATCATTTACACCGGCTGGCGTTTTGATCTTTTCGATCTGGTTATTTTTGAAATCATATCGACCGATATAGCCCTTGCGATTACCGGCGTACCAGACAATACCATCGCGACCAACGATCAGGTTATGTGGCCCTGCCCCGTCACCCAGTTTGCGTTGGGAAAATTCCCTGGATTTCGCGTCAAATCTTGCGAGATAGTGATTTTTTTGACCAACAAACCAGATTGCACCATCCGGACCAACATAAGGATCGCGGGGGCGACCCTGTTCAAAAGGAACTGGCCATTCCTGGATCACGACTTTTCCCGGGGCCTGGGCTGCGGCACCAAAAGCACCAGCAACCGTAACAAAAATTGAAACCATCAACACATGAAGACGAAAATACATTTGTTTATCTCCTGTCCGGCAAGAACAATGGATCAAATATGTTTTTCTGAACCCGGTGCGTCGGATTCATGTTGGCGATTTTTCAGAACATGGCCAAGAGTAGACGCGTAGAATTGTTTACTGGATAACCCCCACGACCCCAGTGGCAAATATGTCGTTTTTCTTTTGCTGCTGCGCATCCGCCGAAACATGCGCCATGCTGTGAACAAAGCCAGACCAGCGGTGATCGATGCCGTCATCAGAAACAGGGCGTTGGGGCCCCAGGTACCCATCAATTGACCGGCAATAACGGGGCCCATAATCGCGCCGAGGCCATAGGCAATCAATATCCCGGCAGAAACCTGAACCAGACGGTCCTGATCGGCCAGATCGTTCACCTGGGCGGCGGCAAGGGGATAAATCGTGTAACAAAAACTGCCATAGACACCCCCGGCAATGAATAGCCAATAGACCGGCATCGATGTCGCCATGACAATCCCAAGACAAGCCAGAGATGCCGCAAGTGTTGTAATCAATAATATTGAGCGACGATCGAGGCGGTCAGACAAACGTCCGACGGGATACTGCAAGACCATGCCGCCCAACAACACCGATGCCATGAAAGCTGATATCTCGGCGATTGAAAGACCAGAATCCCTGGCAAACACCGGCCCCAGGCTGTTCATTGAGGAATTGGCAAGGCCAGAACAAACTGTCGCCACGACGCCCAACGGCGATATCGCAAAAAGCGCACGGAACTTCATGCGCTCCGGTACTGCGGGTTTGGGGGCGCTGGACCTGGTCATCAGTACGGGCACGAGAGCGATGGAAAATATGATTGATGCGATTACAAACAGCTCGAATTCTGCGGGATCACCAAAGGTCAGTGCAAACTGACCAATGGCCGATCCCATATAGTTGACCATCATATACAAGGAGAATATTTGTCCGCGGGTAGTTTTGGTGGCCCGTTCGTTCAGCCAGCTTTCAACGACCATGACCATGCCGGCCATACAAAACCCGGCGATCAGTCGCAGAAAAAACCACGAAACGGGATCGACCAGCAGCAGATGCGAGAGCACCGCAACAGACATTATTGAAGCAAAAGCAGCAAAAGCCCGGATATGCCCGACGGCCCCTACGGCACGCACCGCATAAACCGCCCCCAGCAACATACCGACAAAGTATCCGGCCATAATAAAGCCGACTGTCTCGGTGGAAAATCCTTCAAGTTTGCTGCGCAGTCCCAACAATGTCCCGAACATCGCGTTGGCCATCAACAGCAGCCCGAAACTGAGCATGAGCGACGCAACGGATTGCAGGGACTTCCACATGTCTAATGACAAGCAAAGCTATGTGAACCAAACGACCTCATCGCAACCCCTTGAATCGCACGCTGGACACATATCGCCCCGCCTTAAGGGACATCATGCTGTTCTTATAGGTGTTGAAATCTATCCCCACCAGCTCTCGCGGATAGAGTGCAGTTCTGCGACCTGGTGGCGATTGGTCTTGTTTGTAGGTGCCAGCGGTTCTGTGTTGAAGAAATCTGGCAGTTCATCATCTGCAGCGGTAAAGCCTGCATCGCGGTTGAACTGATCTTCCATCTTCAGGGCTTCGATCCCCAGTTCAGCGACAAAATCAGGTACCAGACTGGTACCAAGGGCCGCATTCAGGGCATCGACAATGAGTTGTGAATTTGTTTCCGTGACGGAGCGACCAAAAATGCATAGCCCCAGGGAATCGGCGGCGGCACAGTTCATCTGACTGTCCATGCTGACGATGGTCAAATCCTCGGTGGTTTTGTCCTTGCAGGGAAAACCGGGCTGATTGCCGGTGGTATGATCCGCACCCTGAGCCGTCAGCATCATTGAAATGCCTGTGACTTCGATGACACGTGGGTCATAGGCGCTGACCCCCTGTTTCTTGATGGTCGGAATACGGGCCACATTGAAATGTTCGCCGACGCGCTGGGTACCCTGGGCATAAAGACGGCCTTTTTCGTTACCGGCACGCATATCTTCCAACACCTGGACCATGAAGGCTTCATCGCCGAATTCACCTTCTCCGGCTTCCATCAGGACACCGATGGTGCAACCGGCTTCGATGGTATCGATACCAAGATCATTGGCGATTTGATTGACGCGGGCCACCTGGTCGGGATGGGTCAGGCCACAGTTGGTGCCCATCAAACCAATGGTTTCATACTCCAGAGGTGCCGTAATGGATTCGCCGTCTTCGCCATGGAAATTATTGCTGCAGCGGATCAAACAGCCCGGCATACAGGCATGCGTGGTTTCACCGCCGCGTGACTTGTTCAGATCATGAATAAAGGTGCCGCCCATTTCAAAGGTCTGTTCCTTGGAATTGACCTGCTGGCCCGCACTGAAGTTGTTCACCGGCAAACCACCGATCTTGTTGGTCAGATCGGCGACGATCGCTGTGCCATAATCGGAAAATGTTTTGATCGCTGCTTCTTCGCCCAGCTTGCCGCCATATTCCTTGACCGATTTCATGACGCCCTTGCGATCCACAAAGGACGGCATCTTGACGGTATCAATAACGATGGCCTTGATCTTTTTGGATCCCATCACAGCGCCTACCCCACCACGTGCGGCAAAGCGGGTCGGCAAACCTTCCGGATCAGGGAATGCAATAGCTGACATCAGCCCGAGATATTCGCCAACCGGGCCACACAAGGCATAAGAAGTCTTGGCGCCATATTTTTCGTTCAACATGTCAGCAACTTCGAAGTTGCTTTTGCCCATATATGGTGCGGCATCTTCATAAGTGATGTCGCCTTCCTTGGTCATGCGAATGACTGTCCAGTCATCAAAGGCACCGTTGAAGGTGATGGTTGAGATTTCCATCTGGCCCATGGCAAAAGCAAAAGTTCCGCCGGAGTTTGCTTCCTTGATGCCACCCGTCAGCGGGCTTTTGCAGCCAACGGACAAACGATTGGCATTGGAGAAGTTGGTACCGGCCAGCGGTCCTGCGGAAAAGATCATGGGCGCTTCGGGGGACAATGGGTCCAGGGTCGCGGCACCGGCATCCAGCAGGTTTTTGGCGATCAACCAACGTCCGGCCCGCGCCAGATCATTGCCTTCAACCGTTTTACTTGTGGACTGGCGGTTGGTTAGATCAAAGGTCAGATGTTTGCGCATGACGTGGTCCTGTGGTTTTGAAGGTCGGTTCCCGAGCGATTCAATCCTGAAAGCAGATCAGGTTCAAGGCTCATTCGGATGTATTTAATAACGTCTTGAATATCAGTTACTTACAAAACTTCTGGCAATGTATTTGCCGGTGGCGTGTTGCGACTGCGTTCACTGCGAATGACACCGTCAATGATCGTCATGCCCACACCGGGCAAATCGCCCAACTGAATACTCTCTAGAATGGTTTCTGCCGGTGAATGCTGGGCCCGGTCCATAATGACAAAATCTGCCTCACGTCCAACTTCAATAATGCCGCAATTCAGGTCCCGCATTCGGGCCGTGTTTCCGGTCGCAAAGCACATGGCAATTTCGGCTGGTACATTCCCCAGCGCCGAGAGCATCGACACCATACGCAGAATGCCCAGGGGCTGGACACCTGAACCGGCTGGACCGTCGGTACCCAGAATAACGCGTTCCATCTGTTTTAGTTCGCGGGCGCAATTCAGTGCCAGCAAGGCCGAACGTTCATTGCCGTTGTGAACAATTTCGATCCCCCGGCCACAGGATTCACACAGACAGGTGATCTGGTCATCTGGCAACGCGGTGTGTCCACCATTGATATGACCAATGATATCCGCATCTGCTTCCAGCACGACATCCTTGTCGATCAAGCCGGAACCGGGAATGGATGGTCCGCCTGTATGGATTGTGCTTTGAATGCCGTATTTCCGGGCCCAGGCCACCATCTGTTTGGCCTCAGCGCCAGCCTTGACGCTGCCGAGACCAATTTCACCTAACAGTTTTACACCAGCGTCGGCCAAATCCTTGAAGTCAGCCTCGACCATACCCTGCTCAATGACAGGTGCACCGGCGTGAACCTTGACACCACTGGGGCGCAAATTATCAAAAGCCCTTTGTGCCGTAATAGCCAGGGCTTTCAGACCGACAATGTCTTTCGCCCGACCCGGATAATGTACTTCGCCCGCCGAAATCATGGTGGTGACACCACCGTGTAAACTGGAGTCGATCCAGTTCATCTGACTTTGACGTGGTGTCCAGTCTCCGGCGACCGGGTGAACATGACTATCGATAAGGCCGGGTGTCACTGTCGTACCTTTGGCATCAACGACAGTTGCGCCTTCCTGATCAAAGTCCTTTTCGCGGCCAATACCCGTAATCTTGCCATCTTCCGTGGCGATTGTGTCCGCATCCAGCACAGGATTATCCAGATCCCCACTGAGCACTGTTCCGATATTCTTGATGACAAGTTTACTGGTCATTGTTTGCCCTCCCGCAAACCATCTTTTCCTGGGCCCTCCCCCCTCGTGGGGGAGGGTTGGGTGGGGGGGACAGCGAATAATTGTTGCTCTTACTCATCAGGATAGAATGCCCCCCCATCCCGGCCTTCCCCCACCAGGGGGGAAGGAGTAAGTCAGCCCTTCAGTCTAGTACAACACTACCGAACGAATTGATTCACCCTTGTGCATCAGATCGAAAGCATTGTTGATTTCATCCAGAGGCATAGTGTGCGTAATCAGATCGTCAATGTTGATCTTGCCGTCCATGTACCAGTCGACAATTTTGGGCACATCAGTACGGCCACGGGCACCACCAAATGCCGTACCGCGCCAGACCCGGCCCGTCACCAACTGGAAAGGACGTGTTGAAATTTCCTGCCCGGCACCAGCCACACCGATGATGATGCTCTCGCCCCAGCCCTTGTGACAGCATTCCAGGGCCTGACGCATGGTCATGGTATTGCCGATACATTCGAAGGAATAATCGGCACCGCCATTGGTCAAGTCCATGATGGCCTCAACAACATTGTCGCATTCGGTCGGGTTGATAAAATCAGTCATGCCGAACTTCTTCGCCAGTTCGACCCGGCCATCGTTTAAATCAACACCAATGATCTTGTTGGCACCAACCATGCGCGCGCCCTGAACCACATTAAGGCCAATGCCACCCAGTCCAAAGACAACGACGTTTGATCCTGGCTCTACCTTGGCATCAAGGGCAACAGCGCCAACACCTGTCGTCACGCCGCAGCCAATGTAACAGATTTGCTCAAACGGCGCATCGTTGCGGACCTTTGCAACGGCGATTTCGGGCAACACCGTGAAGTTCGAAAAAGTCGAACAACCCATATAATGCAGGATTTTTTCACCGTTCAGGGAAAAGCGACTGCTGCCGTCCGGCATGACACCGGCGCCTTGTGTTTCCCGAATACACTGACAGAGATTGGTTTTGTGATTGAGGCAATATTCGCATTCGCGGCATTCCGGTGTGTATAACGGGATGACATGATCGCCAACAGCAACTGACGTCACACCGGCACCAATTTCGCGCACAATGCCTGCACCTTCGTGACCCAGGATCGCCGGGAAGGCCCCTTCGGGATCATCACCTGACAGTGTAAAGGCGTCTGTATGACAAACGCCCGTCGCCTTGATTTCGACCAGCACTTCGCCGGGCTGAGGCCCTTCCAGATCAACTTCTTCGATGGTAAGTGGTTTTCCGGCCTGGGTGGCAATTGCAGCACGTGTTTTCATGTTTCGAAGTCCTGTCTTGTTCCGTGAATTAAGTTCGTATTGATTTCAGAATAAGCATCATAGCGGGAGTGTGATGGGTTGGTTTATAACTCACTCTAACGCATTTGGATCAGCAAATTAAGCAACTGTTTCTGCGCCTCCGCCGACAAAGGTTTCAGTGTCTCCCGGGTTATTTCCGCAGCAATTTCGACCGCTTTGCCGATAACTTCCCGGCCTGATTCTGTCAGGCAGACGATGCGGCGACGGGCGTCCGAGACATCGGCGTAGCTGTCGACAAATCCGCGCTTGACCAGGCGATCGACGACACCCTTGATCGTGGCAACATCCATGGACGTGTGACGACCCAGCTGATTTTGCGAACAATCACCGATTTCAAGTAATTTGGACATGGCAGCAAATTGTGTCGGGGTCAGACGCTCGATCATCATGTCTGCAAAGATAGAGGTATGCCGTTGACCCACCTGGCGTAGAATAAACCCGACCTGGTCATCCAGGACATAGTCCGTGACCGGGTCGGCAGCCAGCGTTGCATCCTGTTTTTCAGACAAATTCTTTCCCCGTAGCGCCAAGGTCATACAGCAAGGTAGGTATCCTTCACCTCATCATTGGCTTCCAGTTCGACCATGGTTCCTTCGTAACGTGTTTCACCCTTCTCCACAATAAAGGCCCGATCTGCCACCAAGTCGGCAAAATGTAGATTCTGTTCGGAAATCAATATGGTCAAGCCCTCTTTCTTCAGATCCTGAATAGTGTGGGCCATCTGTTCCACAATCACCGGGGCCAGACCTTCGGACGGTTCGTCCAGCAACAATAGCCACGGATTGCCCATCAACGTACGGGCAATGGTCAGCATCTGTTGTTCACCGCCACTCATGTCACCACCCAGATTGTTGCGTCGCTCCGCAAGGTTAGGGAAAATTTCGAACAAGCGCTCGTGTGTCCAGGGCTGCAAACCGTCTACCGCATTTTGTTTTCCAACTTCCAGATTTTCCAACACCGTAAGAGAAGCAAAAATCCGACGTTCTTCCGGCACGTAACCGATGCCCAGCTGACTAATGCTGTGGGTCGGGCTACCGGCAATTTCCTTATCCCGAAAAGTTATCCGGCCCGCCCGAGGTGGCACGATACCGATGATGCTTTTCATAGTGGTGGATTTACCGGCTCCGTTGCGACCCAGCAAGGCTACAACTTCACCTTGCTGGATATTCATGGATAGCCCATGCAGGATTTTTGCCTGGCCGTAATAAGCATCGATAGATTGTACATTCAGCATTGTTCAGTCCTCCTCATCCTTGAAGGTACTGCCGCCCCCCAGATAAACTTCCTGTACCCGCTCATTATTCCGTACTTCTTCGGGCGTGCCCTCGGCAATCAGTTCGCCTCGGTTGAGCACAATGATACGGTGGGCATGGGCGAAGACCACGTCCATATCGTGTTCGGTAAACAGCACAGAGATATTGCGCTCCTTTACAATGTCAGCGGTCAATTGCATGAGGCCGATACGCTCCAACGGGGCCATGCCAGCCGCAGGTTCATCCATCAGCAACAATTTGGGATTGTTCGCCAGGGCAATCGCCAGTTCCAGGCGTTTGAGATCACCATAGGCCATGACATTGCAGGCCCGGTGAGACTGGCTTTCCAGACCAACGAGGTTCAGAAGCGCACGAGCCTCATCCACATGATGATTGCTACTTTTGCCAAACAACGAAAACAGATTGCGATGAAAAGACATCAACGCCGTCTGCACGTTTTCCAGCACAGTCATGGTGCCGAAGGTGGCCGTAATCTGGAAAGTCCGGCCAACGCCCATTTTCCAGACCTCTCGCGGCTCGCGTCCGATAATTTCTTCACCTTCGAACTTCACACTGCCACTGTTGGCCTTCAACTGACCGTTCAGCATATTAAAGGTGGTGGTCTTACCTGCCCCGTTGGGACCGATGAAGGCCAGCAGTTCACCCTTGGCCAGATCAAAGCTGACATCCTTCACAGCCTGGACCCCGCCAAAAGATTTGGCGAGATTCTGCACACTCAATACCGAAGTCATGCGTGATCCTCCCCGCGGATATTGATTAATCGACCAAACTTGTCGCGGGCGAAGCCCACCAGACCTTGAGGGAACAGGATCACCAGCAAAATAATCATGCTGCCCAGTACCAGTCGCCAATATTCAAAGCGCGACAACCAATCCTGTAGCAATGTGAACGAAGAGGCACCGACAATAGGACCGGACAGGGTTTTGACGCCGCCCAGCAGCACCATGATCAAGGCATCAAAGGATCGGGCAATTTCCATTTCGTCAGGAAAAATGCTGCCCTTGGCAAAAACATATAAACCACCTGCGAGGCCCGCGAGGGCACCGGCGAAGGCAAAGGCCATCCACTGCATCAGTTTGACATTGATGCCAATGGCTTCACTGCGCACAAAGCTGTCGCGACCGGCGCGCACGCCATAGCCAAAGGGTGAATGCAGTACGTGGCGGATCAACAGAATACCGGCACTGCCTATGATCAATACAAGATAATAGAAGACGATGCCGTTGCTGGCCCATTCCGACGGCCAGATCCCGAGAATGCCATCATCGCCGCCCGTAACTTCGCCCCATTGAAAGACGATGGACCACAAAACTTGTGCAAATGCCAACGTCAGCATAGCGAGGTAAACACCTGACAGGCGCACACAGAACCAGCCAATGATGATGGCGAGACACCCAGCGATCAGTGGTGCAATCATTAAGGCGATTTCCATCGGCGCGCCCATATATTTGACAGCCAGTGCCGCCGCATAGGCACCGCCGCCGAAGTAAGCGGCATGACCGAAAGATACCATACCGCCTGGCCCCATCAGGAAATGCAAACTGGTGGCGAACAGGGAAAAGATAATGATGTCCGCCATCAACACCAGCAGGAAACTGTCATCGAGAACCGGCAACAATGCCAACAATACCAGTACGGCGGCAAACAGCCACCTGCCTTTGGTTGGCATAACGGCAATAGGTCTCGCCAGCTCACCCACCTGACCATGTTGGCCGGGTTTCTCAGGCTTGCCCAGCAAACCCCAGGGCCGCACGATCAGGACAAGGGCCATGACCACAAACATCAGGACCAATGTACTTTGGGGCAACAATTGCACACCAAAAACGTTGAGTTCGGAAATGATCAAAGCAGCGATGAAGGCGCCGGGGATGCTGCCCATGCCGCCGATGACAACGACAACAAAGACGGCGGACAATATGCTGAAATCCATCAGCAGGTCAGCGCCGCCCTTGGGCAGCTGGATGGCTCCACCGACACCCGCCAGCAAAGAGCCCAGAAAGAACACGCCTGTGAACAACCAGGATTGGTTGACGCCCAGGGCACCCACCATTTCGCGGTCTTCCGTGGCGGCACGTACCAGGATGCCCCAGCGCGTACGGTTGAAAAGGTACCAGATGGCAAACAGGACCACCGGTGTCAGGGCAATGATGGCGAGGTCATATTCAGGAATCGCTTCGCCCATGATGTAGACGACGCTTTCAAGACCTGGTGCGCGGGAGCCGATGAGGTCTTCGGGCCCCCAGGTCAACAGGGTCAGATCCTGGACCACAAGGATAACGCCAAAGGTCGCGACCAGTTGGAAAAGTTCAGGTGCTTTATAGACCTGACGCAAGACCACAAGTTCCACGATGACGCCGATCAAACCCACCGCGACGCCGGTAATGGCAACGCTGGCCCAGAAGCCGATAATGCCAGGCAGCATGCTCATGGTGGTGTAAGCGATATAGGCGCCCAGCATATAAAAGGAGCCGTGGGCGAAATTAACGATGCGGGTGACGCCGAAAATAATCGACAGACCCGACGCAACAAGAAACAGGGCGGCCGCATTGGACAGTCCCGTCAGCGCCTGTGCCAGTATAAATCCCACGTCAAACCCCCTTGGAAGTCAAATATTCAAAGTAAATAGATAAAGTGGGGTGACCTGGTTGAGGCCACCCCGATAGCAAACGTCCTTAATTTGCAGGACGCATTTTACGCACTTCGGCATCGGACGGCAGATAATCAGCGCCGTTCAGATACTTCCAGTCAACCATAATGCCCTTGCCATCTTTCAGGGCAGTGGTACCGACATAGGCACCCATGGTGGACTGGTGATCGATGGCACGCAGGGAGAACGGACCGGAAGGTGACTCAACTGACAGACCTTCCATGGCAGCGACCAGATCATCAGCCTTCAGCGATTTTGTCTTTTTCAAAGTCGCTGCGATCGTCAGCATGGTGTTGTAACCAACCAGCGATCCAATGCGCGGATAATCGTTCCAGCGAGCCTGATAGGCATTGCGGAACTTGTCATGCGCTGCGGTCTGAATGCTGTACCAGGGATAACCTGTTACCAGCCAACCGACAGGAGCTTCACCTTTCAATGGATCAAGATATTCCGGCTCACCGGTCAGCAGACCAACGGTCAGCTTGCCTTTGAACAAACCACGCAGCTTGCCTTCGCGGACAAACTTGGCAAGGTCACCACCAAAAGTCACATTGTAAATGGCTTCTGGATTGGACGCCTGCAGGGCCTGAACTTCAGCACCGGCATCAATCTTGAAAAGGCCAGGCCACTGTTCAGTTACAAATTCCACATCCGGACGCAGAGACTTCAAAACGGTCTTGAAAGCATGCACGGCGTCTTTGCCATAGGCATAGTTAGGCGCAATCGTGGCCCAGCGTTTGGCCGGGTTTTTGGCAGCTTGCTCAGCCAGCATCGAAGCCTGCATCCAGGTCGACGGACGCAAACGGAACGTATATTTGTTGCCTTTGGCCCAGACCAGGGCGTCGGCAAGTGGCTCAGCAGCGAGATACACACGTTTTTTCTGACCGGCATAGGATGCCAGGGCCAGACCGACATGGCTGAACAAAGAACCCGAAATCATGGCAACGCCATCACGGGAGAAAAGCTCCTCGGCGATTTTGATGGCTTCACCAGGCTTGCCCTGATCATCGCGAGAGACCAGTTCCAGCATGTCACCGTTGATGCCACCGGCTTTGTTGATTTCTTCGATGGCAAGAAGGGCACCGTTTTTGTACGGAATGGTGTGCGCTGGCAAACGTTTGTAACTGTTGATGTCACCGATCTTGATCGTGTCTGCATATCCTGGTGCTGCAGCCAGGCCCAAAGAGGCCGTAAGAGAGGCCGCAACAGCCAGTTTTGTGAAGGTTTTTAACATAATATCCCCGTTTCCTTAGTTAGTTGCTGTCAGATTTTTGTCTTCAGTGGGTCGCTCCAGTTTGATCAAGTCGTCGATCCTGCGTCGATACAGGTTCGAGCCCTTGTCTATCGCGATCCGTAACGGCCGCCGTGTCGACGGTCGCCGTTCTTCCACCTGGATTGCTTCCAGGATTACCTTGTCCTCGGCGAAGGCAACGTTGAACAGTTCGTTCATGGAACCACCAATCGCTTTGTCATCGAGGGCAAAATTTCGCACATGCATCCAGCGATCAATGGTCCGGTATTCGTCGACCGGCGTCAGGAAGTGGATGGCATAGATGTGAACACCTTCGGCGCGGCGTTCGAATGTAATGTTCTCGGATACGTCGGCGCTGCCGAAATCGATGACGGCCACGTTGGGCACGGTCATGATGTAATATTGCCAACGATCAACATTGCCCTTGAAATTGGCCAGAGCCTGAAAAATACCCACAGGCGGCGCATCACGGGTCCAGCGGCTGGTGATAACCACTCCATCATCGTTGATCTCTGATTCGATCGGCAAGTCTTCCATCTCAGGATTACCGAGCGTCGTCGGATGCACGAAGCTGACATGCGCCGGATCACAAAGATTGTCGGCCACATTCAGATAATTGGATTCGTAATGCAGCGGATTGCCCTGATGCTGAGCGTAATCGGGACTGGAAAACTCGGGCAGATCAAAAACAAGGGCTTCATCGGCCTTGTCCTCATCACCCATCCAGACCCAGACGATATTGTGGCGTTCAAAGATGGGAAAGCTGCGCACATAGGCACTTTTTGGTACAACGGACTGTCCTGGCACACGCACGCAATTGCCATCGCAACCAAATGTCACACCGTGGTAACCACACTGCACATCATCACCAATCAGTCGGCCTTCGGACAGCGGCAACAATTTGTGAGGACAACGGTCTTCCAGCGCTGCGACCGCGCCGGCTTCCGTTCTGTAGAAAACAATATTTTCTCCCAGAATGGTCATCTTGGTGAGTTCCCGCGAGAATTCGCTGGACCAACCGGCGACATACCAACAATTTTGAATAAACTCCATGGGGGTCTCCATTAATATTCTGCTGACAATATGGTTTCGGTTAAAAATCAAATCTACCTAGCGCAACCCATCCTTGCCTTCGGCGTCTTCATGCGTCAGGCCACCAACGCGCGGTAATGGTCGACCGCTGTCCGTGACACAAACGGCGACCAGAATTTCATTCGCCCTGGGTGCATCGTTCACACGCACTTCCATAGCGTCGAAGTGACTGCGCACATAAGCAGCATCCTTATGCCCCAGGGGCACATCCATCGGCGTGCCGGGTCCACCCATTTTTTTGGCAGACGGCACAAGGGCAGCCCCTTTCTCAACGGCCTTGCGCAAAGGTGCACCGAGCTTCGGGTGCAGGATCGCGGCGGCGTGTTCGAGCTCTCCGTTTTCACCGACTACGGCTGCCTTGCCGTAACTTTCGGCCTGATCCGGTGTAATCCCAAGGGCTTGAACAGCGCGCTCACCCAGCATGCCACCCAGTTCAGCGCCGATTTCCATCAGCGGGTCGAGGTCTTCGGTGTAGCTGCCGGCAAAGGGGTTTTCGATAACCGCGACGGCTGCTGCCCGGCGCGTGGCCGGAGAAATAGCCTTGCCCATTTCAATGTGGACTTCGTCAACAACGGTGATGATCTTGCGAATTTTTGCTGTAGTCATTTTTGTCCATCCTCTCCGATGATGTCTGCTGCTTCCAGGCCGCCCGAACGGCTGTGAACACGCGGGCCCGTGCTCATGACCAGGATATAAGCCAGCTCATCCGCGCGCGGCGCATCGTTACAACCAACTTCCATAGCGTCAAAATGACTGCGCACATAAGATGCATTGGCGTGAGTGATCGGCACATCCAGACGGGCGCCAACACCACCAACCTTCTTCGTCGATGGCACAATCGCCTTGGTATCGTTCAGCAACGCGCGCATGGCATAGCCACCTGCCGGATGCCACAAGGCACCGTGCTCCAGCTCACCGGCTTCACCGATAATGGCGCCCTTGCCATATCCTTCGATGTCTGAGGCATCACAGCCCAGGGCTGCGAGTACCGCCGTCGACAGGGCCAGGCCAAAGGGCTTCAGGTCTTCGATGAAGGGCTGGATATCTTCAACATACCTGCCCGCAAAAGGGTTTTTAATAATGATCATGCCACTGGCCCGACGGTTGGGGACCGTGGCAACCGGTCCGCCCTCATGCCAGGTTTCCTCAACAGAAATGATTTGTTTTCTAAGCTCGACCGACGGCATATTGCTTCTCCAGATCAGGTTCGTTGTGGGCAAGTTTGTTGCTGATATCGGTGTTGATTACACCGGCTATACGAGTACTTCCCTGAAGGGACAGGGAGGCAGAAATAATTTGTCTGGCATCAACAAATGACCGGGCAAGGTCCAGTCCCGCGAGCAAGGCACGGTCAGTTTGTTCGGCTGACAATGGTTGGACATTGACGGTCACCTGACGGTCACCAAGATCAGTGTCCGGATCCAGTTCACGGGCAGGACTGCGGGTCACTTCGGTACAAGGACCAGGATCAACCGCGTTTGCGATCAAGGTTGCCGCGGCATCCGCCAGCGCTGCCGTCGGTGCCAATACAGTGACAGCATCTGCCACGCCCAGTGAATGACTGCGTCCACGCCAGCCGCTGGTGGCAACACCGGCCACAGCGTCCTTCGACGTTACCTTGGCCTTCAGGGAAATTTCCGGCGCATCGACCCGTTCCACAATGCCAATGTCAAAACTCTGACCATCATTCAGGTAAAGCGCGATGTCGCCGCCATTGTTGACATAGACGCGGTCCAGGATGCGATCTTCAAGCATCGCGCCGAGAATATAATCAGCCACCGACCCCGCGACCGCAATCATCGGTGTGACGTCGTGTTTGGCAAACCTTGACGCCGCGTCGACCATGATTTGTGCGACGGTTCTGGAAGAGCTGCCTTTATCAGCAAGTTCCCTGCCCCCCAGCGAGGAAGGATTCAGGGGAGACCGCAAGAACGCCAGCTCGGATACCAGATCAACCAGAACCGGCTCAAAGGCCTGGCGGGCTTGCTCAAATGCCAATGCCACCTCTGACACTTCGCCATCCGCATCGATCACAAGATCAATCGGGCCGCTTTGCAGATGCAGGCGTTTGCCATCCGGCAATATTTTGGCGAAGTTTCCGGTCACGTCAGCTATCCGTATCCTGATCGTCGCGCCACTTGTATTGGCTTTTTTCCATGGGCCAACTGCTTTCACCCTGATCAACAGGCCGCAGGTTCGTGTCCTTCAGGATGTCGGCCAGAGGCACAATGGAATCCATATGTCCGCCCAGGGCTGCGTAATCTTCGACCCGCATTGAAAATTCGATGGGGGCAACAATGGCTGGCGTCGGCACATAACCAAAGGAGTTCTCTGGCATACGCGTCACATCAACCATGTAGGTGATACCACCTCCTGGCCAGACAAAGGTTTCAACACCGCCACTGGTCACATTGGTCAGGGCATCTTTCACGGAGATTGTCAGTTTAACCGGGTTCTCCGTCACCCCTGCCCTGAGTGATCCACCCGCGCCACCCACAAACAGGACAGAACAAAGGGCTGGCTCACAATTTTCCTTGATACGCTCGACAGAGGCCTGAAGAACGTCCGGTAATTCCTGCTGGATCGGCTTCAGATCATCATCCAGCACAAAGTAGGCATAATGTTCGCCGGTTGTTGAAACCATCAGCATCGAGGTGCCGGGCGTCGCATCGCCAGCTTTGAAATCATTCAGGATCGATAAGGGATCGCTGATGTCAGTGCCGCCCCACCCTGTACCAGGTTCGGCAACCTTGAAATAACGCCCGGGCGTTGAGCGACGACCGTTGATCGAAATACCGGTTGGCTTCACATCCAGAACCTTGCCAGCTTCGTGTTCCGACATCACACCGGTGATGTGATCATCAACAACGACAACTTCGTCCACATGATCATGCCATTGCATGGCGAACATGCCGATGGTGGCCGAACCACAACCAACACGCATGCGTTCTTCCTGAACGTCATCAATGATCGGGGCCTTGCCAGCTTCAACAATGATGGTAACGCCATCATCAATCGTCAGTGTCACGGGCTTGCAATTGCACAGGTCCATCAAGGTTTGGCAGGTTACCCGGCCTTCCTTCTTGCTGCCGCCTGTCAAATGACTGACACCACCAAGAGACATCATCTGTGAGCCATATTCACCGGTGGTGACGTGGCCCACGATTTCGCCATCGGCCCGAACCGCAGCCGTTTCATGACCCAGATGGCGGTCAGTATCAACTTTGATTTTGACACCGCAGTAACTGTAGATGCCTTCGGTCACAACGGTGACCATATCGACGCCATCGACTTCACTGGAGACAATGAAAGGTGCCGGTTTATAATCGGGATAGGTCGTACCTGCACCAACGGCCGTCACAAATGTGTTTTCCGATTGCAGCAGATCACCACTCCATTCCTGTTCCGTCTTCAGGAAGGGGACCAGGGGTGTGCCCTGATCATGGGCGCGTTCCACAACTGTCAACGGATCAAGGCGTGTCAGCACACCATCAACATTGGCGTAGCGATCACAAGCGCCAGGCCGTCCGTCCTTGATCCGGCATCGCACCGGACAGGCATCGCAAACAACCAGGCCTGCATTATTGTCATCGCTCATTTTCAGGCTCCTTTGGCGCGCGAAATTGCGTTTCGAACTTTTTCAGGTGTTGCTGGCATGTCGCGCAAAACAGCACCCGTTGCATGTCGTATGGCATTCAGGATCGCAGGTGCTGTCGGGATCAGAACCTGTTCGCCGATGCCCTTGGCACCGTAAGGTCCATGATCGTTGGGCACTTCGATTAACAAGGACTGCACTTCCGGCACATCACCGATTGTCGGAATTAAATAGTCGTGCAGGTTTTCGGTACGACCTGGAATGAACTCTTCCATCAAAGCCAGTCCCAGGCCTTGAGCCGCACCGCCTTCGATCTGGCCTTCGATCAAGGTTGGGTTAATCGCCCGTCCAACATCATGGGCAGCCGTTAGCTTAATCAAGCGGACAGTGCCCAAAGCCATGTCGACTTCCAGTTCCATCATATGCGCGCCATAGCCAAAGATGGCATAGGGTTCACCCTGGCCATTGGCATCCAGTGGAACTGTCGGCGGGTCGTACGTTCCCGTGCCAGTGAAGACAAATCCGTCGTCATCGACAGGCAGAGCCGTCAGGTCAATTTCGGTTTTTTCGGCGTTGCCCCTGGCAATGATCTTGCCGCCCTGAATGGCCAGAACCGCATCTTCACCTGCATTAACCATCCGCAGTATTTTCTTGCGGATATCCAGGCCAGCGAGATAGGAGGCCTTGCCGCTGATAAAGGTTTGGCGGGAAGCGGATGTCTTGCCCGCATCTGCCGTCAGGTCGGTATCTCCGTAAACCAGTTCGAACCCGGCAATATCCAGACCGGCAGCATCGGCGCAAATCTGGGAAATGACAGTGTTGGCCCCCTGTCCAACATCAACAGCGCCCTGGAAAAGCACGACCTTGCCGTCTTTGCGAATGGCGACCTTGATCGTGGAAGGATTGGGCAAGGAGGTATTGCCACAGCCATACCACATACCAGCGACGCCAACGCCCCGACGCAAAGATCCGTCGGAGGTCGCGTTGAATTTGTCTGCATCCGCCAGGGCACGATCCCAATGGGATTTCAGTCCCTGCAGACAGTCCTTGAT
>Ga0233449_1001182_pt1 | contig 25012 bp, 23 predicted proteins | sample SI_124_October20_FD_183012 | JGI IMG/M metagenome (GOLD analysis project Ga0233449, IMG submission 183012) | Seawater microbial communities from Saanich Inlet, British Columbia, Canada - SI_124_October2016_200_MG | ecosystem: Environmental > Aquatic > Marine > Inlet | place: Canada: British... | reverse complement strand
GAGCAGGTTGCGGCGATACGGCCGAGTGCGGGACGATCCAATCATATGCTGGCACGGTAAAATGAGGATGGTTGGATTGCTCGGGCGTCAAGCGCGAGTCCAAGTTTTTGTCTTGCTTTGCAGTCTCGGAGTTCTTCAGTTGCTTGGTTGCAGCGCTAGCAGTGACGTCAGCCTCTCGCCGGAGATTTTCGTGCGAGGTGGAGATATGCAGCCTCGTGCAATGGCGGCCGCCAAGGATCGAGAGGACGTCTATATTTATGCAGGCGAAGCGACATACGGGGAAAGCGCTGTCGCAGTTCAGCTTTCAGCGAATCGGACAGATGCAACGGTGCTTTGGCGCTATGATCGTGATCCCAAATTTGCTCGAATGAATCCTTACGGCGTGTATTTTGCAACCGGACTCCGGCCGGCCTTTAATGGCGTTGTAAGCATGGCCGATGGAAGCACGTTCCTCTGCGGCAATGGACCCGCTGATCGAGGAAGCGAGAGACCGGGGCTGCTAGCTCATTTGGATCAGGCCGGGCGGGTTATCAGCGAACAAGAACTATGGTCATCGAATGTTGACGTGCCGCCCGAAGATCGTCCGCTTGATCCCTCCAACACAGGTGCAAGATCCAATACGTTCGATACCTGCCTGGCATGGGATGGGTACGTTGGTGCTGTCGGACGAGTTCTATATTATCCGCGAATAGGAGAAAGGCGAGGATACTACTGGATCGTCGCTGTTAATCCTGCCGGAAAGGTAGCTTGGCAAAAGCTGATACCGCAAGTCGCGCCCATATTGAGCGAAACCGCAGAACTCACGTCCGCGCGTATCACGCCGCATCGTAACCTGCTCTTTACTCGGCATTGGGGGGGCACCTCCGAAATCGTGTTGGTCAATCCAACTGGGGAACTGGTCGGTTCCAGAAGATTGGCGGGGTACTTCGTTGCGGTTTCATCGACAGCAGACCATGAAATCCAGGTCGTTGGAGGCGATCCAAAAGGTAGGGCGAGGCTGCTTACGCTCGACGAAGAGCTCAAGGACATTCGGGTCCAAGATGATCTTGATCTTCGCGATTTCGTTGCGGTGAGCGCTTACCGCGTGTCGGACACCAGTCTACTGCTCTTGGGGCGTGACGAAGGTGCCCATAACTTCTCATCTTTTCGGTATGTGACCAAGCAAGGGACGATTCAGAAGGAGCGTCTTATCCATGACGATCTCTTTGATGAAGGAACAATAAAAGTCTCCTCCGCTACTCAGCTTCCAGATCAATTCATTATCGCGAGAAGTCTTCTCAAGGGCCGCTCTGGAAAGACAGAAAATCTTGGGGTCGCGCTTAACGTAATTCAATCAGCAGCTAATTGATGACCGTATCTGAGGAGATCACCATGGGGAGCCGCATGCCGGCGCATTGCCCCTTTTGTGCGCAGCCCACTGTCCCGCAAGCGCTGGTGTGCAGTTCCTGTTCGCGCGACATCACGATTCCGGAAACGCTGCTTGCCGAGCGGGACGACCTGATCCGCAAGCGTGCTCTCGCCAGCGAAGAACTGGCGCAGGCGAAAGCGGAGCTTGAGGCGCTCCGGCGCCGCCAGCGCATCTCATTGCGGCGGAGTTGATATGTCCAAGTCGTTTATTTTCAACTCCCACGCGTCGGCCATCTGATGGAATGTCCGTTCTGCGCCGAGAAGGTGAAAGACGAGGCGCTTGTCTGCAAGCACTGCTCGCGCGACCTTCGGGTGGTGCGCCCGGTACTTCTTGAAATCGAGGGCGTCGTCGCGGACATCGAAAAGATCCGGCGTGAGTTCGACAACGTCAGCGCGCGGCTTTACCGCCGCCGCCATCCGGTCAGATCCTTCGCCACTCACAGCATCGGCTACATTCTGATTCCGGCGGTCTTGCTGGTGGCGGCGCATGTTATCGTCACCATCGTGCTGAATGTGTCGCCACTGTATCTGCGCATCGCCTCGGTGCTCATTCCGCTGCCGTTCGGCTTCGCGATCTTCGCGGTCCAGAAAGTCGGATATCGCGGCGCCGCCCTCGCTGGAGTCGTCACGGCGTTGCTCGCCGTGTTTTGCATGCTGACCGTGACCGGCCTGAACGACCACGTTCCGATTTTGCCTGCATCCTGGATTGAATGGCGCGAGGTGCTTGAATATTCGGCGAGCATCGCTCTGGCCTTCCTGACCGGAAACATTCTCGGCATCCTGATGCTGCAGCTTCTGGCGAGTTCGCTGTCTCAAGGCGACCGGCCAAACGCTGCGGCCTATCGCGCGGCGCGGCTGCTCGGGCCTTATGTTGGAGAAGATCAGCTTCGGCGCCGCGCCCGGATCATTCAGGAACTGATGAAGACCGCCGGCCCGCTTCTTGGCATCTTGTCCACAGCTGCAGGTTCGATATATGCGGGCCTCAAGGGGATCCTTGGCTCATAGCAGCCAGTCAGGGCCGCCAGCGGAGTTCCACGGCCCAAGGCCCGTGTCATTCCCGCAACGCTGCAATGAATTCGACGAGCCAAGCTCCTGAAAACGCGCAAAATTGCGCCAAGATCACGGTGTTGGGTACTTCGGTGATTAGCGAATTCTTGATAGTCGGGTGGCACCATGGTTGGCTAGGGCCTGATGATCGGGATTCGATTGAACCGTGATTCGTGCGGCAAATGGAGTGGTGGGTCTTTTTTGGTACGGTTTTTGCTCTATCTAAACATTATTCCGGTGTGTACCGGGATGGGGCAAACCTCTGAGACAAGATCGAGCGGCGGACGGAGATAGGAATGAGCAAGGTCGGTACGAGCGATTCAAAGAACACTCTCTATTGCTCGTTCTGCGGGAAGAGCCAGCACGAAGTCCGCAAACTCATTGCGGGCCCGACCGTATTCATCTGCGATGAATGCGTCGAATTGTGCATGGACATCATCCGCGAGGAGAACAAGTCGTCGCTGGTGAAGTCGCGCGATGGCATTCCCACGCCGAAGGAAATTTGCAAGGTTCTGGACGACTACGTGATCGGTCAGCAGCACGCCAAGAAAGTGCTCTCGGTTGCAGTCCACAACCACTACAAGCGCCTCAATCACCAGACCAAGCACAACGACGTTGAGCTTGCGAAGTCGAACATCCTGCTGATCGGTCCCACCGGTTCGGGCAAGACCCTGCTTGCGCAGACGCTCGCCCGTATCCTCGACGTGCCGTTCACGATGGCCGACGCGACGACGCTGACCGAAGCCGGTTACGTCGGTGAGGACGTCGAGAACATCATCCTGAAGCTGCTGCAGGCCGCCGACTACAACGTCGAGCGCGCGCAGCGCGGCATCGTCTACATCGACGAAATCGACAAGATCTCGCGCAAGTCCGACAACCCATCGATCACCCGCGACGTGTCGGGCGAGGGCGTGCAGCAGGCCTTGCTGAAGATCATGGAAGGCACCGTGGCTTCCGTGCCGCCGCAGGGTGGCCGCAAGCATCCGCAGCAGGAGTTCCTGCAGGTGGACACGACCAACATCCTCTTCATCTGCGGTGGTGCGTTCTCGGGCCTCGAGAAGATCATCTCGTCGCGCGGCCGGACCACGTCGATCGGTTTCGCAGCGCAGGTTCTGGCTCCGGAAGACCGTCGCACCGGCGAAATCTTCCGCGAGGTCGAGCCTGAGGATTTGCTGAAGTACGGTCTGATCCCGGAATTCGTCGGCCGTCTGCCGGTTGTGGCGACGCTCGAGGATCTGGATGAGGCTTCGCTGAAGAAGATCCTGACCGATCCGAAGAACGCGCTGGTGAAACAGTACCAGCGCCTGTTCGAAATGGAGAATATCGAGCTGACCTTCGCCGACGAGGCGCTTGGCGCGGTGGCCCGCAAGGCCATCGAGCGCAAGACCGGCGCGCGCGGGTTGCGGTCGATCCTCGAAAGCATCCTGCTCGAGACCATGTTCGACCTTCCGGGCCTGGAAGGCGTCGAAGAAGTTGTGATCTCGCGCGAAGTGGTCGAGGCGACGGCGCGTCCGCTCTACATCTACGCGGACCGTTCGGACCGCGCCGCAGAGACCAGCGCCAGCGCCTGAGCGGGTTCATAGGAACCGTTGAGGTTGTCAACAGGAAACGGCTGCCGATACCCTTCGGCAGCCGTTTCTGCGTCTTGTGCGACGTTAGAATAAACCAAGATTGGCGGGGGTTTTCGCTCTCTTGACACCCCCATGCGCCATAGCCACCTAATGATGTGCTGCGGACAAAACCTCGCAAGATTCGCAGTAAATCGACCCGGGCAGGGAGAGGCCGCGATGCGGCCGCTGGCTCAAAAGAGCTCTTTCTTTATCCGGTACACAAGGCACCTTGTGGCAGTCGCGTCAGGAACGGCGGATTGCGTGCAAGGGGGCGCAACAAAGGGAATATAGGCATGACAACTGCCTCAAAGCCTCGGCCAACCATCGTTCACGGTGAAAGCCACTCCTATCCGGTGCTGCCGCTTCGCGACATCGTCGTCTTCCCGCACATGATCGTGCCGCTGTTCGTCGGCCGCGAGAAATCGATCAAGGCGCTCGAAGAGGTGATGAAGAACGATGCGCTGATTTTCCTCGCGACGCAGAAGAACGCGTCCGATGACGATCCGGCTCTCGATTCAATTTACGAGATCGGTACGCTCGCCAGCGTGCTGCAGCTCCTGAAACTTCCTGACGGCACCGTGAAGGTGCTGGTGGAGGGTCTCGAGCGCGCCAAGGCTGGCAAGTATTCCGATCGCAGCGACTTCTATGAAGCTGAAGCCGTGGCGCTTGCCGACGTCGACGCCAAGAGCGTCGAGGCGGAAGCGTTGTCGCGTTCGGTCGTCTCCGACTTCGAGAGCTATGTGAAGCTGAACAAGAAGATTTCCGCCGAAGTGGTGGGCGTCGTTCAGCAGATCACGGATTTCGCGAAGCTCGCGGACACCGTGGCGTCGCATCTCGCCGTCAAGATTTCCGACCGCCAGACCATCCTGGAAACGTTGTCCGTCTCCCAGCGCCTTGAGAAGGTGATGGGCCTGATGGAGAGCGAAATCTCGGTGCTGCAGGTCGAGAAGAAGATCCGCTCGCGCGTCAAGCGCCAGATGGAGAAGACCCAGCGCGAGTACTACCTCAACGAGCAGATGAAGGCGATCCAGAAGGAACTCGGCGACGACGAAGGTCGCGACGAGCTGGCCGATCTGGAAGAGAAGATCAACAAGACCAAGCTCTCGAAGGAAGCTCGCGAGAAGGCTCAGCACGAGCTGAAGAAGCTGCGGCAGATGTCTCCGATGTCCGCCGAGGCAACGGTCGTGCGCAACTATCTCGACTGGCTGCTGTCGATTCCATGGGGCAAGAAGTCCAAGGTCAAGAAGGACCTCGTTGCCGCGCAGGAAGTGCTCGACTCGGATCACTACGGGCTTGAGAAGGTCAAGGACCGCATCGTCGAGTATCTCGCCGTGCAGTCCCGCGCCAACAAGCTGACCGGACCGATCCTGTGCCTCGTCGGCCCTCCGGGCGTCGGCAAGACCTCGCTTGGCAAGTCGATCGCGAAGGCGACCGGACGTGAGTTCGTGCGCGTGTCGCTGGGCGGCGTGCGGGACGAAGCGGAAATCCGCGGACACCGCCGCACCTACATCGGCTCGATGCCCGGCAAGATCATCCAGTCGATGCGCAAGGCGAAGACCTCGAACCCGCTGTTCCTGCTGGACGAGATCGACAAGATGGGCGCAGACTTCCGCGGCGATCCGTCGTCGGCTTTGCTTGAGGTCCTGGACCCCGAGCAGAACGGGACGTTCAACGATCACTACCTCGAAGTGGATTACGACCTCTCCAACGTGATGTTCATCACGACCGCGAATACGCTCAATATTCCCGGACCGCTGATGGACCGCATGGAGATCATCCGCATCGCCGGCTACACCGAGAACGAGAAGGTCGAGATTGCCCGCAAGCATCTCCTCCCGAACGCCATCTCGAAGCACGGTCTGAACTCGAAGGAGTTCTCGATCGACGACGAGGCGCTGTCGTTCCTGATCCGCCGCTACACCCGCGAAGCGGGCGTGCGTAACCTCGAGCGTGAGATTTCGACACTCGCCCGCAAGGCGGTGAAGGAGTTGATGATCTCGAAGAAGAAGTCGGTGAAGGTCACTGCGGCCGTGGTCGAGGAGTTCCTCGGCGTGCCGAAGTATCGTTACGGCGAGATCGAGAGCGACGACCAGGTTGGCGTCGTGACCGGTCTGGCGTGGACGGACGTCGGCGGCGAGCTGCTCACCATCGAAAGCGTCATGATGCCCGGCAAGGGCCGCATGACGGTGACGGGCAACCTGCGCGACGTGATGAAGGAGTCGATCTCGGCTGCTGCGTCCTACGTCCGCTCGCGAGCGATCAACTACGGCATCGAGCCGCCGTTGTTCGAGCGTCGTGACATCCACGTGCACGTGCCGGAAGGCGCGACGCCGAAGGATGGCCCGTCGGCCGGTGTTGCGATGACGACGTCCATCGTCTCGGTGCTGACCGGCATTCCGATCCGGCATGATGTCGCCATGACCGGCGAGATCACGCTGCGGGGACGGGTGCTGCCGATCGGCGGTCTGAAGGAGAAGCTGCTTGCGGCCGCGCGTGGCGGCATCAAGACGGTCTTCATTCCTGAGGACAACGCCAAGGACCTCACGGAGATTTCCGACGCCATCAAGGGCGGCATGGAGATCATCCCGGTCGCGCGGATGGACGAAGTGCTGGCCAAGGCGCTGGTGCGGGTTCCGACCCCGATCGTCTGGGAAGAGGATGTCAAGGCGCTGGCAAAGCCTGACGCCGATGAGGCTGCGGGCGGCCTGACCGCACACTGAGCGATACAGCAAAATGAATGGAAACGGCGTCCTTCGGGGCGCCGTTTTCTTTTTGGACGACCGAGCCGCAGTGAGCGTCGTTTAGCGCGTGTGCTGCCGTTCAGCCTGGACGGCGCGCGCCCTTGCGGTCGCTGGTCTGGCGAAGGGATGCAATTGATATTCAGGGGAATGGTAGGCGGTGACGGATTCGAACCGCCGACCCTCTCGGTGTAAACGAGATGCTCTAACCAGCTGAGCTAACCGCCCGTCAGTGCTGTATTTGCCCTGTCGCACGAGCTGACGCAAGCCATTCGGGCGCGCATTTCGTCACGTCATCGCCATTTTGACATTTTAGATACTTCCATCAGGCGGGCCTTGATCGGCTAATCCTGATTGTTTCTCTGCGTGAGTGGTTAGATGCAATATTTCATGTGCCGCTTTGTTCCGCCGGGCCCGGATTTCCTGAAGACCATGACGCCGGATGACAGGCTGCTGATGAAGTCGCACGGCGAATTCCTGCAAGCGCTGTTGGAGAAGGGCGGCGTTGTCGCGCACGGGCCGGTGGCTGATCCGTCGGGTGGCTGGGGCATGTCGCTGTTCGAAATGGCGGATGATGAGAGCGCCGACGATGTCCGCGCCATCGTCGCGGAAGACCCGATGATCAAGGCCAATGTCGGCGCGCGCTACGATGTGCTGCCGATGCTTCAGCTTCGGATGCGACCGTAAACCGTCAATTCCCGATCCTCTCGGTGGCTCTGACCGGCGGAGCGCGCCGCCCCGCTACTTTTTCGTCAGGGTGAACTGCGATTGCGTCAGGCGGCAGGGCTTTCCGCCAGCACAATCGGCGAGGGCGATCAGCTTTGCGCCGCGAACGAGATGCTCCTTGGTGTCCTCAGACCGGTGCGGCGTCAGCACTGTCATCGCAGTGCGCAGCGACTCCGCTATATCCTCGTTCGCCTTCGCGTCATTCCTGTCGCTGAGAATCGCAACGTCGATGATGTCGTGGTTGCGCGCGTCGATATCGACGAACACCAGTCCGATCGGCAGCGGCTGCAGCGCGACATTGCTGAACGTGCAGGTCAATGCGTTCTGGCACATCGAGAGCAGGCGGCGTCCCTGTGGCCGCCACAAACATTCCGGCTTCGCATTCGGGCGCACAAGGCACACCGCGATGTCGGGCGCCGCGTTGAGGTTGAGCTTTGAATTGCCGAGCCGCGGCACGCCGTCCCACGGGCTGCCGTTGATTTTGGTGGCATCCGCCGTCACCGTGATGTCGAAGCGTTGCTCCTGTGCGTGTGCGCCCAGTGGCACGAGCAGAGCAAGCGCCAGCAACGTGCTGAGACGGTTCAAAATCCGGATCATGCCTTTTCCTCCCAGATCGCGGCGAGATGCACGATGGTACGCACCGCGCTCTCCATGTCCTGAACGCTCACCCATTCGAGGCGCGAGTGAAACGCATGCTCGCCCGCGAAGATGTTCGGGCAGGGCAGTCCCATGAATGACAGGCGCGATCCGTCGGTCCCGCCGCGGATGCTGCTGAGGACGGGCTGAAGCCCTGCGCGATTGATCGCTTCCAGAGCGTATTCAACCACCTGCGGATGGCGGTCGAGCACCTCCTTCATGTTGCGGTACTGCTGCTTGACCTCGAACGTGTAGGACGAGCGCGGAAAATCCTTCATGACGCCGCGCACGATGTCCTCGAGCAGGGATTCTTTGTCCTTCAGGCCCTGCTCGGTGAAATCACGCACGATCAGCGACAGCGTGGCGCTGTCGAGCCCGCCTTCGAGTCCGATCGGATGCAGAAAGCCTTCGCGGCCTTCGGTGGTTTCCGGCGCAAGATCCTTCGGCAGCCGGTCAACGATGCGGGACGCGATCTTGAGGGCGTGTTCCATCCTGCCCTTGGCGAAGCCCGGATGAATGCTGACGCCCTGAATGGTGATGGTCACGCCGTCCGCCGAGAACGTCTCGTCTTCGAGGTGGCCCGCGCTTTCGCCGTCGATGGTGTAGCCGAAGGCCGCGCCGAGCTTCTTCAAGTCGACCTTGTCGGCTCCGCGGCCGATTTCTTCGTCCGGCGTGAACAGGATCTTGATGGCGCCGTGCCTGATTTGCGGATTGGCGATCAGAATCTGCGCCGCATCCATGATCTCGGCGACGCCGGCCTTGTTGTCTGCGCCGAGCAGGGTGGTGCCGTCGGTGGTGACGATGTCGCTGCCGATCTGCTCTGCAAGCGCCGGGTTATCGGTGACGCGGATGACCTGGCTGGGATCGGCGGGCAGCACGATGTCGCCGCCGCGATAGTTTTTCACGATCTGCGGTTTGACGTCCTTGCCGGTGCAGTCGGGTGAGGTGTCCATGTGCGAGCAGAAGCAGATCACCGGAACGGTTTTGTCGGTATTCGCCGGGATGGTTGCATAGACGTAGCCGTGCTCGTCGAGATGCGCGTCGGCGAGTCCGAGGTCGCGTAGTTCCTGAGCGAGCAGGCGGCCGAGATCTTTCTGCTTTTCGGTGGAGGGGCAGGTTGGAGACGACGCGTCCGACTGGGTGTCGATTCGTACGTAGCGCAGGAATCGGTCGAGGACGGTGTGCATAAAGTTGACGGGCAAGATGCTGCTCCAGTTTCGATTGTCATACGCGGACTCGATCCGCGTATCCATCAGGCTTCGCAAAATGCATTTCCTGAGAGATGGATTGCCGGGTCAAGCCCGGCAATGACATCGAAGGTGTGAGCGCGGCTGAGGCCGATGCCGTTAGTCAAAAAGAAAAACGCCATCCCGGCGGACCGGAATGGCGTTGGGCCGTTAAGTCAGAAGCGCCGGTGTTAGACGGCTTCCTTCAATTCCTTGGCAGCGCGGAACGCGACCTTCTTGCTGGCCTTGATCTGGATCGCTTCGCCCGTTGCCGGGTTGCGGCCCATGCGGGCAGCGCGCTTGCGCACCTGAAGGATGCCGAGGCCGACGATGCGGATACGCTCGCCCTTCTTGAGGTGCTTGGTGATCTTGGTGACGAGGTCGCCGAGAATCGTTTCGGCAGCCTTCTTGGACAATTCGTGCTCTTCGGCCAGTGCTGCGGCAAGGTGCTTCAGGGTAATCGTCGCTGGGGTCGCTGCTTTCTTCGCCATGTTTGGCCCTCCTCGTGGATACTAGGCTTCGAGAACTTACGGTAGATCAGGGCTTAGTTGATTCGGACGTATGCTGACTACGAGTTTTGCCTGTAAATAGCGCCTTATTTAAACAGACAGCCTCGGAAAGCCTTACACACAAGGGGATTCGCAACAACCTTGACTTGGGAAGTTACGCCCTTTAAGTCCCCCTCCAGTGCGCAGATCGTTTCGGTCTACGCGGGAGTAGCTCAGTTGGTTAGAGCGCCGGCCTGTCACGCCGGAGGTCGCGGGTTCGAGCCCCGTCTCTCGCGCCAACAAAATCAAACACTTAGCTGTTTTGGGGGGCTTTTGAACGTGTCGGGCGCCCGACGTATGGCCCCCTGCCGCGCTTCATCGCCGATTTCAGGAATGCAGCTACGGCGGAACGTTTCCGCTCGCTGCATTTGTGATTCAACTCCAGGCGCGGGACTGGGCGGTGGGCCCGACGACGTTCGGGGATGCCCTCCGTGGCCTAGCGAAGGCTGCTGACGGGTCTGAAAGGTCCAGAGCATGGAGAAAGAGGGCGAACGCCCAGAGCGCCTAGCGCGCGCTCATGACGATCGCTCTGGCAAGAGCCCGGCCGATGCAGTCGTAACCTTCGGCGGAGTTGTGCAGCCCGTCCCACGAAACCAACGCTCCCGACGGCAGGCCGGCGTCGATCGAACGTCGCATCAGCGCGAAGCGGGGAAACAGGCCAACCTGTTGCTGTCGCGCACCGTCAGCTATGATTCTTTGCATGATTGAATGATCGGACGAGGCGAGCACGACAGGCGCGTATTGCAAATCCATCAGGATCACGTCCGCGCCGCTGGCCTTGAGCGTCTGCACGCCGCCCGAGATGATCGACTTCAGGCCATCGGCACGTCCGCCCCATGCGATGTCATTCGTGCCGAGCTGCCAGATGACAAGATCAGGTTTGGCGGAAAGAACGTCGCGATCGAAGCGGGCGATGTTGCCGGGAATCGTATCGCCGACGCGGCCACTGTTGATGATCTGGATATCCGAATTCGGACGCAGCCTGATGAGCTCTCGCCGCATCACTTCGGGGTAGGTAGCTGCCGCGCTCATGACCCACAATCCCACTGTCGACGATGAGCCCATGGCAACCACCTTGATTAAACCACCGGCTTTGAGCCGCGCCGAGGTGTGCGGCAGTGGTGCTCCCAGGGTCAGATTCTGGTTTGCCGCAAGGCATGCTTCCGCCACCGAGCGGACGGACGCTGTTTCTGCGAAACCTGCCGTCGCCGCCGGAATCAAGAGCCCGGCCACGACGCAAATGCAGCTCTGGATTGAACGCCATCCATGGGTGATCATGGGCGAGTTCCGTCAGGGGTGAGCGTTTCCACACTCTGCCCGAGAGACGCATTTGCCAAGCCCGTGATACAGTCGCGCATATGGATTGACGCCAACCGGCCAGGGTGGGCTTTAGGTCGACCTCTAGGAGCGAGATGACGGACCACCCTGCAATCCGGAAAAAACTGGTGTTCCATATTGGCGGCTACGATCCCAGTATGGTGCCGGAAGCGGCTTATCGCCGGTTCGTCCGCGAACTGCGGCGCTTCGAAAACACGTGGAAAGCAGAAGCTTCGGTTTCCCCGCCAACGGTCGAAGCGGATCAGGCGACGTGGGATATTACGACCACGGGCCCGAACTGGCGTGTCGAGACGCGCTATTGTCTGGTGCGGTGGGACGACGTCATCGGCACCGTTGCCCGTCAGCCCTGGTGGCGGCGAATTGTTTTCAGCCAGCTTGGATGGATTGATTTCGCCGTGGGCGGCGCCCTGGTCGGTTACATGCGCACCAGCTGGCGCTACGCGCTGTTCTTCATCTATCCCTTCTTGATCTTTGATGCGTTCGTCATCGCCGCGTGGCTGCTAGGCGGTTTTGTTGCAAGCGTGAGCGATTCTGTCTGGATCGGGGCAGCCGCCGCATTGGTGGTGTTCGTTGGATTTTTGCGAGGACCGTGCCGTTGGCTCGGTCTTGCCACGCTGTTCGACGATTGGACCTTCTCCAGCGCGTACGTCCATGGAGGCTATCCGGTCCTCGACCACAAGCTTGACGTCATTGCGAAGGTGATTGATGCCGCCGCCCGCAACACGGAGGCGGATGAGATCCTTGTCATAGGCCACAGCCTTGGTGCGGTGATCGCGGTTGACCTTCTGGCCCGCGTGCTGGCGCTCAACCCCCTCGTGGGCGAAAACACGCCCAAGGTGGCGTTCTTGTCGGTCGGATCATCCATCCTTAAAATCGGATTGCATCGGGGGGCCAAACGTTTTCACGCCGCGCTTCAGCGCGTGGCCGGGGCTTCCGGCATATTCTGGACCGAGTATCAGGCTTTGATCGACGTGATGAACTTCTACAAGACGAACCCGGTGTCCGAGATCGGACTGAAAACCACACCCGACCGTCCGGTGCTGCGCATCGTGAAAATCAGCAGCATGCTCGATCCCGTCTCGTACGAGCGAATTCGCCGCAATTTCTACCGGGTGCACAATCAATTCGTCAGCGGCAACGAACGGCGCACGGCCTATGATTATTTCATGCTGGTGTGCGGGCCGTTGTCGGCAAGGCTGCAGGCCAAATTGCCGAACGGCCCGGCTTCGGCATTTGAGCCGGACGGCACATTGATCAGCGCCGCGCACGACAGCAGTGACGCTGCCGGGTCGGCCTTGGCGGCCCGCCGATGACCCCGTCGGTTGCGAAAGCGGTCTTCGCTCTTCTTGCGGCAGGCTGGTACGTTATCCGCTTTCCGTATGCGCGACGGTCGGCCCGTACGCCTGTCGCGCGAACGGCCCGCGGATTGCGGGAAATCATCCTGCTGTCCATATCCCTCACGGGCCTCGGTATTCTGCCCTTCCTTTACATCGCCACAGGGTTTCCGCGCTTTGCCGATTACGCCTTTCGTCCGGCTCAGGCGTGGCTGGGCCTTCTGGCGGCGATCGCGGCGCTGGTGATGTTTCGCTTGACCCACAAGGCGCTTGGCAGGAACTGGTCCGTCAGCCTCGACGTCCGGGAAAATCACAAGCTCATTTCGGATGGTGTTTACCGGCACTTGCGGCATCCAATGTATACCGCGTTCTGGCTGTGGGCGGTTGCGCAAGCATTGCTTCTTCCCAACTGGGTTGCCGGATGCGCCGGCCTCGTGGGATTCGGAGTTCTCTTTTTCGGACGAATCGCGAAGGAGGAGGAGCTGATGCTGGAAAGCTTCGGCGGCGAATACCGCGAATACGTATCGCGGACCTCCCGAATCATTCCCTGGATCTATTGAGCAAAAGGGCGGTGACGAGCCGCCGTTTTCTGAGCGAGCCGCGTCGCCGAGGGGTCGCTGATCAGACAACGGCAGGACGCTCGCCCTCGGTGCGTCATTTGGGCCACATTCCCGAAAAAAACCGCTTGGGTCTCGGTGGAACCAGGCGCTTTTTGTTGTCTGGTAACCATGATGTGGCAATATTTCAATCGACGTAAATCGCCGCAAATGGGGTTTTCGAACGAGCTGTACCAACCGCTAACCAGCGTGTCGACGCTGATCCTGAGGAGATTGCCCGTGCTGAAAGTTCTGATCGCGACATCCATATCGTTTGCAATGGTGGGGGCCGCTGCCGCAGCAGACCTTCCGCGCCCTCAGCCCGTCTACCAGCAGGCCGCCGTCGGCAAGATGCCAATCGGCAAGCTGCCAATTATCGGCAAGCTTCCTGGAAAGACACCGGTTGGAAAGTATCCAACTGCCGCTCCCCTTGTGACCAAGGGCTAACAGGCGCCTGACATATATCGGTGCGACGAGACCTCTGACTCCTCTCGGGGAGTCCGAGACCTCGTGGCTGTTTCCTTTACCGGGGCGGTAATCTTGATAGGGAGCTGACAGTGCAGGACACTCCACGCAAAGGGATCTGCTGGGGCTTCTTCATGACGGGCGTTTTTGCGCTCGCGGTCTCGTTCTGGGCGGGCACCGGTGGTGCTTCGGCACAGCAACTCGCGGTGCGCAGCGAGCCCGAAAAGGCCGCGGCCGAGCCAGCTGTCAAGCCGGTTCGCAAGCCGCAGGCACACTATCCATATTACGTCGACTTCCGGGCACGGACCGCCGCAAGCTATGGCCATGCGTTTGTCTGGTTTGGCCGCACAGTGGACCGGAAGGTTGAAGTCGCCGGCCTTCACCCGGCGGGTGAGAGCACCGTGCCCTACATTCTCGGGCACGTCCTGCCGGTGCCTTCGGAGACGGGTGCCAGCTATGGCGACCTTGACGTTCAGTACCTGACCGCCAACTACCGTGTTTATCTCAACGAGGCAGATGGCAGGCGCGTCTTCGCATACATCAAGAAGCTGCAAGGCAACTCGCCTATGTGGAATGCGGTGACCTACAATTGCACCGCCTTTATTGGTGATATCGCAAAGTATATGGGGTTGAAGACGCCATATACGCATCTGCTGTACCCGGAAGAGTGGGTCAACAATCTCAAGAAGATCAACGGCGAACGCAAGTCGGTGCAGTTGGCGCCTGAGCGCGAACAATAATCCAGTTCGCCGAATTGCGGTTCCGACGCTTACCGTAGAGCGGGCACGACGACCGGCTCGTGTCGTCGTGACAGCCTTTAGATCCATCAACACACTCAACCGCTTAGAGTCGCCGGCGACGGCTTTCGCCGGGCACTAGCGGCTCGTGCCCAAGCCTGCGCCGCGCTGCCGGCATTGCGGCCAGCTGCGATTGAGTATTTTGGCAGGCCCGCGCTCTCCTGTATGGCTATGGCGCGCCCGCTCCGGACGCCAAGAATGTTCGTCAACACCTGCGCGAGGCGAGGAATCTCAGCATGCCGACCACCAGCTCCGGGACCAACAGGAGGTACAGACTGGCCGTGATTCCCGGCGACGGCATCGGCAAGGAAGTGGTCCCCGAAGGCCTGCGGGTGCTGGAAGCCGCGGCAAAGAAGTTCAATTTCGAACTGACGCTCGACAGCTTCGACTTTGCCTCCTGCGACTACTACCAGAAGCACGGCAAGATGATGCCCGACGACTGGAAGACCCAGATCGGCAGCCACGACGCGATTTTCTTCGGCGCAGTGGGGATGCCTGCGATTCTTCCGGACCACATTTCGCTGTGGGGATCGCTGATCCAGTTTCGCCGGGAGTTCGACCAGTACGTGAACCTGCGGCCGGTGCGTCTGATGCCCGGCGTGAAGTCCCCGCTGGCGGGGCGGAAGCCCGGCGACATCGACTTCTTCGTCGTGCGCGAGAACACCGAGGGCGAATATTCGTCGATCGGCGGGCGGATGTTTCCGAACACTGACCGCGAGGTGGTGCTTCAGGAAACCGTCATGTCACGCACCGGCGTCGACCGGATTCTGAAGTTCGCCTTTGATCTCGCGCAGAGCCGTCCGAAGAAGCACCTGACGTCCGCGACCAAGTCGAACGGTATCTCGATCACGATGCCCTATTGGGACGAGCGGGTCGAGGAAATGGCCAAGAATTACCCCGGCCTGAAGTGGGACAAGTATCACATCGATATTCTGGCCGCGAACTTCGTGCTGCACCCTGACTGGTTTGATGTCGTGGTCGGCTCGAACCTGTTCGGAGACATCCTGTCCGACCTCGGTCCGGCTTGCACCGGCACCATCGGCATCGCTCCCTCGGGCAGCCTCAATCCGGAACGCAAGTTTCCCTCGCTGTTCGAGCCGGTGCACGGGTCCGCGCCGGACATCGCCGGGCAGGGCATTGCCAATCCCGTCGGCCAGATCTGGTCGGCGGCGATGATGCTGGATCACCTTGGTGAGCCGGAAGCCGGCAAGGCCATTGTGACGGCCATCGAAACCATTCTGGCCGATGAAAAACTGCGGACAAGGGACCTCGGCGGCAAGGCCGATACGGTTGCATGCGGCAAGGAAATCGCGCGGGTCCTGTCCTGACCGCGCGCGCGTCCGGTCCAGTTTTCCGCTGATTTATCGGATCGGGCTGCTCGCCTTATCCTTTAGTTCCAGAGTCCTCACTGCGAACAAGACGGGCGCGCTTCCTGCGCGCCCGTTGCATGGCGCCATGCTCAAATGGCGAAGAACCTGAGCAATAAAAATAGCTTGTCTTGCCCTGCGTGTTGCGCTGCGCTATCCCTCAGAACCATTCCAATGTTCCGCGAATCTCCGGAACAAAGTCGACAAAATAAGGGTCGCCGATGGGCGGAATTCTGCAAAACTATCTGCCTCTTGTGGTGTTTATCGGAGTCGCGACCGTGATCGGTCTCGCACTGCTGGTTGCGCCCTTCATCGTTGCCTATCAGCAGCCCGATCCGGAAAAGCTTTCGGCCTACGAATGCGGCTTCAATGCCTTCGATGATGCTCGCATGAAATTCGACGTCCGGTTTTATCTCGTTGCCATTCTTTTCATCATCTTCGATCTGGAAGTCGCCTTCCTGTTTCCGTGGGCGGTGGCGTTCGGCAAACTCGGCCTCGCAGGGTTCTGGTCGATGATGGTGTTCCTCGGCGTGCTGACGATCGGTTTTGCCTACGAGTGGAAGAAAGGAGCGCTGGAATGGGATTGAGCCCGAACACGGCGCCCTCGATCATGCAGCCGGCGGTCTCGCAGGCGGCGACGGGTATTCTCGATCCGCGCACCGGTCAGCCGATCGGCGCGGACGACAGGTATTTCCTTGAAATCAACAGCGAACTGTCCGACAAGGGCTTCTTCGTTGCTGCGACCGACGACCTGATCACCTGGGCGCGCACCGGCTCGCTGATGTGGATGACCTTCGGTCTCGCATGCTGCGCGGTCGAGATGATGCAGGTGTCGATGCCGCGTTACGACGTCGAGCGTTTCGGCTTCGCGCCGCGCGCGTCGCCGCGCCAGTCGGACGTCATGATCGTCGCCGGCACGCTGACCAACAAGATGGCGCCTGCGCTGCGCAAGGTCTACGACCAGATGCCGGAGCCGCGCTACGTGATCTCGATGGGATCATGCGCCAACGGCGGCGGCTACTATCACTACTCGTACTCGGTGGTGCGCGGCTGCGACCGCATCGTGCCCGTCGATATTTATGTTCCGGGCTGCCCGCCGACGGCGGAGGCGCTGCTGTACGGCGTGCTGCTGTTGCAGAAGAAGATCCGGCGCACCGGAACGATTGAACGGTAATCGCACATGGATGATGCGAAACTAGACGCTCTTGGCCAGACGATCGTGGCCGCGCTCCCGGGCGCGGCGCTTGGCCATTCGATTGCATTCAATCAGCTCACGATCTCTGTCGATCTGGCGAAGATCGTGGACGTTGTCCGTGTGCTGAAGACCGATCCTCGCTTTCGCTTCGTGAATTTCACCGACGTCACGGCGGTGGATTATCCGGGCCGCGAAAACCGCTTCGACGTGATCTATCACTTCATGTCTCCGGTGCTGAATGCGCGCATCCGCCTGCGCGGCGAGGCGAACGAGACCACGCAGGTGCCGTCAATCATCTCCGTGTTTCCGGGCGCGGACTGGTTCGAGCGCGAAACCTACGACCTCTACGGCGTAATCTTCGTCGGGCATCCGGACATGCGCCGCCTGCTGACCGACTACGGCTTCGACGGTCATCCGCTGCGCAAGGATTTCCCGCTGACCGGCTTCGTCGAGGTTCGTTACGACGACGCCGAGAAGCGCGTCGTCTATGAGCCGGTGCGGCTCAATCAGGAATTCCGCAAGTTCGACTTCCTCTCGCCGTGGGAAGGCGCGGACTATCCGCTGCCGGGCGATGAGAAGGCCGACGCGCCGAAGGCAGGTGGCTGATGACCGAAGCACTTGGCACCGAAACGCCTGGCATGCGCAATTTCACCATCAACTTCGGACCGCAGCATCCGGCGGCGCACGGCGTGTTGCGCCTCGTGCTGGAGCTTGACGGCGAGGTGGTCGAGCGCGTCGATCCGCACATTGGTCTGCTTCATCGCGGCACTGAAAAGCTGATCGAACAGAAGACCTATCTGCAGGCGATTCCGTACTTCGACCGGCTCGATTACGTCGCGCCGATGAATCAGGAGCATGCCTTCTGCCTTGCGGCGGAAAAGCTGCTCGGCATTACCGTGCCGCGCCGTGGACAGTTGATCCGCGTGCTGTACAGCGAAATCGGCCGCATTCTGTCGCATCTTCTCAACGTCACCACGCAGGCGATGGACGTCGGTGCGCTGACGCCGCCGCTCTGGGGTTTCGAAGAGCGCGAAAAGCTCATGGTGTTCTATGAGCGCGCATCGGGCTCGCGCATGCACGCGGCGTTCTTCCGCGTCGGCGGCGTGCATCAGGACCTGCCGCCGAAGCTGATCGACGATATCGATGCCTGGTGCGATCCGTTCCTGAAAGTCTGCGACGACCTCGAAACGCTGCTGACCGACAACCGCATTTTCAAGCAACGCAACGTCGACATCGGCGTCGTGACCCTTGAGCAGGCGTGGGAGTGGGGCTTCTCCGGCGTGATGGTGCGCGGCTCGGGCGCTGCGTGGGATCTGCGCAAGTCGCAGCCTTACGAATGCTACGCCGAGATGGATTTCGATATTCCGATCGGCAAGAACGGCGACTGCTACGACCGCTACTGCATCCGTATGGAAGAAATGCGCCAGTCGGTGCGCATCATGAAGCAGTGCATCGAAAAGCTGCGCGCCCCTGAAGGGCAGGGGCCGGTTGTTGTCGAGGACAACAAAATCGCGCCGCCCAAGCGCAGCGAGATGAAGCGCTCGATGGAAGCGCTGATCCATCACTTCAAGCTCTACACCGAAGGCGTTCGCGTCCCCGCCGGCGAAGTCTATGCCGCGGTCGAGGCGCCGAAGGGTGAGTTCGGCGTGTTCCTGGTCGCCGACGGCACCAACAAGCCGTACAAATGCAAGATCCGTGCGCCGGGCTTCGCGCACCTTCAGGCGATGGACTTCATCTGCAAGGGTCATCTGCTGGCCGACGTGTCGGCCATTCTCGGTTCACTCGACATCGTGTTCGGCGAGGTGGATCGCTAATGACGCAGCAGCCGATTGTTTTTGACCGCATCACTGGCGAAATGACCGGCGCAACTCCGTGGGAGCGCAGCATCGGCTTTGCACTGCTCGCGGGGTCAAAGGTCGGCGCGTATATCTCGCATCGCGGTTACAACAGCGCGGCCAATCTTCTGAAGACGCTGCTGCCCGAGCGCGACATCAACATCATGCTCAATCCGGATGCGACGTTTTCGTTTCCTTACGGCGACGGCTACTGGAGCAAGCTGCTCAACCGCACCTTCAAGTATGAAGACGAACTTGAATTGTTCCTGCTCGACTCGAAAGACGTCGATTACACGCTGATCGATTGCGGCGCGAACTACGGCTACTGGTCGGTGATGGTTTCCAGCAAGCGGTTCGGCTCGCGCCGGTCGATTGCGATGGAGCCGTCGTCACGGAATTTCCCGCGGCTGGCACACAACGCGAAGATCAACGGCGGCCGGTTCGAGGCGATCAACGCCGCTATCGGATCTGCGCGCGGCACGGCGCGGCTGTCGGGCAATCGTCACGAGGCCTTCAGCATCGCAGGCGATCCTGGCGCCGGCGGCGAAGAGGTGCAGGTGCTTGCGCTCGATAATCTGATCGAGGATGGCAAGATCCCCGCGCAGGGAAAATACATCGTCAAGCTTGACGTCGAAGGCGTTGAGATCGACGCCATGAAGGGCGGCAAGCGGATTCTGGAGACGGATTCGGTCGTGGTCTGCGAAGAGCATGGCAACGATCCGTCCCACAGCGTGTCGCGCTACATCCTCGAGCATACGCCGATGAAGGCGATTATCCACGATCCGGCGACGGATCGCTTCGAGGCGCTGACGCAACTGTCCACGCTCGACCGCATCAAGGTCGCCTCGCATGTCGGGTATAACGTGTTCGCGACATCGAGCGCGTTCTGGGAACAGCGCATCTACAGCATGAATTCTGGCAACGCGCGCCGCGCCATGACGAGTTAAGGACGTGGCGCAATGAAAGACCGAAAGATTTAAACGATGGCCGTCCGCCGTTTGGCCCCGAAAGAAAAGCAGCCCACCAGCTTCGCGTTCACCGCGGAGAATCTGGAATGGGCGAAAGCGCAGATCGCGAAGTATCCGCCCGGCCGGCAACAGTCGGCGGTGATCCCGATCCTGTGGCGCGTGCAGGAACAGCATGAAGGCTGGGTGTCGGAAGTGGCGATCCGCGCGGTCGCCGATCTTCTCGGCATGCCCTACATCCGCGTGCTGGAAATCGCGACCTTCTACACGATGTTCCAGCTCGAGCCGGTGGGCAAGAAGGCACATGTGCAGGTCTGCGGTACGACGCCCTGCATGCTGCGCGGTTCGAAGGATCTGATCGAGGTTTGCAAGAGCCGGATTCATCACGATCCGTTCCATGTCTCGGCTGACGGCAATTTCAGCTGGGAGGAGGTCGAGTGCCTTGGCGCGTGTGTGAACGCTCCCATGGTGATGATCTGGAAGGATACCTACGAGGATCTGACGGCTGAGAGCTTCGGCAAGGTGCTCGACGGCTTCGCTTCGGGCAATCCGCCCAAACCCGGCTCGCAGACTGGGCGTCAATTCGCGGCACCAGCGGGCGGTCCGACGACGCTAAAGACGTCGGGAGACGCATCATGAACACAGGGCTTTTCAAGCACATCGCGTTTCATGCCGTTTGCGCGGCGGTGTTCATCTTCGTGCTGAACTTTTACATCTTGAAGACCGAGCTTCAGTCAGCCGTGTTCTGGGCCATCGGGTTCGGCGCGATGGCGGGCGGGCTCGCGTATCAGCAATCCAAGCGTTCAGGGTCTTAAGGTAGCTCCTATGCTCGACGACAAGGACCGCATCTTCCGCAATCTCTACGGCCAGGGCGACTGGGGCCTCGAGGGCGCGCGCCGTCGCGGCGCATGGGATGGCACCAAGGCGATCATCGACAAGGGCCGCGACTGGATCGTTGCGGAAATGAAGGCGTCGGGCCTTCGCGGGCGGGGCGGGGCCGGCTTCCCGACCGGCATGAAATGGTCGTTCATGCCGAAGGACAACGCCGACGGCCGTCCGAGCTACCTCGTCGTCAACGCTGACGAGTCCGAGCCGGGCACCTGCAAGGATCGCGAGATCATGCGGCATGACCCGCACCTCCTGGTCGAAGGCTGTCTGATCGCGAGCGCCGCCATGGGCGCGCATGTCTGTTACGTCTATGTGCGCGGCGAATTCATCCGCGAGCGCGAGCATCTGCAGGCTGCTGTCGATCAGGCTTATGAAGCCAAGCTGATCGGCAAGGACAACATCCACGGCTACCCGTTCGACATGTATATCCACCATGGCGCCGGTGCGTATATCTGCGGCGAGGAAACAGCGCTTCTTGAAAGCCTCGAAGGCAAGAAGGGCCAGCCGCGCCTGAAGCCGCCGTTCCCGGCGAACGTCGGTCTCTATGGCTGCCCGACCACCGTCAACAACGTGGAATCGATCGCGGTTGCGCCGGATATTCTGCGCCGTGGTGCGGCGTGGTTCTCGTCTATCGGTCGCGCCAATAATGTCGGCACCAAGCTGTTCGGCATCTCCGGTCATGTGAACACGCCCTGCGTCGTCGAAGACGCCATGGGCACCACGTTCCGTGAACTGATCGAGAAGCACGGCGGCGGCATCCGCGGCGGCTGGGATAATCTGCTGGCGATCATTCCCGGTGGTGCATCTTGCCCACTGATTCCGGCTGCGGATTGTCAGGAGCTGATCATGGATTTCGACGGCACCCGCGCCGCGAAGTCGAGCCTCGGCACCGCCGGCATGATCGTGATGGACAAGTCGACCGACGTTGTCGCGGCCATCGCGCGCATCTCCTACTTCTTCAAGCACGAGAGCTGCGGCCAGTGCACGCCGTGCCGCGAAGGCACCGGCTGGATGTGGCGCGTGCTGTCGCGCATGGTCGAGGGCCGCGCCCACAAGCGCGAAATCGACATGCTGCTGGAAGTCACCAAGCAGGTCGAAGGCCACACCATCTGCGCGCTCGGCGACGCGGCGGCGTGGCCGATTCAAGGGCTGATCCGCGCCTTCCGTCCGGAGATTGAGCGGCGCATCGATGATTTCACGCGCAAGTCCACGCTGGACGATCAGGGCGTCCTCGATCCGGTCCACATGGTCGCGGCGGAGTAATGGCGATGACCAAGATCCTCATCGACGGCAAAGAGATCGACGTTCCGGCCGAGTACACGCTGTTGCAGGCGTGCGAGGCGGCAGGTGCTGAAATTCCGCGCTTCTGCTATCACGAACGTCTGTCCATCGCCGGCAACTGCCGCATGTGCCTGATCGAAGTGAAGGGTGGCCCACCGAAGCCTGTCGCATCGTGTGCGCAGAACGTGCGCGACTTGCGGCCGGGACCAAACGGTGAGTTGCCTGCAATTTTCACGCGTTCGCCGATGGTGAAGAAGGCACGCGAAGGCGTGATGGAATTTCTGCTGATCAACCATCCGCTGGATTGCCCGATCTGCGATCAGGGCGGCGAGTGCGATCTGCAGGATCAGGCGATGGGCTATGGTGTCGACACCAGCCGTTTCGCCGAGAACAAGCGCGCGGTCGAAGACAAGTACATCGGGGCGCTGGTGAAGACGTCGATGACCCGCTGCATTCAGTGCACGCGCTGCGTCCGCTTCACCACCGAAGTCTGCGGCGTACCGGAAATGGGCCTGACCGGCCGCGGCGAAGACGTCGAGATCACGACCTATCTCGAGAGCGCGTTGACGTCGGAGTTGCAGGGCAACCTCGTCGACATCTGCCCGGTCGGCGCACTGACCTCGAAGCCTTATGCGTTCGCGGCGCGTCCATGGGAGCTCGGCAAGACCCAGTCCGTCGACGTGATGGATGCGGTCGGCTCGGCGATCCGCGTCGATACGCGCGGCCGCGAAGTGATGCGCATTCTGCCGCGCATCAATGAGAACGTGAACGAGGAGTGGATTTCCGACAAGACGCGCCATATCGTCGACGGCCTGCGCACGCAACGCCTCGACCGGCCGTATATCCGCGAGAACGGCAAGCTCCGCGCGGCATCTTGGTCCGAAGCGTTCGCTGCCATTGCGGCGAAGACGGCATCACTGCACGGTCCGCGCATCGGCGCGATCGCGGGCGATCTTGCCGCTGTCGAGGAGATGTTCGCGCTCAAGGATCTGCTCGCCAAGTTCGGCTCGACGAATGTCGCCACCCAGGATGGTGCGGCGTTTGATCCGAAGGCGGGCCGCGCTTCCTACATCTTCAATCCCACCATCGCCGGGATCGAGCAGGCGGACGCATTGCTGATCGTCGGCTCCAATCCGCGCAAGGAAGCGGCCGTACTCAATGCGCGTATCCGCAAGCGCTGGCGCACTGGTGCGCTCAGGATCGGCCTGATCGGCGACAAGGCCGATCTCACCTATGACTACGAGCATCTGGGTGCAGGCACCGACACGCTGACCGATCTGGCTGCGGGCGAGCATTCCTTCGCCGACGTGCTGAAGGGTGCAAAGAATCCGATCGTGCTGGTTGGTGCGGGTGTTGCTGCCCGTCATGACGGCGCGGCGGCATTGACGCTCGCGGCGAAGCTCGCTTCGGACTTCGGCGCGCTCAAGGACGGCTGGAACGGTTTTGCTGTGCTCCACAAGGCGGCGTCGCAGGTCGGCGCGCTCGACGTCGGTTTCGCGCAGGGCCCAGGCAGCCTGACCGTGGCGCAGATGACCACGTTCGGCACGCTCGACGTGCTGTTCTCGCTGGGCGCCGACGACATCAATCCCGCGGACGGCACCTTCGTGGCCTACATCGGCACCCACGGCGACAGGGGCGCCCATCGCGCCGACGTCATCCTGCCCGGTGCGGCCTATACCGAGAAGGCCGGCATCTACGTCAACACGGAAGGCCGTGTGCAGATGGCCAACCGCGCCGCGTTCCCGCCGGGCGATGCGCGCGAGGACTGGGCGATCATCCGCGCGCTGTCGGAAGCGGTCGGCAAGAAGCTGCCTTATGACTCGCTGGCGCAGTTGCGGCAGGCGATCTTCAAGGCCGTGCCGCACCTGATGCGGATCGACCAGATCGAGCCGGGCGATGCGGCGGGCGTGAAAGCGCTTGCGGCGCGTGGCGGTTCGGTCGAGAAGGGCGCATTCAAGAGCCCCATTGTAGATTTCTACCTGACAAATCCCATCACGCGGGCGTCCGCGGTGATGGCCGAATGTTCGAAGCTCGCCTCCGGGCAAATTCTGACGGCGGCGGAGTGAGCGTGATACGATGACAGAATTCTTCGCAAGCGAGTTGTGGACTGGCTTTCTGTGGCCGCTGATTGTCATGGTCGCGCAGAGCGTGCTGCTGCTCGTGCTGCTGCTGGTTGCGATTGCCTACATCCTGCTGGCAGACCGCAAGATCTGGGCGGCGGTGCAGATCCGGCGCGGCCCCAACGTGGTCGGGCCGTGGGGCCTGCTGCAATCCTTCGCGGACTTGCTGAAGTTCGTGCTGAAAGAGCCGACGATTCCGGACGGCGCGAACAAGGCCGTGTTCCTGCTCGCGCCATTGGTCACCTGCGTGCTGGCGCTGGCCGCGTGGGCGGTGATCCCGGTCAATCTCAACTGGGTGATCGCCGACATCAATGTCGGCGTTCTCTACATCTTCGCGATCTCGTCGCTGTCGATCTACGGCATCATCATGGCCGGCTGGTCGTCGAACTCGAAGTATCCGTTCCTCGCGGCGCTTCGCTCCGCCGCGCAGATGGTGTCGTATGAAGTCTCCATCGGGTTCGTCATCATCACCGTGTTGCTCTGCGTCGGTTCGCTGAACCTGACCGCGGTGGTCGCCGCACAGGACACCAAGCTCGGCATTCTCGGCTGGTACTGGCTGCCGCTGTTCCCGATGTTCGTGATTTTCTACGTGTCGGCGCTGGCGGAAACCAATCGTCCGCCATTCGACCTGGTCGAAGCGGAATCAGAACTGGTCGCGGGCTTCATGACCGAATACGGCTCTACCCCGTATCTGCTGTTCATGCTCGGCGAGTATGTTGCCATCACCACCATGTGCGCGCTGGCGACGATCCTGTTCCTCGGCGGCTGGCTGTCGCCGATCCCGTTCGCGCCGTTCACCTGGGTGCCGGGCGTCATCTGGTTCGTGCTGAAACTGTTCTTCATGTTCTTCCTGTTCGCAATGGCGAAGGCGATTGTGCCGCGCTACCGCTACG
>Ga0233449_1001181_pt1 | contig 25016 bp, 21 predicted proteins | sample SI_124_October20_FD_183012 | JGI IMG/M metagenome (GOLD analysis project Ga0233449, IMG submission 183012) | Seawater microbial communities from Saanich Inlet, British Columbia, Canada - SI_124_October2016_200_MG | ecosystem: Environmental > Aquatic > Marine > Inlet | place: Canada: British... | reverse complement strand
TCCAAGTAGAGAAGAACCAAAATCCAATCATTAGAAAGAGCATTCCGGCTATCATTAGAGCGACATATGTAGGGTCCATAGTAAACTGGCGGTAGTGGTAGAAGTTAATGAAATGTGCCCAATAATAATAATAATGATACTAATGCCTGCTCAATTGGAAAAATGAAGGGTTTATCTTTTCGATAACCTAGTTATGAATTGTTTCAATCAGATGACCACTTGAAATATGCAGACCTAGATGGCAATAAGTCCAGCAGCAGCAATCCATGCACCTAACATTGAACCAACATTCGTTAATGCAGTAACCAGTAATACCTTACCTGCCTTATTTTTCCAAAACAGATTCATCTCATCCAATTTCATGAAATCCTGTAAATCCTGCGCCGTCGGCTCAGCCATCCTCATCTGAACATATCCAGCAAACCAACCCGCTGCCAGTGTTGGGTTGAGTGAAGTAATTGGACTGGCGAGGGCTGCGGTAATAATCGCCAAGGGGTGCCCTCTTGCTAACAAACAAAAGAATGCCGCAACACCAGCATTGAAGGCAGTCCAGACAGTAAAAGTATGCAATAATGCCTCCTTATCACCCGTGTAAATGAAGTAGCCAGCAAGAGCCATTATTGCAATTGGCAGACCCCAAGTAACTACTTTCCACAATGGGTTTGGCTTAGGCACCGTAGATAATTCACGTAATTTTTCTTCATCAGGTGCCGTCTTAGACAAGTGGTCCTCAATTCCATTCAGGTGTCCAGCACCAACAACTGCTAGCACTTTCCCATTACCCCTAAGTGCTGCGATTTTTCCCGATAAAAAAGCATCCCTTTCATCAACTAATACTTCCCCTGCTCCAGGTGCAAACTGACGTAATTCATCCAATAGTTGAGATAAAAGGTCACTATTTTCCAACAATTCACTGAGTTCAATATCCTCTGCGTCATCTTCTTCCTCGCCGAGTAAGCCCCAAATTAATCCGACTTTTTCCTTTAGCCGCATTCGCTTCCATGCTCGACGCAGGGTGACTTGGATATCTCGGTCAACTAACTCGACCTTCAGATTATGCTCCTGAGCGGTCTTTACTGCCGCAACTAATTCTGCACCAGGTTGCTCTCCCTCATCCAGCCCCATTTTTCTTTGCTCGGCTGAGAGTAGAGATTGAATCAGTACTAACGGTGCTTTGCCCTCTTTGATCACTTTACGCAGACCTTCTTGGTCAAGCCTACGGTTTTCCATCAATGCGGAATATCTGCTTTCGCATAATTCTACAGCGACAATATCTGGTTTGAAATGCTCAATGTGATATTTCACTGCAGCAACAGAATCCTTTGAAACATGTGCAGTCCCAAGTAGTCGGAGGTTTTCATCAACATTACGAAATGGCGATTTGGGAATGGAGGGAGGCGATGGTGCAAGTTCAGCACCTTCGTCGGTATCTCCGGTGGCCTTTTCTCCATTATCGTCGCTCATTTCACCCACCGCTCCAATCTATAGAATATGTCTTTACTCACCAAACAATTCCAATAATTTACTTTCCATTGCAGCCAAGGCTTTGGCTTCAACATCGGCATCGGCAGGATTTGCCACTAAATCTGCAAAGGCGATTTGCCCGCCAGCAAGGCCCTTGTGACCGCCGGCTGAACCTGGTGGGAATTCCTTTCCAAGGGTGAGCCCCAGATGGATTGCTGGATTGCGACTCCTTGCCGAAAGAATAACTCTTCCTCGGCGGGGACCAAAAGTAATGACCGTTGTCACACCCTCAACATCCATCAAGAAATCTGCAACTTGAGCCAGTGCATCTCTATTTGGAAGCCTAGTCAACGGAGCAATTAGTAATCGTCCGAAAGATTTCTTCTGCGCAAATGCCTCAGTAAACACCTCAAGAGTATCCCTCGACCGAGGTGGCGTCTCAATTTCCCTCAACAAATCCCAGTCAACCCAAGGATGCAACCAAGAAAGCGCCCGTAAGTCAACAGTGTCAAAATTGCGCGTAAATCTCAACGTATCTGCTCTAATTCCACATGCCAAAGCAGTTGCCACCTCTGTATTCATTTCAATATCCAAACCCATGAACAGGGTCGCCACAAGCGAGGAAGTTGCACCGAATTCAGATTTTAGAATCTTTACATCGGCAGCAGGAGCATTATTTTCGGCATGATGATCAATTACCACAGTTGGAATACATTTTGCTGGTAAGATATTATTTGCACCGGGTTGGTGAAAATCCACCGCAATTATCGCATCTGAATTTTTCAGCAAGTCATCTACCTCCCACCCAAGGATGTGCCTTTCCAAATCTATGTTGAGCCGCCTCACCATTGTTCGATTTGACTGATGTTCAATTAGCCCTCCATGATGAATTGTAGCCCGCCTTCCCAGACTTTTGGTTAGATGCTGGATTGCTAGTGCTGATGCGAGTGCATCAGGGTCAGGATTATCGTGGCAAAAAATCGTCACTCTGCCAGTCTCAGGGGTGTTTTCAATTGCCTGCTTCAATGCACTGGCGCTAACCCTTGCATCCCATCTCTGGATTCGGGTTCGGATTGCATTTTCCGTCAATTGACTAACCGAAATCGCATCGTGATTTGCCGAAGACTCAACTTCTTGAGTAGTCAAAATCCGAGTCTTGGGCCAGCGTTGACGCAGACCCGCAATAGGGTCATCTTCAGCAATCAACTCTGGTTGGAGAAGAAGGAAGGCAGTGGGTGTGGTAATAGGCAAAGGCAATTTATCCAAAGGACAAGGTGAGGGGAAGGTGACAACTTCGCAGCCCGATAAGTCAATATCTCCTAACTCACTCCCTGCCGGCCAGAGTAGGCGACAACGCCCACGTTTTGACAACCAATTCGCCATCGATTGAGCAAGGGAAGTACTGCCGAGAATTACGTACACTTACCTCTCCCCCGAAATAACTCCCACCCATTCTATCGCTTGAAGTCTATTATTCACCAATTCAATCCAATTCCAAGATTGTAGCCAAGAAGTCAAGATGTTCAACTACATCATGTACTCGTAAAATGTCAACTCCGGAGTGCACCGCAACTGCAGCAACACCGAGAGTACCTGCAAGACGCTCAGACGGATCCTCGCGCCCGAGTAAATCTTTAAACATTGATTTGCGACTAACCCCCCATAATACTGAATAATCATTGGATTCAACTTCAGTGGAACTACATTCACATTCTTCGCAATTCCCACTGCAATTACCCGAGTCGTCCCCCGAGCAAGTGTCTGTGTCAGTTCCATTATCAGCGCCACAGCAGCCACTTTCAAGTCCTCTGAGAGAATTTGGATTGCGCAATAGTGCAAGATTGTGCTCAAGGGTTTTTCCAAAGCCAATCCCTGGGTCGAGGCAAATTAATTCGGGATTCAACCCTTCTGCAACTAATGACTCAGCTTTTGCCAACAATTCACTTGCTACTTCCTCAACAACATTAGCATAATGTGGATTTTCTTGCATATTTCCCGGCTCACCAAGCATGTGCATTATGCAAACTCCACACTTTGCTCGAATGACCAATTGAGCCATTTTCGCATCACGTAAACCCGAAATATCGTTAATTAAATCGGCACCGGCAGCCAATGCGGCTTCAGCCACCTCAAAATTTCGGGTATCTATTGAGATGAGACCATCTGGTTTTGCACTTCGAAGCCCGATAATTACTGGAATAACTCGTTCAAGTTCTTCCTCAATACTGACGGAATCGGCACCTGGCCTCGTGCTTTCCCCTCCAACATCAACCCAAGTTGCTCCAGCCAACCACATTGCTATGCCCGCCTCTATAGCGGATTCATGGTTTGTCTTTCTCGATTGTTGATGAAATGAATCAGGAGTTACATTTACGATGCCCATTATTCGGGGGAGGTAGTCGTCAGATTGTCGTAAACCCTCTATTACCGCCTGTTGGCGGCTGGCCGATAAGGGTCGCAGAACAGGCATGATGATGCTTGGGGAGACCTCATGCTTTATGACAGGTGCGAGGGCGCTATGCGTCATGGATGAGGGGTTTGAGATGAATTATGCTGATAATGGCGGCAGCATTGGAGGAGCAATAAATACTCCTCCCGCTACAGAACACGGCAACCAAGGCGCTAGTGGAGCCTCCATCACTGCCGAGGCAGTTGCTCTGTTACCAACTGCCGAGCAATTTGAAATCGCAGAAAGTATCCTCGCACGCCTCAATCCAAATTCAAAGAAAGATATCGGGTCAATGATTCACCGTCGTGGACAGATAGCAGGCCTAGTTTTGGCATCTCTTGTCCTATTCTGGTGGTTATCGGTTCTCAACCTTGGTTCTGGACACGAATATAACCAGTATACTTCCCAACTTAATTCCCTTTCATTCTCAACTGTTGCCTGGTTATTACCAATATTAGTTTTCTTTGGTTCACTTCTAAATGCGGCTGGACGCAATCTAGGCAAGCCTGCACCGAGCCTTTTTGCCGGAGTTTTCTTCTTGATTTGTATTTTCTTTGCCGCTGAACCTGTAGCGCGTGCTCTCTTTGGCGATGGCGACATTGGAGTCAGTGGGAGCCAATCATTAAGGCTGCTAATTCTCGGCTGCGGAACCTTCTATTCAGCAAAATTATTCATTGAATCATATCTTCTTGACTGGGTAAAGAAATTGGAGGAATCAATCCATGGTATTGAAATTTCTGAAATTCAAGACAATTCCGAAGAAATGGTTACGCAGTCTAGTGGAAATGACGAAACGCAAGTATACGAATGAAGCCAACAACTCAGCATCTTCGAAAACGCTGAAGTATGAGGCTTTTCTATTGCACTTGTCCAAAAAATCTCTGAAGGGCATCTACAATTGACTCTTGATCTTCTCCAGCATCTCCATTGTGTTGATACTGATGCCAAGCAACTACTCCATTTGGCTGAATAATGACAAACATGGGTGTTCCTTGCGCAGCGAATTCATGCATTGCAGACTGATTTCTATCGTCAACATATAACCAATCATGTGGCTCCCCTGGACGATCAGCACAATCATATTGATTTGCTCTGCATCCATTGTGAGTGGTTTTATCTTGGAAGGCGGCTACCTCCTCTGGAGTGGCATTGAAATAATCATTTGAGGAAAAATTAACTGCAAAAGAGAGGAACTCCACCCTATCTCCATAGTCGTTGTGGAACGAAGTCATATCATCGGCTGCGTTCCAACAATGCCCACAATCCGTGCTCAAAAATTCAATGAGTATCCATTTTGAATCTGAGCCATTTTCTTCACCCGAGGTAGTTCCATTCCAAGTATTGTTGAAGTGGTCGTGCAGAGCCCATTCTATCCACTCACCCTCAAGTTCTCTCGCCAAGGCGCGCATAGGATAGACCATGTCACCCTCCCATGGTCCGTAATCAGGTTCAACTTCCACCTCGTCATCGGACGGCCCCGTTGCTCCTTCATCGGCTGGGCAGGCATGAGTTCCATCATCGTCTGCTGGGTCGCCAGCAGTCCAATTGTAATGGGCTGCAACTTGCGGCAAAGTTTCGAGAGTAATTCCGGAATCGGATAATAGATCGAACAAGGCTCCATAATCAAGGATTTCAGTTTCACCAACATCCTTGGCCTGACTGACAAAACCGAGTGTCCAACCATCTTCATCGCTTTCCGTCAAATCGACTATTGCCTGAGTCACCTCACTACGGACAATATCGTGGTTGGTGCTATTAGTATAGGAACGCATTCTCATGCGCCATACTGAATTATTATCTTCTGTCCATGCACATGGTTTTGAGGCCAAATCTCCTCTGTCATCAGCATCAACATACGAATCCCATCCACGCGCAGATGTGAAACTAATATTTCCGCCACCGGCTGGAAATTCTTGGCTGCTTCCACTCACAACACTGCTGCCGCCAGTGGCTGAAAGTGCATCGACTTCACCCTTGGCATCAGAAAGGTTACCCAAGTAGTGTGGTTCACTGATATTTCCGTGCCCATATCCGTCCCAACTCGCAGGTGCAGATTGAGAATGGTGGAGGAAAGCGATGGCGTGTCCATCGGCCTCAATCGCCCGAATCAAATCCAAGCAGACAGAGTATTCTGTCTCTCCATACTGATATTGGTCATCGCCATCTCCATCATCGGGAGTCTCACAGTCAGTTCCAGTGAGGTGATTTGCCCATTGGGGAGTGAACATTAGAGTCAGGTGATGCCCACCTTCATTTGCAGAGGTGACTAAGTTCAGTAGGTCATCAAGGTACTCAAGAGGGCGCTCATCATTCGGCTCTCCAGACACCGTCGTAGGACTTCCGGGGTCAAGATGAACGGCGAAAAAAGCGTATTCCACTCCACTTAGGTTCGTGGAAGTTGATGTATTGTCATCAGACGTTGTATTATTTGTCGCCGGAGGCGTAATTGAGCATACTTCAGGCTCCTCATCAGGCACCCCTTCGTAGCAGCCGGGTGGTAATGTTGTTTGATCTTGAGGTTGAATATTATCCAAACACCCCGCAGTGAGCGATGTGGCAAGTAAGAGACAAGCAACAATCAGAACTCGCATAATGTTGGCTTGAGGTAGCCTACCTTCAATCCGTCGGATTCATGATTTTGGATTGATACGGAAATGATTGCAATTATTTTGACCCGAACCCCATCTCCATTCATTTCAATCCTCAACACTTTTTATGAAAATATGGATGCATTTCTTGCCGTTGGTGTGATATGTGAAACCACAGTCGCCCACTTTGATGGAGACTCCGCAAATCGCCGTTCTTCGCCTTGGCCATCGTTTGGGCCGCGACCCTCGCATTACCACTCATTTGGGCCTAGTAGCGAGGACTTTTGGCGCCGACAAATTCTTTCTTGCTGGCGATGAAGACCAAAAGATGTTTGACGGCCTCACCCAAGTTGACGAACGCTTTGGCAAAGTATTGGATCTTGAATATGTAAAAAGTCCAATGCGTTTGCTGCGCCGCTGGGTTGAGGAAGATGCAGGTGATGGACGCCCTGGTGTTGCCGCTCACTTGACCATGTATGGGGAAGAATTCCGCAAGGCAATTCCAAAGATGCGCCGTGACCGCCCGTTGCTAATCGTAGTCGGTGGTGCGAAAGTTCCAGGAGATGTTTACAAATTGTGCCAATATAATGTATCTGTTGGTAGTCAGCCACATTCCGAAGTAGCAGCCCTTGCCCTATTTCTAGATTCTTGGGGCGGCTCAATTGCTGAATCAGAACATTTCAAAGGTGCGCAATTAGAAGTAATTCCAAATAGTGATGGAAAGACTGTAATTGACCATTCAAATGATGAATAACCTAATGGCAATATTGAGTGGTTTTACGATTTAATATTCGGTATCTCAACCGCTAGTTTTCCGTCTTGACAAGGGCAACCCTCTTAGAACTGACGAGCCGCGAAAAGATGATGTCAAGTGGTTGGGGCGCCGAACAAGGCTTCTGCCCCGGCTATGGAATCCACGGCGTAACCGCCGCGCCATCCTTTGCTGATGCAACTGATGCCCTCGTATCGGGAGTGGAACTGCAGGAATCTGCCAAGGGCGAAGGAATCCTATTATTGGCCGACGGTGGCCGTTTCAAGGGGCAATTATTCGGCGCTAAAGAAATCGGCGAAGGAGAATTAGTTTTCACCACTGGGATGACAGGATATCAGGAAAGTTTGACAGACCCATCTTTTGCAGGGCAAGTATTGACCTTCACCTACCCCCTTATCGGCAACTACGGCGTACACGCAGGAACTAGTGAATCATCACGAGTTTGGCCAAGAGGTGTAGTCGTCCGCCAAGCAATGCCAACTCCCGACCACCGCAATTCAATCGGTTCGGTTTCAAATCTCCTCACCCTACATGGAGTCCCTGGTATTGAGGGCCTAGACACTAGAGAAATCACTCGCCGAGTCCGAGAATACGGGACTTTGCTTTGCGTTTTTGGTCCTGCTTCTGAGGAAGATGAAATGCGTAAACGACTGGCACAAATGACTCCACCTGATTTGGCAGATTTGGTTGACGAAGTTAGTATTGACACACCCGTAATCCTCAATCGTGGAGCATGTGATGCAAACGGAGCGCCACTACCTCGACTTGGAGCACTTGATTGTGGAATAAAGTACAATATTTTGCGCGAATTGTGCCGACGCTTTGAAGTCGTTTGGTGTCCTCCCGACTATGGTTTTACCAACCTTTGTCAAGACTATTCAATTCAGGCATTATTCTGTTCAAATGGACCTGGTGACCCAGCACACCCAGGGAAGGCTACTGCTGCTCGCCATGCCTTGGCTGATGCAGTCAAGGCTGGTTATCCGGTGATGGGAATATGCTTGGGACATCAGTTACTTGGGCTCGCTTCAGGACTCCAGACCTACAAAATGCGTTATGGCCATAGGGGTGCTAATCAGCCAGTATTAGATTTGATTTCCAACACTGTTGCTATTACTTCTCAAAATCACGGTTTTGCTGTGGCCGACCCAAACAAAGGGATGCTGGCGCAACACCCAAGTGGAGCATGCAGCCCACCCCAAGAAAATATTACTGGATCTGAAGTTACTGTTCGCCACATCAATTCAAATGACGGTACAGTTGAGGGACTTGATGTGGTTGGCAAGCCTGCTTTTAGTATTCAATTCCACCCCGAGGCTTGCCCAGGGCCGCATGATGCAGCACCATTATTTGACCGCTTTTCAGCAGTAGTAAATCAATATTTGAGCGAAGTCGGAGGTGAGCAGTAATGCCCCGGCGAAATGATCTTCAGCGCATAATGATTCTTGGGTCAGGTCCGATAAAAATCGGTCAAGCGGCTGAGTTTGATTTTTCGGGAAGTCAAGCCTGTCGGGCTTTACGTGAGGATGGATATGAAGTAATTCTCGTCAATTCAAATCCGGCGACGATTCAAAACGACCCTGAAATGGCTGACCGCGTATATATTGAACCACTTCTTCCAGATGTAATTCGCAGAATAATGGAAATTGAACGACCCGATGCACTGCTCGCAGGCATGGGGGGGCAAACTGCATTAAACATTGCAACCGAGTTAGCCCATGATGGAACTCTAGAAAAACTTGGAATCGAATTGATAGGATCCGACCTTGATGCGATTGACAAGGCAGAGGATAGGCAATTGTTCAAGGAAGTTTGCGAATCAATAGGACTGCCTGTGCCTACTGCATACGCCTGCAACTCAATACCCGAAGCCATAGTTGCTGCTGAAGAAATAGGCACTTGGCCAATCCTCATCCGTCCAGCATTTACCCTTGGAGGTTTAGGAGGAGGTACCGCATGGAATATCGGGGAAATGGTTGAAATAGCGACCCTCGGAATTCGCAACTCTCGTATTTCTCAAGTACTAATTGAAGAATCAATTCTAGGCTGGCAAGAACATGAATATGAAGTCATGCGCGACTCATCTGACAATTGCCTAATCGTTTGTACCATGGAAAATATAGACCCTATGGGAGTTCATACTGGCGAAAGTATCGTCGTTGCGCCGCAGCAAAGTTTGTCAGACCATGACCACCAATTATTACGGGATTATTCTCTTGCCTTAATTCGCGAATTAAATATTTCAGGTGGATGTAACGTTCAATTTGCTTTCAATCAACATACTGGTGAAGTCAGAGTTATCGAAGTGAACCCACGCGTTTCTCGTTCATCAGCATTGGCAAGCAAGGCAACCGGCTATCCTATTGCCCGTATGGCTGCAAAAATTGCAGTTGGTTACACTCTTGATGAGTTACCAAATCCCATTACAGGTCATGGTACAACTGCTGCTTTCGAGCCAACCCTTGACTATTGTGTTGTAAAGATACCTCGTTGGCCCTTTGATAAATTCCGCACTGCTGACAGAACACTTGGGACTTCAATGAAAAGTACTGGTGAAGTAATGGCGATTGGGCGTTGCTTTGAGGAGGCTTTTTTGAAGGCCATCGCCTCCCTTGAAATGGGATCACCTCATCCTCGCCCTCTAACAAGAGCAGATGAATCTGAAGGCGAGGGAATGGGGGTGCGTGCGCTTGAGAAATTACCGGACTCCACTCTAGTAGATTGGCTCAAAATCGCTACAGATAGGCGCATGAGCGCAGTTCTTGAAGCATTTAGGAGAGGCTGGTCAATTGAACAGGTGCATGAGATTACACAAATGACAAGATGGTTCTTACATCGCTTTGAAAACATCTTGCGAACTGAAGCCGAAATCGTATCAATGGGACTTCTTCCTTCCGCAGTTGATGCTGAATCATTGTGGGAATGGAAAGGCCTTGGTTTCTCAGACATGCATATCGCAGATGCTCTTGCAGGTTTCCCCCCAACTGGTGTGAAAAATCTCCCCGCAAGTCGTAATGAGACAGCAGTAATGTCTCGACGCCACTCTTGTGGCATCCACCCAAGATACCGAATGGTTGATTCTTGTGCGGCTGAATTCGCTGCGCAAACGCCTTACTATTATTCAACCTATGAAAGTGCAGATGAAAGTGGAATTGATCTCTTACCCAATCTACAGGAGCGAACAAAAGAACGCGTAGTCGTAGTCGGCAGTGGACCAATTAGAATTGGTCAAGGGATTGAATTTGATTATGGTTGTGTTCACGCAGTCATGGCAATCCGCGAATCGGGTAGAGATGCAATAATCATCAATAATAATCCCGAAACGGTTTCTACTGATTTTGATACCAGTGATCGCCTATATTTTGAACCACTCACTCTGGAATGTGTCACTGAAATGCTACTACGCGAGCAAGCACATGGGATATTGCTTCAATTCGGCGGCCAAACTGCAATCAATCTCGCCTTACCTCTTGCCGCACGACTACCAACCCTTGAGCCACTTGGATTGGAAATGAGTCTTTGGGGTTCTTCAGCCGAAGTTGTTGATGAGGCCAGCGACCGTGAGCGTTTTGAAGAATTCGCTAAACGCATTGGAATTCGAATGCCAAATGGGTCAACTGGTTCAACCCCTGATGATGTGAGAAATGCTGCTAAGGAGATTGGATACCCGATACTAATTCGCCCTTCGTATGTACTTGGCGGAAGAGGTATGGAAATACTTACTAATGACCAGCAATTAGAAGCCTATCTGACTGAAGCATACTTAGAACCCGACAAACCATTACTCGTTGATGAATATTTGGGCCATGCAACCGAGATAGATGTTGATGCCGCTTGTGATGGCGAGGAAGTTCTTGTCGGCGCAATCATGGAGCACCTAGAGGAGGCTGGAATACACTCTGGAGATTCGACTTGTTTCATTCCGGCGCAAAACATCTCGGATGAAATGTTGGCTAAGGTTCACGAGCAAACCGTTCGCATTGGCTTAGGGCTTGGAATAATTGGTTGCTACAACATTCAATTCGCAATACAGGGGCATAATTTGTATGTGCTTGAGGTCAATCCAAGATCTTCTCGCACAGTTCCTTTCGTCGCCAAGGCCTCGGGTATTCCATTAGCAAGAATTGCCGCCCGTCTTACCCTCGGAGAGAAATTGAAGGACTTGACAATTCCCCCACCAAATAGGGAATATGTTTCGGTCAAGGCACCGGTATTCCCATTCATCAAATTGCGAGGTCTTGACCCAGCACCAGGTCCTGAAATGAAATCAACCGGCGAAGTAATGGGAAGTGATGTCGATGCAGCAGTAGCCTACCTGAAGGCAAGGATGGCAACCGAAATCCCAGTAAATACCGAAGGCGGGGTTTACCTAACAGTTAGAGAGGGTGATAAGCAAGACCTTATTCCAATAGCGGCTGATTTTGCCAAAATGGGATTCAAAATTCATGCAACCCCAGGTACCGCTCATGTGCTGAGAGATGCAGGTGTGGAATGTTTCATCGCCTACCGAATAGCCGAAAATAAGAGCCCTGATGCATTGGGATTGATGCGCAAAGGCGAGATTCAATTCATCGTCAATGTACCAACAATTAGTGGTGGAGCAGTGCGTGATGGAAATATGATGCGGCGCTTAGCAGTTGAGATGAATATACCATTTGTCACCACAATGCGAGGGGCGAAGATGGAAGTTGCAGCAATAGCGGCTGCTCTCAAAGGTCCGACAACTCCTCGACACTTACTTTACACACCGACAAAATAATTTCACGCACCTTTCACACACTCGGAGTTACCTATCCAAATTCGCAAATTCTATCGCGCATAAGGCAAACTTGGATGGTTTGAGACCGAAAGAAATATCTAATCATCATAATAATGACTAAGGAATTACTTCTATAGAATTATTAAACATTGGGTAGCGCAAAGTGTAGAGGTCCAAGTTTCCGTCTTCATCAAGTGGTCTTGCACCAATTTCTGGAAACTCAATAACTCCCTCAGCAATCAGTTTTTTTATCTCAGGCAGATTTGATTGAGCACACTTTATCAGATGCTTTATCGTTGTACAAACTGTAGAGAAATCGTTCTCCTCTTGAAGGAAGCGATTTGCAACTAAGCAGCGCCCTCCACAATGAACCAGCGCCGAACAGTTCGCACAGTTCCCTTCCATTCCAACATAGGCATTTTGCAAATTATCAATCGGGTTCTTTATCGTGCCGAGAGAAAACAAATCAGGGGCAGTGGGGCACGAAGTTAAATCACCATTTGGAAAAACAGCAACTGCATCAAGACCAGAACGACAATGCAAACCCGCTGGCAGAGATGTCACTTCATAATCGAGCAAATGTGTGATTAATCCTGTAAAAGGAGCAATGCCAATAATTTTCCCATTTCTTAATTCACCCATAAAAAGTTCAAATAAATTGCTGACTCCGATATTATATTCCTCGTCAACCCAATCGGTGAAATTATCCCAAGGAAGAGGATTCCAAAGTGCATTTAGTTGCCAATGCACATGGTCAAACAGGGCTTCATCTTTGTCATCAGTTAATTGTAAAATATGAGCTATTTCTTCCTCAATAAGTGAGTGCTGACTCACCGTCATTCGGGCCACTAAATCGCCACTCCAACCTCGTTTTCGCAAGGACTTTGCTCCAGTAAGAGCACGTTGATAAGTGTTTTCTCCACGCATTTTATTCGTAGTTTCAGGTCGTCCGTCAATGGACACAAGTATCGTATCAAGGCGGTTAAGTACAATTTCTGGAATCATCTCCAATAGAGTGCCATTTGTAGTTACTGTCCAATGATCAATCCCTTTCACATCGTCCATCATTTGTTGCATCAATTCCATGTTAAGAAGCGGCTCTCCACCATAAAACAATACACAGTTATCTTCAAGGTGGTACTTATTTGAAATTAGATTCTTGTCAACATTTGCACGTGAATCCACCTGCCCTTTTGTCTGAGCGTTATCCACTAGTTGTTGGAAATCTGGAATCTCCCAGGTACGCTTGCTATTTTGCCGAAAATCATTATTCAAACAATATGTACAATGGAGATTACACGTCTCGGTAGTTACTACATGCCAATCCATCTTGCTCACCCAATGACTTTCGCAAGTTGCATATTATTCAACAGGCGTTAAATGCTTCAATGATGTATTTTGTTAGAGGTGAAGTCCAAGCGAGTTCCGAAAGACCATCTTCACCTTCAGCAGCATAAATTGAAACGACATCTTGCACTCTAACATTTCCGTCACTTGAACGGGCAACGATTGTCTTTCGCTTCAGTTTCTTTCCAGAACCATGAGGATCATATACAGTTTCAAGGGCCTCGGTTAGGAACCATTCAGCCTTGTCTTCGGGAGCACCTTCAAAGGTCATCTTCGGAGTCTTCTTCCCAAACATCATACCTCCGGCTTTCTTTTTCTTTGCAGGCGATTTCTTAGTTGGTGAACCACTTGAGCCACCCCTGCTACCGCCACCACCGGAACTAGCAGCAGATCTTCCTTTGGCACCAGATGAATATTCTGCAGAAAGTTCCTTCCGTAATTCTGCTTCGATTTCCTCTCGCAAAGTTTCTGAGAGTTCTTCTATGATTTTATCCTCATCAAGTTCTTCAAGGTCTGCCTTGGCCTTTACATGGTCCTTTGACAATTGATTGAATTTCAACTCAAGAGTATTCATTGCATTTACATAATGAGCCGCAACTTGAATCAATGCTGTTTCCATTGAAGCCTCTAGTTGCATCGAGATAACTTCGCCAGAACCGTCTCTCCACTTTCGCCATTGCATCATTGTATTTGCGTGAATATCAGATCCGCACTTAGGGCAGAAAGACCTCTTTGGTGGCTTTAATACTGGAATGGCCCGCATTGCTTCAGCATCAATACCCTCATGTTCGCCACTTGCAACATCGTGAATATGAGTACTTGCTTCCATACCAAGAGCCATCGCTTCCTTGAATAATGGGTCGGACATATCCAATTTGCCATCTTGAATTAAAGTCCATGCTTCAGTTACTTTTGTGACAGCCCTAACTGCGGCGCTGGCTGCTACAGATTCTCCAAAAGAATAATCGGAGTTTGAACTTGAAGTTTTTTCCACCTCCTCAGTAGCAAATGCGGCACCAATGTCGACTTCTTCATCGCCTTCAGCAGGTGCTGCAATTCCAAGTTGAATTGGGTTTGCACCCTCTTCAATTTTGGCAATCATGTCAAACTTGTCTGCCATGGAAAGGTCATCCCGCTGTCGAATAACATCCTTCAATTGATTGAGATCATGACCAGTTGAAGTAATAGGACCCTGGCCAACAAAATCGTGGCCACAGGATAGACAAAACTTCGCCGTTGCCTCAGCCGAAGCCTCGCAAGACGGACAGAATACGCCGGCCATTACCACCCTTCCAACTCTTGACCTTTTCAAGGATGACGGTTGATATGTTAGTTTTGTGCCGAAATATGCACCAATTACTCCACGCCAAAAAAATAGTGCCTGTACAGGATGACAGAAGAAGGATTATTCAATCGTCTTTCACACAAAAATAATTTTCATAAGTTTAGGGGAATCCCCAAATTAAATATTTGACTTGGCATTGGCAATCAATTGTAGCACTTCATCCCGACTCAGCATTACTAGAATTGATGCTAATTTTGGCCCTTTATTCATGCCCAAAAACATCCAATACATTGCGGTAAAAGCATCGCTAAGATCCATTTCAATATCCTTTGCAGGCTCGCAGATTGCATTATTTATTGAAGTGACATCCCAATCACATTCAGACAAAGATGAATGTGCATTATGTAAATAAGTGCCTACTTGGCCATCCCTTGCTAGTTCAGAAAGGGCAAACTGAGCATCAGGAGTTATTTCCTTTTGCACAACAATCCGGAAGGATTCAGGGAAATGTTCCGAAGCAAGCCAAGACCTGATTTTTTCCAGACGCACTATTTGTTGGCCTGAAGGAGTAACTGACTCCATATGACCCGACTTGTGCAAAGACGACCACACTTCATCATCACAACCCCTAACTTGAGCAAGCATTGTCAAATAACGGAATGTGACACTACTAGCGCCATAGCCATCGCCCCCAACTCCCTCGGCGGAGAATAACGAGGCTATTGGTTCAACCTGAGAAAACCTAATTTGTGCCCGGTCAACCTCCCAAGCAATTTTTTTGCGACGCTTCATATCCTCAGGAGGAAACTCTCCTTCCTCCATTACTTTGGCAAATTGGCGCTCATAAATATCAGCGAGAGATATCAAAGCATCACCTGTATCAAAGTCAATATGACGATTTGGTTTGTTGCGTGCAATCAAAAATCGGAGGATTTGCGGTGGAACTAATTCGAGTGCTTCAAGCGGCCCAATAGCGATTCCAGCAGAACTTGACATCGCACCTATTCCCTTCAGTTGTATCCACTCATAAGTAAGAGCCACTGGCGCATCATATCCGAGCAGTGCAACTATTTCTTTGCCAGTATCGTATGAACCTCCAGCAGTCCCATGGTCCTTCCCGAAGGGCTCACAGGAGACCTCATTCCATGCCCAACGAGCCGGCCAGTCAAGCCTCCAGGGTAATTTTCCATAGAACTTTCCAAGTCGGCTTAAATCATGCGTACCAGCAACACCATTACTATCTCTCCAATGAATTAGTGGCCATTCATGACCAGTGACACAGACCCCATCCATGCTGCCATCAGCCCCAACTGGGCTAAATGGGAACCAATCTTCCGTTAGTTCTCTTCCGCTGACTCGTTCAATAATTTCTCGGACCTCATGGCGTTTTTCGATGAAGATTTTTATGGCATCATTGAAGCGACCTTCCTTGTAGGACTGAAAATTGTCAACGATTCTTGGCTTCACGCCAATTTGCCTTAATGCTTCAATAAATGGATTTAGGAAATGTGCAGCATATGACTCACCATCGTGATTTGGACTTCCATCAGGATTTGGTGCAGGAATACTTCCAAGAGGATGCCCTATGTATTGTGAATATTCTTCAGAAAGGAACTTGTATACTCTACGAAGGGGGTCTGCCGAATCAACAATGAATATCATTTCGGCCGACAAACCGGCATCACAAGCCGCACGAGTCAACATTTCGCCCGTCAAACTCTCGCGTAAATGTCCAATGTGAAATTCGCCGCTCGGCGTGATACCGGTTGCAATGATATGGTCAGCACTCCGTTTGGCAAGCCTAGAAGCTTGAAAATCAGCCCAGTGCATTATTCCACCTCAAATAACTGTAGCACGAATTAGCCCGCGCAAAGGTACTCCGGAAATCTCATTCTGATTGGTCTTGTTTAACAATACCGTAGCCAGTACGACGCTTGCACCTTCATCTTGAAGATCAGAAATACATTGCGACATTGTTGCACCAGTAGAAAGAACATCATCAACAACCAGCACATTTTTCCCACTGACGCGGCCATATTTGTTTGAAAGGGAACCGGTGGCACTTTCATGATTCAAACTTCTATAGATACTTACTTCACTATCTAATTCAGCAGCAATTTCATTTGCGAAAAGAATTCCATTTAAACTAATTCCTACAACCGTGTCAATGTTTTCCCCACACTCTTCCAATGCAACATCAGCCATAATATGGCCAATAGCTGCGATTCGAGTAGGCCTAACGCCGATGGTTCTCCAGCCAACGCGCATATCCATTGGCTTTGCAACAACGCCCTCATTTGAACTAGTGAGCATCCATGCAACAGTATCCTGGCTGAGGGATAATTCATCTGCAATCTGTTGGGTGGAAAGCCCCTCTTTACGTAGATTTACCACAATTGTCTTCAGTTCGTCAACACTCTCTGCCATGCTAATCAAATAGGTGGCCCTGCTTAATGGATATTAAGCCATGCCGTAAAGACCTGCTATTTTGCCGATTATCCTATGAATCTTAAAAACTCAACAGGGTTAAAGGTGGGCGGTGCTCGGCGATAATCGTGGCAGACACTGCAGACTCCGACTTTGACTATGAGTCCTTACTCGACCGAGCCAGAGCAAATATTCCCGAAGGCATCTCTAATCGTGCTAGATGGACCCTCCCCACTCCTGAAATAATGATTGAAGGACAAAATACTATTCTAAGAAATTTTCAAGATGTTGTTTCACACATGGAGCGTGATGAGAACCATGTATTCCAATATATCCAAAATGAATTGGGTACATCTGGTAGCCGCGACGGGCCTCGTGCGCGCTTTAAGGGTCGGATTCCGCCAAAGAGAATACGTCGTGCGATAGGCAGTTATGTCACTGCATTCATCAAGTGCCATCAATGTGGAGCACCAGATACTCATTTCCAAAAGCAAGACCGAACAACATTGTTGAAATGTCAGGCTTGTGGTGCAACGCGCCCTGTAAAACTCAAACTTTGAGAGTCTCTTCCCCTCTCAATTCAAATTATTGAGCCAGAAGATTCGTTACTTCGTTGTACACTCGCCAATAGCCAATCGCCACCCTGCAATGACTCGGAACGAGTTTTTCCTGCAACTACGGGCTGAAATCAAGCAAAACTTTACCCTTGTTTTTCCTGTCGTGAATGTGTTTTTGAGCAGCAGCAACATCCTCAAAATGAAATGTTGAGTCAATGATTGGGTCGATTTTTCCTTCTTTGAGCCACTGTGCTAATTTGATCATGTGCTGCTTTAGCACCTCTTTATCATCCCACATTCCCATGTGAACGCCAAAAACGGATTTATTTGAATTCATCATTTTTATTGGGTCAAAACGTGGAGTTTGCCGCCACATTCGATATGCTGCCAGCCAAGAGGTGCGGATTTTTGGACTGGCCGATGATGCTCCAAATACATACAAGCGCCCCCCGGAGCATAGGGCCTTGTAAGAGAGCATGACATGCTTTCCTCCAACAGGATCAAGTGCATGATCTACGCCCTTCCCCCCAGTCTTTTCTTTACAAACTTTGACGAAATCACCTCCCTCTTTGCTCACATGGATCATTCCTTGATTCTCGACAAAATCCTTCTTTCCAGAAGAACTCGTCCCAACTACGACACTTGCTCCAAGCAAATTTGCAATTTGCGACGCTGCCGTGCCAACCCCACCTGCTGCATGATGAATTAACACTGAATTTCCGACCTGAAAGTTACCCAAAAAAGAAAGCATGTGAAATGCAGTGACATATGCGACTGGCATCGCCGCTGCACTAGCAAATGAGACTTCTTCGGGCAAGACCCATGCTTGATTCTCCTGCACCACAACCTGTTGCGAATAACCGCCGAAATTAGTCATTGCAACGACTCTATCGCCGATTGCGATTCCTTTGATGTCTTCACCACATTCAAGAACAATTCCTGCTACCTCATAGCCAGGAGTAAATGGAAAATCAGGCGCAGCCCCATACAAGCCTTGGCGCATCATCAAATCGGCAAAATTAATGCCCGCCTTATGCACTTCAACCAATATTTCATCGGATTTGGGAGTTGGCGTTTCGCAGTCAATAACCTCTATAGAATCAAGCCCTCCTCGCTTACGATAAATGATTTTTCGCAACGTCTATCCCTCCATATAGAGTTCCCTAACCGGCTTGCCACCTTGAAGGTGCTGAGATATTATTTTTTGTATCTCATCGGTATTTCCACTAAGGGAGTACCACACCCCCTCTGGATAAACCACACAAGTGATTCCTCTTCCACAATTAGATAGGCAACCTGCCTTTTGGATTTTCACCTTCTCCAAACCGGCCTGGCGCACAAGAGTTTTCATTTCACGCAGTACATCCATACTTCCGCTATTAGTACAACATTCCCTTTCGCTACCTTTTGGACGAATATGCCCGCAAATGAATACATGGTGTGAATATCGCCCTGAAGTGACTTCTTTTTCATCAAGACTATCGCCAGCAACTGGTTTTTCGGAGGGCTCAGCATTTGGGGAGTTGGACATGAAAGACCTCTATCTGAATATCTCACAATAAAGAATTTCAGCCCCAAAGATGGTTGTCATCTCGGCCCTCTTCCTTCTCGACTTTTTCATGCAACTTACTGCGTCGCTTTGTGTCATCTCTTTCGAAAGCCAATAATTCGGTGTCATCGATATATGCTGGACGAGTGTGCGCAATTAGTATTACTCGTACCACCATTTCACGTGCCACAAAATGTGTAAGGCCATCCTCACAAACGACCTCAAGGCTAGTTTTTCCACTTGACACCAGCCTCCCCCTTACCCACGGTTCGGCATCCTTCGAAAGTGCTCGGACATCGAGCATTATCTCGACGAAATCATCCCTACGCATTCCAGTTCGGCGCTCAAGTAGAGGTCCGGAAGTAATTGCTTGAATCCCTTTGAGTTCGGGTGAATTCATTTCTTCCCACATAGTTTTAGCCCATTCGGGCAGGTCAATTGAATCGGACATAGACCCTCTCATGCGCTAGCCCCCAATAAGCCCCACGCTAATTACCACTTCCAACCCTGCGGGTTCAAGAAGGATGGGCTCTCGCCCGATAATAGGAGGAATTGTATGAAGATAGTATGGAAATCTTTGTCAACTGTCCTTTTCGCCGATGAAGTGCTCGACAAAGCATTTAGTCGGGCCACTAAAGCAGCCAACAGAGTTGAAGACCCGAACAAGATTTTTCGCCACCGAAAGCAAATGACGAGAATGGTGCAAACTGCAGCAGATGTAATCGCAGAAACATTTACTGAATGGGTGAATGCTTGGCCGAGTTTGAATAATTTGCCGCAATTTGACGAAGCCATGGTAGAAGCAGCAGTCGGGACAGATGACTACCGACATCACTTGTCAATGCTTCAATGGGGCGGGAAACAAGTGCGAAATATCGCAACTCAAAACACAAGAAAAATCATCCGCACTGCAAGAATCGAAATAATGCATATTGCAAGGCGCGAGGCCTATGGCCGAATAAGCAGTATTGTGCGTCAAGTTGGCCCATCTCTAAAGTGGCTCAATGATGCAAGAGAGATCCTTCGTCGCCTCCCATCAATTGACCAAAATGAACCATGTGTTGTGGTAGCGGGCGCACCAAATGTAGGTAAGTCAGCATTAATCGCCGCACTTTCCACTGGAAAACCTGAGGTTGCGGGATACCCATTCACCACCAAGCAGTTACACGTAGGCCATTTTGTTCACCGCCGACTACGACATCAATTGGTTGATACCCCCGGTTTGCTCGACCGCCCAATGGGAAAGAGAAACCAAATTGAAATGCAAGCAATCGCCGCCTTACAGCACATCGGTTCAATCGTTATTTTCCTATTTGACCCAAGTGACACATCCGGAACAACACCAGAGGAGCAGATGAATTTACTCGAGGAAGTAAAGGAGTTGTTACCTGGAAAAGAGCTGATAATCATTCGCTCAAAGGCTGACTTGGCAAAGGAAGTTGATCCAAATTGGGATACAATAAAATTGGCTGAATCTCAATGGGTTGAAGATGGCCGCCCCGCTGATTCAACAATGCCACTATTGATTGATCCTGAAACCGGACATCCAACCGCTTCAGCAACTGAAAATGTTGGTCTTGAGGCGCTAAGGTTAGAAATTGCAAACCTCGTTGATGATTCCAAAGAAAACGACCCGCTTTCACTCCCTGATAACTGGCATCGACGGCAATAATACTTGGATTGCAATCACAAGGACTAACTCAAGCCCTGTGAAAATTGGCCTCCTTTTCAATGGGCAATTGGACATATTCATCATACATTATAGAAGGGCTCACTTGCGTATTGTTGAGTAGTGTTCAACATCCTTTACTTCATTTTCTTTGAACACATGGGCTTGCTAGGACCATATGCGATGCTGGCCATCAATACCTCCTTTCAAGCGACACCATCAAGGAGGGCTGGCACCTCGGGTAATTCGTGAGCCCGACATATGTAGTGGCCCTTGGCGGAAGCCTACTTCGTCCCGAAGAAGAGGAGCATCGCCAAACTTGGTTCGGCCAGTTACGTCAACTTGGAGTTCACATGGAAGGAATTGGCGCCCACCTCGGCTTGGTTGTTGGAGGAGGGCTACCTGCTCGCGAAGGAATTAATTTGGCAAAGCCATTTATTGCCGACGAGCGGGCACTTGATGAAATTGGAATTGCTGCTACAAGAATTAATGCAACAATCATTCAGCAAATATTTCTAGACATCGGAATCGATGTTGCTCCAACCATCCCTCATGATTGCAAGAGTGCAGCAGAATTATTGCAAAATCATAGCATTGTGGTCATGGGCGGCACTGTTCCAGGACATACAACTGATGCAGTTGCAGTTGAATTCGCAACTACTGCAAAAGCCAGCCAGTGCATCATTGCGACAAATGTTTCTCATGTATATGACAAAGACCCACGGACCAATGATGATGCCGAAGCAAAGACAAACCTAACCCTAAGTGAATTAGGCGAAATCTGCGGAGTGGGCACTCCTCTTGAGGCAGGTGCAAACGCAGTAGTTGACCCAGTTGCTGTGGCAAGAGCAATTGATGCAAACTTGACTCTTGCGGTCTTAGATGGGCGAAACTTAGCGCTTCTTGATGCTGCATTAGATGGCAAAGAATTTACTGGGACATTAATCGTTCCTGAAACACAGAACCCTCTATAGAACAGGTGATATAATGGCAAAAGGATTTGATTCGCTAAAAAAACAAATTACTGAAACTGCAGATAAATTAGCAACTTCAAGCAGCAAAGTTCGAAAGAAAATGACCGGTGTTCCGGCACACAAACATTGCCGCATGTGCCAAACTACAATCCCCATGAAGGCCGACCCTGCTATCTGCAAAGCAGAAGCATGTGATGCAAAGTGGGCAAAGGAGGAAAAAAGTAGGAAAAGTCTGAAAATGTGGATGACAATTTTTATCGGCTTTTTCGCCTTCGCATTCATTGGCCCAATATTGCAGAAACTCGTTTTCTGAGGTGAGATAATAATGATGATTAGAATAGGCGCAGGAATAATAGCGATTATTATCGTTGCAGTAGTTTTTATCGGAATGACTGGAGTTTCCGATGGCGGGGAAGAGGATGCAATGATCCCACCATGTGATTATGAAACATCAGCAATGCCCCCTTTATCAGTCACAACAACCTGTTATTGGGGTATGAGTGAACAGACATTAGTCATTCCAGATGAAGCCGCTGCTGCCGATATAGATGTCGAAGTTTCGTGGACAAAAAATGATGTTTGGGTTGCCATTGTTGAAGCCAGTGAATCCGACCATTGTCGTGCAAAAGATGGATATTTTGAATGTGACAAGGGAACGGTTACTACAATTGCTGGCGGGGAATCCACAGGAAAGGGTTTCACATGGTCACCTGAGCCAGGAGAATACCGCTTTTTGGCCGGAGGTGAAGAAGGTGAAGAATTACAGAGATACACCGTCACATGGGCCTATGATGCAGGACTTTCAATGGTAATTGCCGGACCACTACTCTTGATTAGCGCTGGATTAGCATATTATGCAGCAGTTGGCTTGAAGCGCGACGAATGACGTAGATGCCTCGGCTTTCAGTCGTGGCAAATGAATGGTTGATAAGTAAGGGAAATAGCCGTAAGGACAGGAGGAGCGAAAATGGCAGATGATGCAGAGAAGAAAGAGCGCCGTTTGCGCCTCAAAATTGCTCTTGAAGAACTCTCTCAGATGAAAGGGTTTGGCACAGAACTAGTTACTTTGATTATCCCCCCTGACCGCAAGATTTCCGATGCCAGAACAATGTTGCAAAATGAACACGGTCAAGCCTCAAATATCAAATCCAAGGGCACAAAGAAAAATGTTCAAGGTGCCATTGAAAGTGCAATTTCCACCCTTAATACATTCCGCACCCCTGGAGAAAATGGCATCGCAATCTTCGTCGGTGCAATTATTATTGGAAACAATCGTACTCGCATGGTGAACATTGTTATTCAAGACACACCAGAACCAATTCAATCATTCCGCTATCGTTGTGACTCTGTGTTTGAAATCACTCAGTTAGAAGAGATGCTAATTGACCGGAACTCGTATGGATTATTTGTCATTGACAGAGGAGAAGCAGCATTTGGATTAGCCAGTGGACGAAGAATTCACGTTCAGGAACACTTAGTTTCTAACATCATGGGTAAGCACCGTCAAGGAGGGCAGTCTGCCCAGCGTTTCGAGAGGCTTATTGAGGAGGCTGCACACAAGTTTTTCAAGCGTGCAACCGAGCACGCTTGCGATTATTGGTTGCCAAATATCATGGACATCCAAGCAATAATTGTTGGTGGACCAGGCCATACCAAAGATTTCGTTGTCAAGAATAATTACTTCCATCATGAGGTCCAAAAGAGAATCGCCAGCCCGACCTTTGATGTAGGTTATTCAAATGACTCTGGAATTAGGGAATTAGTTGGTAATGCTGGTTCATTGATGGGTGAAATTGAATTGGAAGGTGAAAGGATTGCAGTTAATCGTTTCCTCAAGGAAATAATGCAGCCCTTTCCAAAGGCAACATATGGTGAGATGATGATTCGCCAAGCCCTTGACAAAGGTGCAGTTGACACATTACTCATCTCTGAAGCACTACGAAAGCGAACCGCTTCATTGAAGTGTAAACGATGCGAAAATGAATGGATGCTTTCGCTTGAACAAAATGAGGCTTACCCCACTTGCCCTGACTGTGGAGAAGAAAATGAAATAGTCGAAGTAAGTAGCCAATCACTTATGGATGAACTGGCCGAATTGGCAAAAAGGTCCTCCTCTGAAGTCGTATTCATTAGCGTTGATTCGGAAGAAGGATCTTCGCTATACCAAGGATTTGGTGGACTAGCAGCAGTTCTAAGATACCCGATGTGATGAAAAAAGGAGTGCAATAGAATGAAAATCTTTCACGATATTTTATTGCCTCAGATTGGAGAAATTCTTGCCGAACAAGGATTGGATAATCTGCCTTGGGAAAGGATGCTTGGGAATGCCCGTGAAGCATCGCAGGGAGACCTAGCGCTACCTTGTTTCCCGTTTGCAAAAATGGCAAAAAAAGCACCAGATGCAATTGCCACAATTCTGGCAGCAGCCATTAGTGAGCGTGTGACCTCTACTGCCGCCAACACATTGTTCGCTGAAGCACTAGGTGAAGTTAATGCAGTTGGAGGATATCTAAACTTCAAAGCCGACCCAACTTGGTTGGCAAAAATGGTTCTAAGTGCCAACTCTAACCCAGAAACTGCCGGAACACTTCCAACTACTGGAGAAAAGGTGCTGATTGAACACACCTCTGCAAATCCAAACGGCCCATTCCATGTGGGACGGGCGCGCAATGCAATTCTCGGTGACACAATCGTGCGCCTAAATCGCCTCGCTGGCCATGAAGTAAGAGCTGAATACTATGTCGATGACATGGGTAAGCAGGTTGCAATTCTCGCTTGGGCCATGGAAAACTTGAGCAAGGATAAAGTCAATGCCATTCTAGAGGGTGCTGGCAGGCAATCAATAGATGGCGGCAGCAATAATTGGGATGGAAAGGCGGACCATGAAAGAGTTTCTTGGTATCAAGCCGCAAATGTCCTAAAGGAACAAGATTCCTCTATAGACCAAGAGGTTGGAGAGATGGTTCGCCTTTCTGAGGAGGGGGAGCAATCGGTGCTGGATGCATTTGATGCTGCATTTCAACCGGTATTAGATGGGATGCTGGAAACTCTTGGCCGTTTGGGCATTGCCTTTGACGCATTTACCAAGGAATCAAAGTTTGTTATTGATGGAAGTGTTGCAGAAGTCATGGATCGCTTGCAGGCCAGCCCGCTAAGAGGAGTTGCAGAAAATGGAG
>Ga0233449_1001179_pt1 | contig 25037 bp, 25 predicted proteins | sample SI_124_October20_FD_183012 | JGI IMG/M metagenome (GOLD analysis project Ga0233449, IMG submission 183012) | Seawater microbial communities from Saanich Inlet, British Columbia, Canada - SI_124_October2016_200_MG | ecosystem: Environmental > Aquatic > Marine > Inlet | place: Canada: British... | reverse complement strand
CTTGCCTGTCAGCTTCTGGCCATCTTGCAGGGCAGAAAGAGCTGTATCAAAATCAAAATCATTTCGCATGTGTCATTCCTTTTCTTCAGTTTAAAGAAATGACACGGAATTTCTAACGCTCCCAAACATAACAGTATTATGTTTTAAGCTGTGCAGATTGTTTTCACGCTGATGCTTTTTCAGTAGCCCAAAATTCTCAGCTAGATGTTTGCTGTAACTTATCAGCCATTTTTCTATTGCTTTCTGAGTTCAGAAAACTCATCGATGCTGTGCAAGTTTGAGGAGAATACGTTGAATATCTCTTCATTGAACTTGCTTTTGTTGTCGTTCAAAAGCTGCTGAGATTGCTCAAAAGACATTGCATTTCTATAGGGTCTGGCAGCAGAAATCGCGTCATAAAAATCGCATATTCCAACTATTTGGGATATGTATGGAATTTCAGAACCAATTCTTCCATTTGGATAACCTGTGCCATCGAAGGATTCGTGATGACTGAGGATTGAATCTACAAACAGTTGTTTGTTTTCTATTTCTATCCCATCGAATACATTTAAACCAAATACTGTATGTTCCTGCACTGCCGTACGTTCATCATCAGTTAAGCTACTGGGTTTGTCCAAAATCCGTCTGCTAATGCTGACTTTTCCTATATCATGTAAACATGCTGCAAGACCGTAACAATGCGAATCTCTACTTGATAAATCCAATTTATTTGAAAGGTTTTTGACTAATACACCAACACGAAGCGAATGGTCAGCAGTCCAATCAGAAAACGCTCTCTCCATATTTGCAATGACAAGGTACATGTTCTTTTGAATTAGCGGGTTTTTATCTTCCGCAAAAAAGTAGTGAATGATTTCACCGATTTTTCGACTACTTAATTTCGCCATACCTTATTCAAATCCAATAGCTTCTATGCTCTTCAAAAACTAACAAAATCGAGATTCGGTTTGGTTTTTAATTATAGTGGCTGACTTGATAGTGCTTCACAGCGCTTTCACGCCCCACTACATTTCAAAAACAAATTATTTTCACTGGCAAGTCTACACTAGAATCATTTCAAAGTGTTAGCAAAAATGCACCAGCATGTGATTCCTGTTTGAAGCGGTGTATTGAGTATGGCTGGAATACGTTCCGCACATGCCTATGCATAATCAAACCAATTTTATCCGCTGCGTCAGTTCAGCCGCAGCAAGCGTGGGTGTCAGATGCCCATAGTGTCGCTCAATCATCTCAACACTGGTGCCCATGTTCTCTTTTAGAGTGTAGACAGACACCCTGCCGTAAATCAATCTGAATGTGGCATAGGTGTGACGACAGGTGTATAGCACCCTCTTCCGCTCAAGTGCGTCATGCAGCAAACCTGAGGCTGTCAGCAGCTTCTCAAACAGCGAACGCATGTAATCGTGTTCAATATGTTTACCATCTGGCAAGCTGAACACAGGCTCGTTGATGTCAGGCTCATGTCCCAAATATTCCGTCCGTCGCTGTTTGATACGGTTCAGGTATTTTTTAACATTGGGCATCGCTACTAACTGACGTTCGCCCGTTTTGCCGTTTACCCAAATACGAGGATATTCCTTGCCGTCAACATGTTTGAAATGCTCCACATGCTTCCAGCACAAGCCATTGCTCTCAGTCCCAGCGCGTATACCTGAATTCACCAGTATCAATACGTAATCACGCAGCAACAGACGACGCTGTATCTGGTTGTCGTTTCTGCCTTTGTTCACCCAGCCACGCATAAAGCGGAACAGTGTACGATATTCCTCTATTGTAAATGCTGAACGGCTGCGGGCTTGGGCATCACCCTTGTCGTTACGCCGTCTCTTTGCAGCTTTGATGACGGGAACATCCACTTCCCGTATCGCATCAAATTTAACTGCTGTTCTGAATACACCCCGCAACACATACAGGATATTGCCCATGCCGCTTGCTGAAAGTGGTTTCTTCTTTTTGGGTGTTGGAGAGACAATGCGTTTACCGTTGCGGTAATACACCTTGTTCTTCTGTTTTGAGCCTTCACCTGTCGTCCAGTATTTCAGACACCAGTCAGTGAAGTCCTTAACATCACGCTGCCTGACGTTGTCGATGTATTTGTTACCAAAAAAGCCTTTTATGTAACGTTCGACAACAGGTTTGTAGTCCCGTATATGCCGCGCATTCCGTATGCCAGCATCTATCTCTTCCAGCAATTCTGTCAGATATAAATCACATATTTGCGACACTGTACGGGCATGTACCACCAGCCCATGTTTCTCTTTGAACCGTAATTCATCAAACCATTCTTCAGCACGTTCAATTGCCAGTTTCCTGTCTGCTGTTTTGAGTGATTTCGTTATGTAACCTTTACGCTGTGGATTATTCACACGCGCCTGCCACACTGGTTTCATCGTGTCCGTACGTGTGTAAACCTGAAGCTCGTCACCCTTCAGCAATGTTACGTTTTCTCTGTGTTCAGCCAAATCTGTGTAACTTCCGTGTAACTTCATACAAGCCAACACATTATACACACTAATTTTTCAGCTCAAACCCTTTTTGTGCACCATCTGTGCACCCATATATCGACAGCGTTCAGGCAAAGAAAAAGCCCGTAACTCGTTGAAGTTACAGGCTTTTATTGGTAGCGGAGGAGAGATTTGAACTCCCGACACGCGGATTATGATTCCGCATCTACCAAAGTAACACCCCATAACACGGCATAACATTTCCGCGTATCATATCACCAATTAGACGTTTGTTTACTTCGAGTTTGAAAAATATTGTATAACATACCATAACATTAGGCAGACAGGTTATACCGCAAAATAAATCTGCCTATATGCTACCTTTTCCTGCCTATGGAGTCGCTGACATGCCAAAAGCCAACCTCACTAACGCCTCCATCCAACGCCTCAAGCGCCCAGAAAATGGACAGGTTGATTATTGGGATCAAAAAGTTAAAGGCTTGGGATTGCGTATTGGCGCCAAGGGAACTCGGACTTTCAACCTACAGACCAGGGTACTTGTAGATGGTCTTTGGAAAGATGCCCGCATAAAACTCGGCCTCTACCCATCCCTAAGCCTAGCAGCAGCTCGCTAAAGGGCTGGAGACTACATTGCCATGGCCCAGCGGGGAGAGAACCCTCGGCTAGCAAAGGCAGAAGTTGAGAGGCTACAGATAGAGCAGTCAGTGAATACCTTCGGTAACGTCGCGGCGCGATTCATGGAAGAATACGTGCTGGCGGATCGAGGTAGCAAGACGCTCCGCGAAGGCACAAGGAGGGAGTACAGGCGCATTCTCCAGACAGGTCCTGATACAAAATCATGGTATCCTCGAAAGATATCAGCCATAACCAAAGCCGACGTAAAAGCCCTACAGAAAGGTATGAAAAACCGAGGGGCATCGGGTGCCGCTGACCGTGCGCTGGCCTACCTCAATAAGTTCTTCCGATGGTGCGCAAGTGAGGACCTGATTGAAATCCCCCCTACCTGGAATATCGAAAAGCTTCAAGGCCCAAATAAGCGAACCCGCATTCTGGATAACGACGAACTGCCATATGTATGGAAAGCATTCGACAAGGAGGAGATTTTTGGTCCAGTCTTAAAACTCCTTTTGCTCACTGGCCAGCGTCGAGGTGAAGTCGTCGGAATGGAATGGCGGGAACTGAGCGACCTCAAAAAAGATGCACCCAAGTGGACGATTCCCGAAGGCAGGACTAAGAACAAACTCAAAAACCTCGTGCCACTAGCCCCTGAGGCTGTGGCGATCCTACAAGCAGTGCCTCGTCGCCACGGTCTTGTGTTCTCCACAAATGGGCAGCGCCCTTTGTCGGGATTTGGAAGACTAAAAGCGCGCATTGATAAGGCGGTCAACACGGCTCGTGACGCGAACGGCTTGGAACCTATGGAGCCATGGACCCTACATGACCTCCGCCGCACCTTAGTCACTGGAATGAATGAGATAGGAGTTCTACCACACATCGTCGAGGCTGTTGTGAACCACGTCAGCGGCGCGGCGAAAGCTGGTGTAGCCGGTACGTACAATCATGCCAAGTACGAAAAACCGTGTCTCATAGCGCTTAAAGCATGGGAGCGGCACCTTATGGCTATCGTGACCGGCGTCGAGCCTGACAGCAATATCACCGATCTGACATCGGAACGGGATAAGCGGGCATGACCGACTTTTCAGATTATTGCCCGAAGGAATTTCCAAGAAACTGCCCCAAAAAATTCGCTAAAACCAGTCACGCCAACTTTCCTAATGATTGTCCAACAGACTGCCCAGAAGACTGCGACGTGAAGCCTTTCGACGCATTCAGTAATACACTTGTGGTCGATACGATTATGGCCCCCCTAACAAACCCGCGGGGGCATCGCTCTCAGCGCAATGTTGAGCGCGACCTTAACAAGTTACGCCGACTCCTCGCTGATCTGAAAGAGGACGTTCGCATAGAGCTGATCAGCCGCGAGTGTCAGGATTTGAAGGCTGACGAACTTGACAAGGCCAAAAAAATTATTCTAAACGGCGGCTCGGCTCTGACGAAATTGGAACTACTCGCCGCAAAGCCCTTCAAGCGGAGTATCCGGCACGACGCCATGGATCGTGCAAACCTTTTCAATTTTGCTATAGCTAACTTTGTATCTCAGGGCGGTGAACTGTCGACTAGACTAGATAGCTCTCTATTGCATTATCTTGATGCTATCGCCATCGCAGCGGGAATCGAGCCCTTCGACGCTCTAAAAGCTGTTCAGCGTTACAAGAAATCATAGGTCAAACCACTTTCTACCATGCAGAAGGCAGAACACGGTGCGATTTGTCTAACTCTGCCTAACTAAAGTCATCTCAGATATCAATTATCGGAGGTGACGTGATATGCCAGTAAAATTACTAACCGATGCACAGGTTAGAGAGATGTTCGGCGGCATCAGTACAATGACGCTGCATCGTTGGCGCAATGCCAACTCCCCGAAAATTCCTTTTCCACCACCGATCCGCATCAACGGGCGTAATTACAGCCCGGAAAACGGACTTGTAGATTATGTGCAAGCCCAAGCAGAGGCCGACAAACCGGCAAATATAATTCCAAATTCCGACGAAGGCCGCGCTAAAGGACGAGAAAGTCTTTCAGCTAAGAATGCTACCTAAAGCAAAACCCCGCCGTTGCATCGGCAGGGGAGAGCACCTCATTTTGACATAGCCACGAAAGGTAACACGATATGAATATTGTAACAGGTAATCCCATAAACGGAGAGAAAAAACCCCACACTCCGCTTGAGCCTTCCAATGCCGATGGAAACACGATAACGAAACCTCGTGTTTATTTGGCTGGAAAAATAGGCAAGAGCGACTGGCGTCACTCCCTCGTGAATGATCTTCGCGGACATTTATGGGCAGATGGAGACATTGAAGAAAAAGATTTCATCTATGTAGGTCCGTACTTTGTTTCTTGTGATCACGGTTGTTTTCACGGCAAGGAAACTCATGGAGCTGTTGGTAGCGGTTGTCTTGGGAATGATCATGAATTTACAAAACAAGAAGTGTTTTCAAATAACACCGAAGCCCTTTTTTCCGCAGACTTAGTATATGCATACATAACGGCGAATGATTGTCATGGAACAATCTTTGAGATCGGAAATGCCTTTGCCTTGGACATACCTGTAGTTATTGCATATGCACCTAACACAAAAATTAGTGATTTTTGGTATCCCAGTGAGTCGGCTGTAAAGGTTTATGAAAATGTCCGTAGGTGTTGTCTGCCCAAATTGTTCGCGGATGATGTTCAAGGGATGATCAGGGCTACGACAGACTTTCTTAAGGCTACCAGCTATGACTAACGTAAACACATTAGTCACCTACTCTCGTGGAAAAAATAAGTTTGACAACTGCCCTGATCAACGTTCGTGCAATAGCTTCAATGACTTCGAACGGGCAGTAACCTCAGACTTGTCGCCAGAGAAGGGTCTAGCATTCGTATGTTCCCCCTTACAGTCAGGTCCCCACTATGAAAAACCTGAAAAATATCCGGGCGAAGCAACTTGGCGATTGAGGAATTACGCGCTGCCGCGTCAATTCTTGGCCTTCGACTTTGACGGCTTTTCTGACCCTGAGGTGTTTCCCCTTCTGTTTGAGGACCTGCAGCAATATCGTGGCTTTGGCTACACCACAGCAAGCTATACAGATGACGAACCACGCGCCCGCGCTATCTTGTTCTCAACTCGGCCCGTGTCCCGTGAAGAAGGCATCGTCGTCTGCCGGTCCATACAACAGCAGATTACAAACCAGCTGGGCCAAGGCGCTGTGATCTTCGATGAATCTGTCTACCGTGGAGAGCAGCCGATTTATACCCCGGTCACGACTTCCAAGATATTTCACTTTGGTGGTGCCGCTGTCGATGTAGACGCACACCTTCAGCCCACTCCAACAGTGAGAGCGACAATAAGGGATACAGGACTGGCGTCTGCCATAAGCGGAAGCATCGGCAGATACGTCATGCCTGAGCGAATTGAGGAAGGTGATAGGAACACTGCTGTCCTGGCCCACGTTGGGCATCTCCGTGGCCGTGGAGTACCTGAGGATCTGATTGTCGAGCAGGCAAAGGACTTCAACACTGCCCGCTGTATCCGGCCCCTCAGTGACGATGAGGTGATAAGTATCGCTAGCCGTTATGAAGAAAAATTGAACTTATCAGCTGTTGACCCAGTCCCAGATGGTTGGCCTGAACCGGAAGGACTTAAATCCACTTTGCCCACTGTGATGCCGTTTGAGCCACGTTTACTCCCGAAAGTATTCCGTGACTGGGTTGGTGATATCGCCGAGCGGATGCAATGTCCGATCGAGTTCCTGGCTGTCGGTGCGATGGTAGCTGCAGGGGCGGCGGTTGGTAATCGTGTTGGGGTTCAACCCAAGCAGCGCGACACTGGTTGGGTCGAGGTGCCTAACCTCTGGGGGGCCATAGTGGGTCGCCCTGGCCTAATGAAATCACCTGCACTTGCCCAAGTGTTGTCGCCTCTACGTAAACTTGAGGCTGCCGCGCTCAGCTCTTTCACCACAACTCAAGCTCAGCATGAAATCGATAAGATAAAGCATGTCGCTGACATGAAGACGATTGAAAAACAAATCAAAAGTGGGGCGGCGATCTTGCCAAATCAGCTGCCTGTCGTGCCTGTCGAACCTCAGCCGCAGCGTTACCTGGTCAATGACAGTACCTATCAAAAACTCGGGGCAGTTCTCAGCGGCAATCCACATGGTCTCCTAGTGTTTCAGGATGAGCTTTCTGGATTATTAACTCGTCTGGATACCAGCGGTCAGGAACCTGCTCGTGCCTTTTACCTTGAGGCATGGAACGGTCAGCAGGATTATACTTTCGACCGTTTAGAGCGCGGAACCGTCCGCATACCGCGCCTGTGCTTCTCCTTGTTGGGTGGCCTTCAGCCTTCGAAGCTACGTGAGTACCTGCGCTCTGCAGTGTACGGCGGCAAGGGCGACGATGGGCTGGCACAACGCCTTCAAATGTTGGTGTACCCGGATATCGCGCCGAAATGGGTGCAAGTGGACCGTTTGCCTGATGTTGCCGCTGCTACTGCCGCTGATGCTGTTTTCAATCGTCTTGCGACACTTGATCCAATAGCGCTGGGTGCGCGTCAAATCTACCCCGACAGCATCCCCGTGTTTAACTTCGCTGAGGATACGCAGGCGCTATTCAATACTTGGTGGTCTGAATTAGAAAACAGCTTGCGGAACAACGATCATCATCCGGCTCTGGAATCGCACATCAGCAAATATCGCAAGTTGGTCCCGGCACTCGCATTGCTCAATCACCTCATCGCAGGAAGTCAGGGTGACATCGGTATTGATTCGTTAAGGCGTGCTATTGGTTGGCAGAAATTACTCTTGGCGCATGCCACCAGAGCTTACGCGGCTGTTTCGTCAGCAACCATGGATTCGGCCAAAGCACTTTCCCGTCATATTCAGCGTGGTGCGCTCAGAGACGGATTTACAGTGCGCGATGTATATCGGAATAACTGGTCACTACTGAGCACGGCAAAGGAGGCCGCAGAAGCTGTTGAAATCCTGGTCGATATGGGGTGGCTGAGTGCTGTCCCGGATCAGCGTGTCAACGGCACTAACGGTCGCCCTACTGTGCGCTACTCAATCAACCCGCGTTTACAGGCAGCAGCGTGATGGTAGTTTCGTCGGTTTTGTCAGTGCCCCCCACCCACACTTTTATCTCTCTATGTATAGTTAGAGAGCAAACCTTACAGGGTTTTGCAGAAATGTGCGGTACCCCCGCACTGACAAAACTGACAGAACTCACCACCACCAGTCGGATGGTGTAAAGTAATGAGAATGATAAGTTATATCGACCAATTGAAGGCAGAAACTGAATCTGCAAACTTGCGTAGTGAAGAAGCCAAGTTAATAAGCCGTAGCCCGGACAGTCGCGTCTTGTGTGACGTCCCCCTGACTGATCAGATCGAAGCCCTTATGCGTAGCCTGAGCCCAGCACAGCGTAACCGGCCTTGGTCAATGGATGAACTGGTCGCCCGTCTACAGGGCCGCTACAGCGCCCGTCCCCATGCCATGAACGTCGGTCAGGCTCTGCGGGCTATGGGTTGGGTAACAAGGCGGGACTGGTCTGTACAAGGTGCGGGTCGACGGGTCTGGCTTCAAGATCGGGAGTAAAGCCAATGTCCGCTGTCAGGGGCTAAGCCGACGCGAAATGGACTTGCGAATTACTTCTGTTGTTGACCCTAAGCGGTCATTACAAGCAAAATTCTGGTACGATTTTGACGGTGCGGTCCATGGTCCATGCCCAGGCTCTTTTTTTCGCCACTTGTCCCAATGGTCCTCAGCGCCCATATCCCATGGTAGATGGCAACCAGAGCGTAACTTGCGGAAAAGCCAGTACAATGAGGAGGCCCAGCATCATCAATAGAACATAAGGCAAGGCACCTCGAATGACCTCGCCCAGAGGTGCCTGCGCGATGCCCTTGATAACAAAGAGATTGAGGCCAACCGGCGGCGTGATAAGCGCCATTTCCAGATTTATCATTAACAAAATACCATACCAGACCGGGTTGATGTCATAGGCGATCAGGGCTGGCATGACGATCGGTGTGGTGATCAGAATGATCGCAATCGTCTCCAGGAACATACCTAGGACAACGATCAGCGCCATCACCGCGAGAATGAAAACCAACTGGCTGACACCGCCGCCGACGACCCATTCAACCAGCTCATTGGGTAACCGCATAATAGTCAGCGCGTGGCTGAACATGGCCGCCGCTGCAATCAGCATGAACAGCATTGCCGACATGCGGGTCGCATCATAAGCGGCTTCAAAAAGGTCTTTGGGCGTCAGGTCACGATAGATCAGGGTTGTGATCAGGATACTCATTACGGTACCGATGGCAGCACCCTCGGTCGCCGTGAAAACGCCGAAATACATACCACCGAGTACGACAGGCGGCAGTATGAGCGCCCAGAACGCTTTTTGCAGCGTGTGTAGTATTTCTGACATCGAGGCACGTGGCTCGCTGGTCAAATCTGGCTGCCAGCGGGCGCTGAATACGCTGTATGCCGAAAACAATACGGCGATAATCAGCCCTGGAATAATACCGCCGATAAACAGCGCCCCGATTGAGGTGCCTGATACAATGGCATAGAGAATCATCGGACCCGACGGCGGTATTAAAATACCGAGGGTCCCACCAGCCGCGATAACACCGTAGATTTCCTGTGAGCGGTAACCATAGCGCCGCATTTGCGGCATTGCGCTGGTGCCGATCGTCAAAGCCGTGGCGACCGAAGAGCCTGAAATCGCGGCGAATACTGTACATGAAAGTACCGTTGCGACACCCAATCCACCAGGCAGGTGCCGGACCAGCGTATGAGCGGCCTTGTACAGATCATCAATCACACGCGATTTCACCATGATGTGAGCCATCAGGGCGAACAGCGGTACGGCGACGAGCAAATAAATATTCAGTTTGGCGAAGACGATTTCACCCAGACTGCCTATCTGGCCTTCGAAAATCAGCAACAAGGCCATCGACATCAAACCGAGTCCGGCAAAGATCGGCAGGCCGGTCAAAAGCACAATAATCAGAACAACGAGAATAAGAGCCAGAAGCATTGAATATTACTCGGTCGAAATCGCGGTTGGGGGCCCTGCGACCAGTTGCTGGAGTAGCCGGTTGACGGCGGCAATGATCAACAGGCCCATGCCCATCGGGATAGCACTCTGCGGTATCCACATCTCAATTTCGACGTAGCCTTCGGAAATCAAGCCGACGGAATAGGAAAATTCGACCATTTCGATGCTGCTCACCAACAAAACTAAAGCAATAATGATGACGCTGATCGTGCTCCACAAATCGGTGAAATACTTCGCACGTGGTCTCAGTTTTTGTGTGACCAGATCAATACCGATATGGTCATTGCGCCGGAAAGCCTCTGCGACACCCAACATAACCATCAAAACCATAACGTATCCCGACAACTCGTCGGCCCAGGTTTGGGGCTGGTTGAGTACATAGCGCATGAACACTGAATGGGCGACGATGCCGCCCAGGCTGAAACAACAAATCGCGGCTAAACCGTTGGCCGCAATGCCGATATGTCGGCTCAGGGCTTCCAGTGTCGCCAAAGAGCCCCCCCCGGGTGTTGGCCCCGGGAGGGATTCTGCGCTATCGACCGCAGGTTCGGTCATTTGGAATTTACGACCAGAGCCTGACTACATTGCATTGATCATATCGAGCAATGCCTGCCCCTTACCCTTGGTCGCTTCATTGAAGTATTTGGTGAAGGCAGGCTCCATCAAGGCTTTCATGGCAGCGATTTCCGACGCAGTGTGGATGTGCACTTTCATGCCTTTTTCACGCAACTGACCAGGTGCCTTGCCGGCTGCTTCTACAGTCGCGTCCATGGCGGCCTTGGCGGCGGCGGCACTGGCTTTTGTGATGGCCGCTTTCTGGTCTGCAGTCAGCGCGTCATACCATTTCGGATTGACATAGCCATGGAAGTAGACACTGAAAAGCGGCGATACCGTGACGTGATCCTGAACCTCGTAATATTTACGCGAATAGGCGGCGGCGATATCGGTCAGACCGGCATCGATAACGCCGGTTTGCAGCGCCGGATAAACCTTGGAGCCGGACATTGCTGAAGGTGCAGCGCCCAATGCCTTCAGACCGGAATCGACAATGGGACCGAGGCCGCGGATTTTGACACCCTTGAAATCCGCGGGTGTGATCAGGGCTCGCCCCTTGGAGGTGAAGGCGCTCATATTTGTGGTGAACAGCCAGACGACATTTTTGACACCTTTTTTCAGCAGCAAGTTATCCAGGAAACTGGCTGGTTTGGAACCCGGCCAGTTCCGCAGTATGTTGATATCGGTAACCGAATAAGGTTTGGCCGTCACGTTCATTTCCGGAATGGTTTTGCCCCACTGGAAATTCACCGAGAAAGCAGCTTCGGCTTCGCCTTTTGCGACCGCCGGGTAATTTTGTTTGGCACCGAACAGCTGGTTCGAACCAAAAATCTGAACGTCGATGGTGCCGCCGGAATTCTTCTCGATATCCGCGGCCCAATCGGCAATTTTCTTGGCGATATGGTGCTTTGGTGGCAACTGATGGCTGACCCGCATTTTGACATCGGCAGCCTGGGCGGTGACCGATCCCAGCATCAATGCTGCAACGGCGAAACTAATTGTTTTAAACTGCATTTACATATCCTCTCTTCGTTTTTCAGGGGTTCGTTTGGTTGGTATGCTTGCTTGTGATATTTTCGGCGAAATCCTGATAGGACCGTTCACCGTCTCTGATTTCCTTCAGGCCGACGACTTCGTGGAAAGCCTCGAAGTCCATAATCCTGTCTGCCACCGCCTGGGTCGTCCCGTCGCGTTTCAGCGCGCCGAGAATATCGAAAGCCATATGAGCAACAGCATGGGTTAATGCGACGGGATTGGTGAAAACAGCATAGCCAATGTCTTGCAATTTATCGGCTGGGAGAACAGGACTGGCGCCACCTTCAATGTTGTTGGCCAGGCACGGGCCATCCACTTCATCGCAGATGCGCTGCATCTCATTGATGTTGATTGGTGCCTCGACGAAAATCAGGTCTGCACCGACTTCTCGATAAATCTGCGCCCGCTCAATGGCGATGTCGATGCCATAAACGGCATTGGCGTCTGTACGCGCCATGATAACAAAATCAGGATCTTCGCGGGCATCCAGTGCGCACTTCAGCTTGCCGACCATTTCTTCGATCGGGACGACGTCTTTGCCGGTCATGTGGCCGCAGCGTTTGGGAAAAACCTGATCCTCGATAAACATACCGGCCAGGCCACTGCGTTCGTAACTTCGAACCGTACGTGCTGTATTTGTTATATTGCCAAAGCCGGTATCACCGTCGCCAAATACCGGCAAATCAACTGCATCGCAAACCCGTGCGTAGTGATCTGCCATTTCGGATACGGAGAGTACCGACACGTCTGGCGCTCCGAGCATGGAAGCCGAGATTGAATAACCACCACAGGTAATTGCCTCAAAACCAATTTGCTGGGCGATGCGTGCCGTCAACGGATCATGAATACCCGGCAATGAGAGTATTCTCGAATCATGGATAAGGTTTTTGAACCGGGTCGTACGTTTCATATGGGCTTCCAAATCTATGGCATCTAATCCCAAATCAATGCCAGGGAGCTTGCCCTGATTGCACGTGAAAGGGAATTGATAGGATCGTCCGGCATTTCCCTGGTGATCACCAAGTTTGTCAGGTTATGATTATTTTGACATCCGGCTCTGGTGGTCATTTTCACGGAACTCGATTACACTTTCGTTCAAGTCGCGTTGGTATTTGTTGCGAGGGCATAGTTTTCTTCATTTAGTCGACTTCGGCAAGCTTCATTTACTGCTCGTGTGCGGCGAAATCCTTAGCTCGACAATCCAGTTGGTCATCGAAGAACAGGACTGTCTTGTTAGTTGCCCGAACCTTGATTCCCTGTTGTCATCGGTCCGGGAATACCATAATGTATATTTGTATACTAATATAGTTTAGCTGGTCAATGTAGACATTGGTAAGGTAAGGGTAGCCTATATTTTGAAAACAGGAAAATCCATCTGGCGAGATTTGGTCGATCAGGACAGGCCCTTTGTCTTGCCTGGGGCCTATGATGGCCTCAGTGCAAAACTGATCGAACAGCAGGGCTTTGAAGGCTATGTTATCGGTGGCTTTCCGCTGGTTGGATCACGTTATGGCTTGCCCGATATTGGCCTGGTCGGTCTGGGGGAAATGGCAACCGGCATGCGTGATATTATGGCTGCATCAAACCTTCCGGCGTTGATTGATGGCGATCATGGCTATGGTGATGCCAAAAATGTCGCTCATACAATTCACACCTATGAAGCCATGGGCGCAGGAGCCATTTTTATTGAGGATCAGGTCGCGCCCAAACGATGTGGCCATGCAGCCGGCAAGAATGTCATCAGTTGTGAAGATATGGTCGTCAAAATTCGTGCGGCTGCCGAAGCACGGGAAAACAAGGATTTTTTCCTGATGGCTCGGACTGACGCTCGCGCCATTCATGGGCTGGATGATGCTTTGTCCCGGTGTGAGAAATATATCGCAGCAGGTGCCGACGGCATATTTGTTGAAGCGCCACAGAGTGTCGGTGAACTTGAGACAATTGCAGCGGCTTTCGATGTCCCGCAGATGTGCAATATGCTGATTGGTGGTCAGACGCCCATCATCAGCAATCAGGATCTACACGAAATAGGATTTCGCATGATTGTACACGGCACGACGCTGATTAAGCGCGTGGCGCGGGCCCTAGAAATCACGTTGGCGCAACTAAAAAACGACTGCCTGGCAGACAACAGCGATGATTTTGTAACGTTGGAACATTTTATGGGATTGACTGGTCTGGCTGATTGGCAGGAAATTGAACGCAAGTCGCAAACAAGCGAATGACAGTGGACGGCTTTTTGCTGCCCCGAACCATCAGGCCCCAAGACCGACGCCAATCAGTGAACATGTAGATTTTGATGGATTACGAGCATGTCTCCTTTTGGCTAATTTGAGACTATCTCACCAGCGCCAATTCACTTCCGCTCTGAAGGGCTAACCAGACCTTTTTTGCCAGAATGTCCGTTGTGCGGGGTGAAGCGGAAGTGATCCGACGTTGCTCAATACGGTGATTGTTGACCCAGAAGAGATATTTCGCGGGTTGGACATCTGGCACAACATCAAATGTTTTGGGTATGCTCCGACGCCTGAACTCAATGGCAATTCGTTCTCCTACCATGGTTTCGGAGCTATGGCGGTTTCCCTGGCAAATGACTTCAAATTTTCCGGCAACGCTGGGTCGTATTTTGGCCACCACTGAAACTGATAATCCGAGTCGATATAGTTCGTGCTGAGTTTTCCACCCTTGGTTCGGAATAAATATAGATTTCCTGTGAGAGTGCCGTAGGGACCGTGAGGGATTTCTGGTGGACGCCAAAAATAGGCTCCGGGTCTCATGACGCCACGGTTCCCGTGAACTTCTCCGGAAAGCAAGTACATTTCCTCGACAATTGGGTGTACTTCCTGTCGTTCAGCCCAACGCAAGGGCATGGTGCCCAAAATCCATGTTTGATCTTCAGTTATCGGATCCGTATAGAGCGACTTGCGTCCAGCACCGGGCGGAAACTCGGGATGGAAATTGCCTGTATAGGGCACTTCAAAAGTGTCTAGATGTGGGACCAGTCTTTGCTCATCATATTTGCCTTTGCCCTCTGTCCGCGTGAAGGTAGCAGAGAAGAAGGTCAGGACTATCGCACCCAACTCGCTGGAAAAACCCTTCCGCGTAAACCCCGCAGGAAAATGAGCGTAGGCCATAGATGAATATGTCTCGTCATTGATCATCAACTCGCCGTCCAGAACCAAAAACTCCTCATCGACCGACAAATGATGAAGATTGTCATCAGACCATCCAACGGGGTAGCGCAGCAACTGGCTCACAGCACCTGTGTCTGAATCGAGGCTAAGTGTTTTGAATTCAACACCGTTTCGCTCAATGCTCTGTTCCCATGGCAATTCCTGTGACTGAATAAATTCGATCCACTCCCTGGCCATATCGTTAGTCCATATCCAGTGCTTCGGTGCGCAAAGGGCCTGTGTGATCCCCATTTTCCGTAATCACGCGCATGAGTTGACGCAGGCTTAAGTCCAGTTCCAGTTGGGTCATAGTTCCAAAGTTTGCATCTGTTGCCAGCGCCTCAATATCATCACGGGCAAGTATTTTTTTGTCGACCAGAACCTGTTCCAAGGCGGCTCGGCGATGGCGTTCAACATGAACCTGAGCCGCCAGTTCGAATATCAATCCGACGGCACGATCCAGATCAGGATTCCTGAAAAATGTCAGATCCTGCATCTCAGCTTTTGTTTCGTCAGTCATAGTGCTTTCTCCGCTTCAAGAACGGCCCATGGGAAGTGCCATTCAGCTCTGTCAGGCCACGACAGGTTTTCCAACCGACCGGTTCCCCGTTCATCAAAGGCAACCCACTGGCTTTTTACCAGGCCTGCCTTGTCGCACATGCTATTTAGATCAGCGTTCATCATTGGCGGCATGAAAGGTTCGTTGTTTCGCGCGCCGTGTTGGGCCATCACAACATCCCGAACGGGCTGACCTGTATTCTGAAAATCAAGAATCCGGAGCAATCCACCCGGCATCAAAATTCGGGCAGCTTCAGTAAAAATAATTTGTAACTTGTCTTCAGGTATTTCATGGATCAGCATGGTCGCAGTGACCAGATCACAGGACTGGTCTTCAAGACCTGTTTCACACGCGTCCGCCTGTATGAAACGAATATGAAGTTGTTGTTCTTTGGCTTTGCGGTGGGCCAGCTGCAAACAAGGGGCCGCCAATTCAATGCCAATAACTTCCGCCTGCGGAAAGGTCTTTTTTAACGGCCAAGTCGATTTGCCAAAGCCGCACCCGAGATCAACAATCCGCGCGTAGGTCCGTTTGGGCACAGCCGTTTCCAGGAAGGAATCGTGAAAACCGTATCTGTCATTTTCACCAAGCATCACCAGCTTTGCGCCCAGTTCATAGACCCGGGCACTAGCCCCATTGCGCCAGACACCGCCGGGTTGCACATGAATATCCCAGTCTGTGTACCAGGCTGGCAATTTGAGTGATGGATTGAGCTCCAGCTCTTCTGTATCATCCCCGCCGTCGATAGCCTCTTCAGGATGCGCTTCGACGACATCAGACACTGAGCGCCACAACATTTTCTGGGCGCCCCGTTCCATCCAGGCAAACCATGGGTAAACCGGCAGGTTGGTTACAATATTTTCAGTAGCCTCAAGGCTGGACGTGCCTGATTGGTCTGCTTCAAGTTCATATTGAGTATTCAGTGCCGGATACAGAACGTCACTCCAGCGTCGCCGCAAATACAAGGCGAAATCAATCCGTGCATTTTCCTGCAATGAAAGGTTTGATGTCGTCACTGGTCTACTCCCCCGGCTTGACGGGCGAAAGTTGTTCACCCGGAAAATGACAGGCAACCATGCCGCGACCGGCGTGATTCGTCAACGATGGCTTTTCAAGGCTGCATCTATCCCGCGCGATTGGACAGCGTGGATGAAAGGGGCATCCTTTTGGCCGGTCAATGGCGGAGGGGGGGTCTCCCTTCAATACAAACTTGTCGCGTCTGGTCCGGGCGTCCGGGACCGGGGTCGCTGCCAACAAGGAGACCGTATAGGGGTGGGCTGGATGTCCTATTATGTCGTCTGCAGTACCTTGCTCGACAATTTCGCCCAGATACATGACGATGATCCTGTCGGATATTTGATGTACCAGGGCAAGGTCATGGGCGATAACCAGATAGGCAATGCCCAGTTCCTTTTGAATATCGCCCAACAGATTTATTATTTGCGCCTGGACAGAGACGTCCAGCGCCGATACAGGTTCGTCTGCAATCAGCATGTCCGGCTCCAGCGCCAAAGCGCGAGCAATGGCAATCCGCTGACGTTGGCCGCCGGAAAATTGAACCGGTAGACGATCAGCCGCTTCCTCGGGCAAGCCTGTAGCCTTGATCAACGCAGCAACGCGATCGGAAATCTCTTTGGCGCTCCCCCAATCACAGGCCGTCAAAGGTTCAGCTATTATATCGCAGATTTTCATGCGCGGATTCAGACTGGCGTAGGGATTTTGAAATACCATCTGTAATCGCCGTCGGACTGGCGTCAAACCCTTTGCGTTAAGTCGGCTATAATCGACACCGTCAAAAATTAACTGTCCTTGATCAGGAATGACAGCTCGCATGGCCGTCATGGCGAGCGTTGATTTTCCGGATCCTGATTCTCCGACAAGGCCCACGGTCTCACCGCGGTTGACTGACAAACTCACGCCAGCCAGGGCATGCAACCGCAGTTTGCCGACAGCATAACTCACATGCAGGTCGCGCATTTCCAGCAAGATTTGATCATTGCTCATGAACGACCTCTCCCGTGAGAGGAGACCAACAGGCGACCATTCTATGCCCGCGCAACACCGGAACCGGGTTTTGACGGCAGATAGAAGATGCCTGGTCGCAACGGGCAGCAAAGGAACATCCAATGACAGTATCACCGGGTGCCGGGGGTGCGCCCGGAATTGACGCCAGGCGCTGGCGGCTGAAATCAAAATGTGGAACGGCGGCCAGTAAACCAACGGTGTAGGGATGGGCCGGGTTATGCAGAATATCCGCAGTGGGGCCCATTTCGACGATACGGCCATGGTACATGACTGCAACACGGTCACAAATTTCCGCAGCGACGCCAAGATCATGTGTAATCAACACCAGGGCTGCATCACTCAGACGCTCGCGCAACAGATCAAGGATTTGAGCCTGGATTGTTGCATCCAGTGCAGTCGTGGGCTCGTCCGCTACGATCACCGAGGGATGGTTGATAATGGCCAGCGCGATCATCACACGTTGTCGCAGACCACCTGATAGCTCGTGTGGGTACGCATCAAGGCGTTGCTCGGGCGACGGTACGCCAACATCCTTCAATGCCTGCAAGGCGGTTTTTCGAGCGTCAGATTTACTTGTCGTGTTATGACGTCGAACCGATTCGACAAGGATAGATCCCACCCTACGCACCGGATTCAGACTTGTCATGGGGTCCTGGAATATCATGCCAATATCTCTACCGCGCCTGCGCTGCAGTGCCTTTTCAGAGAGCCCGGCGAGGGGTTCACCCTGCAAGGTGATTGCCCCACCGGTAATCTCACCCGGTTGTGGCACCAGGCCCAGCATACTCAACGCTGTCATGGTTTTTCCGGAACCTGACTCACCGACGATACCCAGGGCTTCACCTGTCTTCAGGGTAAGTGACACATCATTGACGGCATGAAAGGGCGTTTCTCCCGATCGTGGAAAGGTGACTTTCAGATGCTCAACTAGCAAGACGTCAGAGGACGTCATTCCACGGCCCTCGACCGGTCACGTGACGCCTTGGCGATACCGTCACCCAGCAAGTTCAACGTAACTACCACCAAGACAATGGCGGCACCAGGGGCCAGCATCATCCATGGCGCGTTGATGAGATATTGGCGGCTGTCGGCCAACATGTTCCCCCAGGTGGGCGCACTCAGGGGGGCACCAAGACCCAGAAAGGACAATGCACTTTCCGCAATCAACATATCGGCAAAATGGAAGGCCAGCATGACCAGAAGGGTGGGCCGCAGGCCAGGCAAAATGTGACGAACCAATATGCGGGGGCCGCTGACGGCGAACATTCGCGCGGCCAGTACATAGTCACGTTTCATTAAGCTGAGCGCCTCCGCATAGACGACCCGGGCGAAGAACGGCCAGGTCAGAATCCCAAGAGTGATCGCCAGAGGCCAGAAACCGCGTCCCACGACGGCGATCAAACAGATAGCGATTACCAGACCGGGAAATGCGATGATGACATCAACAAGACGGTTCACGAGGTTTCGCAAGCGCCCAGGTTGCCATGCCGCTGTCAAACCCGCGACGGTTCCGATAACCATACTGATCAAGGTTGCGACCGTGGCAATACCCAATGACCAGGGAAGCCCGGCTAAAACCCGCGACCACAAATCCCGACCAAGTTGATCTGTACCCATCCAGTGGGCAGGCGTGAACATGGGCTTCAGGCGCATCATGATATCACCGTCCAGTGGGTCGTAGGGCGCGATCGCTGTGTTTGCCATCGTGAGGGCGACCAACAGTGCCGCGAAGCCACCGCCGAGGATCAATCGCTTTCCCGGGCGTCCTCGCCTTTGGGCCAGTCCGGCGCGGGGGATCAATCCGATCATGCTCATGACGCCTGTCCTCGCAGCCGGGGATCGATGTACACAAACAGTATGTCGGTCAAGGCATTCACGATGAAAACGAGTACAGCGATAACGAACACCGCAGCTTGTATAACGGGAAAATCAAGCGTGGTCGTTGACTTTACCAGCAGCCAGCCAAGGCCAGGCCAAGCAAATATCACCTCAGTAATAACAGCGCCCGAGATCAGAAAAGCGAACTGGGCGCCCACCAGCGCTGTGGCACCCAGCAAGGCATTCGGCAAGGCATGTCGCCACAGCAAGTTTTGTAGGCCGGACCCGTTCGCACGAGCTGTTCGAATGTAATCTTCGCGCATCGCTTCCGTTACGTTAATTGCAATGACACGTGTCAACTTGGGTGCCAAAAATGACGAAAGAGTCAATGTCGGTAATATCCATGAGGCCAAAGAGTCATGCCCGATCGACGGGAGCCAGCGAAGCTGCACCGCAAACAATTGGATCAGCAACAGCCCCGCGACAAAACCAGGCACTCCCTGTGCCATATAGACGATGGCTCCGCCCGCCTGTTGGGCAGCAGCGTCAGGCCGAATGCCCAACCATGCGCCCAGGGGGATTGCAATCAACAGGGTCGCAATAATCGAAAGCAGGGTCAACAGGAGTGTCGGACCCAGACGCTCGGCCACCAAATTCAGCGCTGGCTGATCATTGGCGAATGAAACACCAAAATCGAGAACCGACAGGCGGACGAGGTAGCGACCGTATTGCTCAATTAAAGGACGGTCGAAACCGTATTGTGCCCGAACCTGTTCAATTTGCTCCGGCGTGCCGCTGTCGCCGACCATGACTTCCGCCGGATCACCTGTCAGTTGTAGCAGGAAAAACAGCAAGGTCACCACACCCAGCAGGAACACACCGAAGGCAGCGAGCCTCCGGACAGATTTCAGGAGGAACGGATTCATAAAATAAATTCCCCATCCGGTGAATTCCCGATCATCATCAGGAACCACCGCATGGGGAATTTTTGCTTGTTCTGAAGATGCCGGGAATTCAAATCAATTCACTGTCATTTCATGATAGGTTACCCAGCGATTAATCTGATTGAAAGCTTTCAAACGTTTGGACAGGCCAAAGACGTCAATTTGCTCGATCAGAAAAACAGCGGGCGGGTTTTCGGAATTGGCAACGTGAATTTGATGCAGTATCTCGCGGCGTTTGTTCCTGTCGAATTCGGAATTTGCTTTGATGATCAGGCCCTTCACCTTGTCGTCACAGGTAAATGTGAAGGGATTGAAGCAGGAATACAGACCGATAGGCCGAATTGAATCAACGTACGGCGCGGAATTCCATGAAAGCGCAAAAGCCTGACCGTCCCATGGTTTGCGTCCGAGGTACTTGCCCAGCCACTCAGGGAAAGTGATTTTTTGCAACGTCACTTTGATACCGGCCTTGGACATATCCTGGGCCATTTTCTGATAGATTTCAGAATCACCTGGAAAAGCACCGGTTACAACTTCTGCTGTAAAAGACAGGCCATTTGGATGTCCGGCAGCGGCCAGCAATTGTTTGGCCTTGGCGGGATCGTACGGATACGGCTTGACCGATGGGTTGTAACCAAAAGCAGCAGGTGTCGCGCCTTGTCCTGCAGCTTTCGCAAAACCTGCGAGGACGCCCTTCGCTATCCCCTCCTTATCGACGGCATAATTAAGGGCCTGGCGAACCCGAACGTCGGAAAATGGAGTATCAATTTTAACCAGCTTCTTTGTCTTCTTGTCCTTGCGCACGACGGGCAAAGCCAGCGCCATGACCTGGGGTGCGGCTCGCACATCGGCTCGCTGACCAGCGCTTTCCAGAGATGGAATATTATCCGTTGATAGTCCGGCGACAATGTCGACCTGGCCAGACATCAAGGCCTGGACGCGTGCGGATCGTTCCGGCAGTTCAATGATTTCAAGCTGACCTGCTTTTGGTGCCCGCCATGAACCTTCAAATGCCACCAACTTGATCTTGTTTGCAGTCCAGCTGACAATCTTGTAGGAGCCAGTTCCTACAGGCTCGGCAGCGTACCCTTTTGGTCCTTTGGCAGCCCAGTGTTTGGGCGCAACAACTTTGAGAGCCGCAATGCGATTGGGGAAGATCGGGTCGGGACGCTTGGTGACAAAGTCGACCGTATTTGGCCCGGATGCGGCTGCCGATGCGACACCACCCAACTCACGCACAATTGGCGAGCGGCCAGCCTTGCCGCTCTTGATATAATTGAAGCCAGTCAATACGGCTTCAGGTGTCAATTTTTCACCATTGGAGAAGCTGACGCCATCGCGAAGCGTGAATCGCCAGGTCTTCGGGGTCGTGTTTTTCCAGCTGACCGCAAGAGCTGGCTGGGCTACACCTTTGGCGTCGACCAGGGTCAAGGCATCAAAAACCGCTGCCCAAGTATAAATGCTCGGCGTTCCAAGTGCCGAATATGGATTGCCTTGTCCCGGCGGCAAATCCGGTACGCCGACGCGGATCGTCTGCGCATTGTCGGCGGCCGTTACAGGCGCTGCCAGCCCCAGCGCAACAAGCGCTACTACCCCGGATTTCGCGATCGAACGAATCAATTGTTTTTGGCTAATAAATTGAAATAACATCAGAATATTTCCCTCTGGGCTTTAGTTGATCCCCGAATCAAATTATTATTATTCTAAAAGACTAGGAATAAAAACCTGACCGAGTCAAGCTTCACCTGATATAAGACTATACCAAACCCAGATTTTGAATTTTCGGATATCTTTTGCTGGATCGAATAGCGAAAATTGACTTCGATTTGATGACCCAGAGGGAGCAAACGCATTGTGACAAATTCGATATTCGACATTCTGGCCTGGCGGGATGAGGAGATCCCACGCGTTCGGTCGTTATTGGCCATGCGGCGGTTCTGGTCGGCATCGCTGTATCCGGCGCTGCGTGACGAATATGAGGCTGCAATTTCCGGAAAAGTCCGACCGCAGACACCCGATGAAGCCCGACCCTTTGTTGACGCCCTGCCAGGGCTGCCGCGCTGGGCCTGGCTGGACCGTCATGTCCAGGATCGTCTGTGGCAGGATGTCGAAAATATGGTTGACGCACGGCAAGATGAGCTGGCGACTTGCCTTACGCAACGTGACGAAGACCAGGGCGCATTCGAAATTGACTCCGATCAGGCCTACCCCGCCTATTACGAACAAACTGACTTTCATCGCCAGACAGGTGGTATCTGGCAGGATGATCGCGGAGCTGCTGTGTATGCCATGGGCGCCAGAGTTATTCATATTGGCAAGAACGACAATTTTGGCCTGCATGATGTATTTGCCCGCGATATCGAGTGCGAAACGCCCAAGCGGATTCTCGACCTCGCCTGTGGCTTTGGCAAAACCACATTTTCTCTCAAGAAAAAATACCCGGATGCTGTTGTGGAAGGAATCGATCTTGCCGCTCCATGCCTTCGACTGGGCCGCCGGATGGCAAATGACTGGGGCCTGGATATCAATTGGCGTCAGGGAGACGTTGAACACCTTCCCTACGAGGACAATTCGTTCGATCTCATAACAGCAACGATGCTTCTACATGAATTGCCCCTGCCTTCAATCCGACAGACATTTGCCGAAGCCAATCGTGTTTTGAAGCCGGGTGGCATCCTGGTGGCTTTGGAGAACCCCTTGATGGGAGAGCCCTTGCGCGATGTTCTGACGCAGTACCATAGCCAGATCATTATGGAGCCGTTTCACTTTGATTTTCGTCTGGCCAATATGCCGGATTTCGCCCGTGACGCTGGCTTCGCTCAGGTCGAAGACAAACCCTGGTTTCCCTTTGGCGGATCAGCAGCAAGCATGCAGGGACCGAAAGACTGGTTGACGCCATGGCGCTGGACAGAAGCCCGAACGAATTAACATGTTAGAAGAACAGGACAGGCACAGTGATGGATGATCTAGCGACATCAAAATTATTGGGGGCATCTGATACGGACAAAGTTGCCAGTATGGTGGCGAACTTGCTTGAGGAGTTCGTCACACTTTCAGAAAGGGTCGCCAAACTGGAAGGCAGCACAGAAGCCGGGGAGCTCCAGGACAGGATCAACGTCATTGTTGACCGTGTCATGTCGCCTTTGGTTTGATCTAATGCCGGTCAGGCCAACACTCGGTCCAGTCGTCTGTGTCAGCATACAGGTCCCTAACCTGCACGAGGCCAGTCGGCTCTATCAACGGTGGTTTGGCTATCAGGAAGTCTGCAGGGGGCGGTTCAGGCATCACGATATGCGTCGCTGGGGATTGAATAAACTGGCAAACCGGAGTTGGCGTTATCTTGCCCCACATGGCCACCCTGGCCCTGGCGGTATTCGCCTGATATCCGGTGGTGCAAAGTCTGCAAAAGCCAAACCGCTGACCTCAATTGGCTGGGCCGCTGCTGAATTGTCCGTCATCGATGTCGATGCCATTGCCAGTCGCCTGACGTCATCGCCTTTTCTGATAATTGGCGCGCCCCGTGCCCTTGGGAGCAATCCGGCGATCAAGGCCATGCAGGTGGCCGGACCGCATGGTGAAGTCTTTTACCTGACCGACGTTCGGGCTTATGACGGCAAATTGAATTTGGTCAAGGCGAGGCATGAATTTGACAAAACGTTCATCGTCGTTTTGGCTAGCAAGACATTCGATGAAACCCGTAACTATTACGAAAGCAGGTTTCAAGTCAAACGGATTTCAGACCATCAGGTTCCCATCCCGGTTCTGAACAAACAATTCGATATGATGCCAGAAACCGGCTGGCGCATCGGATCTCTTCAGCTATCAGGTTCCAGTCTGATCGAAATAGACCAATATCCTGAAATGGCAATTGAAAAATCCAGGGAGATTGGTGGCGTGCCCGCTGGCGTATCCATTGTTACATTTGCCAGTGAATTATTCCCGCTTCACCTTGTAAATCGGGCACAATTATGCGAATTGATTTCCGGCAGGGGCGCATTGACCCAGGGCCACGCAGGCGAGTTCCTGGAGTTCGTAATGCCTCCGGCACAACGCTATAGAGGCCCGGAATTGATGGCCGACGGGCAAGTCAGACACGGATGAATTGTAGCTGTTCTGCCAGTCTTGTTAGAAGTCTTTCCCACTGGCATCACACTTTATCGCCAGGGCATGCTGGTCGGCAGCAACAACATCAGAGACCTGAGGGGTTTATCAGAAATCATGAAAATGGAATGATGTTGCCTTGATCTGGATAGTTCGTATCAGACTTTTCCTCTAACCTCCGCCGATTACAGGCCTGCAACTATCTTCTGTTGGGCTATGTCTGTTTCTGGCTAACAACGCCCGTTCCAGGCACCGCCACTTTACTTCCGCTATCGCTCTCAAAGCTGACCTTTTATGCTGAATGTCTGTTATGCGAGGTGAAGCAGTCATGGTGCAACATTGGTCAAAAGGTCGGTAGTTGACCCAAAGAAGAAGTGGGTCGTTTCGTCAACTATGCGTTACGTCGATGCCTACTAGTCGACTTGAAACAACACTCAACTGACATCCGTGGGGCGAAAACAGTATCTCCCTGGCATGTTCAAACGGAAAAAGGGAGCGGCAAGCCACTCCCTTTCCGAGTGACATTCAATAGTGATTTACCACATGGCAACCGGATTAATGATCATTTGAACCGTGCCTTTGATACGGGCCTGGCCAAGCACAAACATGAATTCGTTGACGCCTTCTTTGGCGAGACGTCCCGTGTTCATGGTTTCCAGGATGTAAATGCCGTTGTGCGCCAACAAAG
>Ga0233449_1001174_pt1 | contig 25061 bp, 16 predicted proteins | sample SI_124_October20_FD_183012 | JGI IMG/M metagenome (GOLD analysis project Ga0233449, IMG submission 183012) | Seawater microbial communities from Saanich Inlet, British Columbia, Canada - SI_124_October2016_200_MG | ecosystem: Environmental > Aquatic > Marine > Inlet | place: Canada: British... | reverse complement strand
GCAAGAACAATTGTTCCTTGGGTAAGTCAGGGCGTAACTCTTCGTCGTGGCCAAAGGTTTGGAATGATAAGATTGGGCTCAAGAGTCGATGTCCGAGTTCAAGCATCTAAATTCAATGTCAATGTCATTTCAGCAGAAGACGGCGATGAAGCACATCCAAAAGGTCAATTTGTTATGGCGGGGTCTTCAATTCTTTACACACCAGTAGAGTAGAAGGGTACTTTTCATTAATCGGTGCATTGAAGGACAAAGGGTTGACCCAACGACTGAGGAAGAGACATGAACAAGCCTATTTCGCTTACTTTGCTTGGCAAGAGTAACAAAGGCGTACGCATTCATGATTTGATTAAAGCACCAGCAAATACTCCTTGGGCTAAAGAACGTCAACAATCATGGGATGCAGGTGAGCCTGCCACTGTTTACTATACTCCTGAAACAACAGCCGATGGGACACCTTGTAGTGCAGTGACAGTAATTCTTAGAACTAAAGGATGTCATTGGTGGTGGAGTTCAGGTTGTACTTTTTGTGGATATTTCAATGATACTCGCGATGATGTTACCAATGAAGATTTACATTCGCAATGGCAACATGCTAAGAATAAATTTAATGATTTTGAAGGTCATCAAATGGTCAAGGTCTATACCTCTGGCAGCCTGTTAGAAGATAGAGAAATACCAGTGGAATTCCAAGAGACTGTATTAGCGGATTGTCAACGCTTGGGCAAGGAATTGATTGTTGAGAGCCGTTGTGAACAAATGACTGAAGAAAAATTGGCATGGGCTTCTAATATTAACCAAAACTTCGCTGTAGCAATTGGCTTAGAAGCCTATGATGATGAAGTATTAAGATTCCATGTAAACAAAGGATTTACTACAAAATCCTGGGAGAGGGCAGTCGCTAATATGCAAAAATTCGATATTAGAATCAAAACATACCTCATGTTCAAACCACCATTTATGTCAGAAGCAGATGCTCTTAATCACAGCGTCAAATGGATTGAAGCAGTAGCAGCAAAGAGTGATGAAATTTCAGTAAATCCGATGAATATTCAAAGAGGTACAATAATTGATAGATTGCACAGAAACAATGAGTACCGTCCACCTTGGTTATGGTCGCTCGTTGAGATGATTAAGCGAGCTCACCCGATTATTCACCCAGATGGGGGGCACAATGGTGATGCTGATCAAATCTCTCGCCTCATTGTTCACCCAACAGCAGGCGGAAAGGTTCGCGGTGCTCACAATTGTGGTGAATGCGATTCCCATGTAGTTGCAGCAATAGAGCGTTATGCAGTTTCAGGCGATTTACGTGAGTTTGATGGATTGGAATGTCAATGCCAAATGAATTGGGCCACCGAAATCGCCTTGGAAGAGACATTACCAACTCCACTTGGAATCTCAAAAAGCCGTCGTGGCAATGTACTTGAAAATTTACGCTCGTTGTGAAAATTAAGGTTCAATGAGCAATTTAACGACGATGTATCAAGTTAACACTTATTACCGAACTTCAAGTGGAACGGAATGACCCCTATGGGGTCAAATGGAGACGAGGACGATGACAAACACCACGACACTACCAGATGTGACCACCGGAAACGGAGAACCATCAACTAGCCGCGTACTATTAACACTGTTATTAGTGGGCGTTATTGGCCTATTATCACTATTTACTAACGTATTTGGCTGGGATTCACTTCCATTACTTAGCGACCTAATTCCATTGATTGGAAACTTGGGCGGCTCTGGAATTTGGTATTATTTAATCGGATTATTAGCAGGTGTTGCGGTAATTGTATCGAGCCTAATAGGAGAGGTCCTATTGGATTAAGGAGGTGTCATGTATGGAAGAAGTATTTATTGCAATTACATTGATTGTATTCACAATGTGGGCAACAGCCAATTACACAGCGAAAGGAATTGGCAGTATGTCTGATGCAGCACGTCAATTTTCTCTTTTCATTCTAAACAAAGCACCAGCGGGATTGGTTGACTTATTTGAAAACAAACCTGGAAGCGGAGCTAGAACATGGATTAATTTTGGAATGCTATGGTTCGTATTCTCTTCAATCTGCGGATTCCTAGGTCTTTGGCACCATTATGACCCAGCAGCATTGGATTCACTTGCAAGCATTGGCTGGTCCTATGATAATGGAGATGCATTAACAGCCACCACAACCAAGTTCCTCGGAGTTGCAGTATTTTCAACCCTTGTTGGAGCAGGGCTCATATCCATTTCACGCAGCAGTAATGGGAAGATGGCAAGTGAAGCAAGTGCATCACTTTCAGCATTTTTGTTTACACTTACAACAATACTCGCAGCACTATTGCCATCACTATTAGGGCTACTTGGCCAAGATATTGACAGCGCAATGAATGTCATATTAATTGATGCAGTATCCAAGTTAGCAGTAGCAATGATAGTCGCTGGATTATTTGTTAATGTACTATTAACAGTTGCAAATAGAGGAGATGAAGATGTTTCAACAAGTGCTTGGTTCCTAATTTTTGCACTATTAACTTTCATCATGTCTATGTTCTTTGGATTCTTTGGAGAGCTAATTGGATCGACACAAACGGTTTGGCTCGCAGGACAAATGGGTAGCTCATGGGTTCTATTAGCCCTCATATTCTCAGTTGCATACCATGTTATTCCAATGACATCAGGTACGCCAATTTGGTCCGGTTCAATGCGCAAGGCAAACCTATTGCTACTATTCGTTACTTTGCCTCCTTTCTTTATCGCATCCACAAACGCTTCTGAATTCTTAATCAATATCGGTGCGATTATCATGACTCTTGGCCTATTGCCAATTATCGCAGGTAGTATCAACTTACTCTTCACCGCTAGTGGAAATACATCTGCTATCGTCAAGAGTCCAGGGGCTTTAGCAGCAACACTTGCAATGGTATTGATGCCATTCTATGCAGTTGGTGCATTCTTTACAGGAATGGATGTCTTTGTTGGAATTGGAGAACTTGGAGATATGGCAACAACCCTTGACATGGGATTCCTATGGACAGTTGGTGGTTTGATGATTCTATCAGGTGCTTATACATCCTATCCATTGGCCTGTAACAAAGACCTTTCTGAGCCAAGTAGAGCAAATCTAACTGTTTGGTTTGTATTATTCGGAGGTTTCGCTTCTACAATGACAAATTTACTTGGAGACTTTACTACACAAGCAGTTGCAAGTTCAGGTGTTGAAGATGCAGTTGCACAAACCGGAGGATTCCATCTAGTCGGAGCTGCCCTGTTCTATTTCACTGCCATCGGAGCGATTTTAGCTACACTGGTTGTAATAAGAACAAGTTCTTCGAAATTAACTTCGAGCCATACACAAGCATCAGTTTCAGACATTGATACCTACAATATGGGAGATGGAACAACAACAATTCGTACTTTACTAGGGCGAGGTGTCGGAATTGACACAACCCTTGTAGTTGGAGAAATGGAAGAAGATGAAGGTGGAAGCACAGTAATTGCAGTTTCTGCAACACTTCACAACGATGAAGTAACCGAGGTTCCAGAAGCCGAAGCAACAGAAGAAGTAGAAGAGGTAGAAGAATCAGAGGAGGAGGTTGCTAAGGAATTAGTAATGCTCGCAGACTACTTATCAACTTCCGAACAATCTATTTTCCAATTTTTCAAATCTATTGATTTGGATGATTCTGGCATGATAGATGCTTATGAGTTCCAAATGGCATTGAAAAATACCGAGATTGCAAATCTACCTCCTTGGGAAATGGGCGCTCTTGTTTCAGCCATTGATATTGATGGCGATGGTAAAATCAACTTGCCAGAACTTGATATCGCAATTGCTAAGATCCGTTCTGCAACTCCTGCTAAAGAATCAGATGCTGCAGTTGAAGTTCCTTCTAAAGCCAACCTCAACAAGATGAAGAAAGTGGAATTGGTTGAACTTGCAACTTCTTTGGGCCTAGATACATCTGGGACAAAGAAAGATTTGGTCGCCCGTATCTCTGAGGCGTGAAGGGGGGATTCCCCATGCGCATCGGGCTGGTCGGAAAACCGAATGTTGGTAAGTCGACTTTTTTCAGTGCAGCAACACTTGCCAAAGTTGACATTGCCAATTACCCATTTTGTACAATAGAGCCAAACGTTGGTGTGGCTTTTATTGAAGCGAGAAAACCATGCCCCTGTAAAGATATTAGGCAACGATTAGAATCAGAAGGTCGTTTACAACCAATATCAGATGATGACCAGCGCCAAGGTAGTATTTGTCAGCCAAGAACAGGAAGTTGTGTTGGCTTCCGTAGATTAGTTCCATGTTTCTTAGTTGATGTAGCAGGACTTGTACCAGGTGCTAGTGAAGGAAAAGGAAGAGGTAATGCCTTCTTGTCCGATTTGGCCAATAGCGATGCATTAATCCAGGTAGTTGATGCAGCAGGTTCTACAGATATTGAAGGAAATCCAATTGGTGCAGGGCAAACAAAAGACGATGCCCAATTAAGAATCAATCAAGAGATAGAGTTTCTCGCCAATGAATTAGATGCGTGGATATCTGGCATACTTATGGATGGTTGGCAAAGAGGGGTAAGAAGAGTCCAAGCAGAAGGAGAGAAAGGATTGATTTCGTTTATCCATGAAAGGTTAACAGGATTGGGTGCAACTCTCAATACGGTTGCTAATGCATATGATGAATTCAAAAATGAAGTTGGAGATTGTGGCCAACCTTGGAATTGGCAAGACGAGATAATAACCAAACTTGCAATACGAATTCGCATCGCTCTATTCCCAATTCATATTGCGGCAAATAAATGTGACATAGCGCCCGAAGGAGTGCTCCAAAACATTACTGCAAATGGAGCAATTATTTCTTGTATGGCGGATGTTGAATTGGCATTGAGGAGAGCACAATCTGCAGGATTGATAAATTACATTAGTGGACAAGAAACTTTCGAAATCTTAGAAGAAGAAAACTTGAACGAAGCACAACTCAAAGCTCTATCGCATATGCAAGAACGATTGAAATCCAACGGGGGCACTGGTGTTGCAACAATAATTGATAAAGTTCTCTTCGATGAATTAGACCACATCGTTGTGTACCCTGTTCAAGATGAATTACATTGGACTGACGGGGATGGCAAAGTGTTACCAGATGCTTTTGTTGTCGCCAATGCGATTCAAGCAAAACCTCTTGCTTACAAGGTACATTCTGATTTAGGTGACGGTTTCATCAAAGGAGTAGATGGAAGAACTAGAAGAGTAGTGGGTGCAGAACATGAACTGAGTGATGGAGATGTTCTCAAAATCCACGCAAAATCCTGAAAATGGCGAATCAAAGAAGGTCATTAGACACCCCTCCTTTTAGAAATAACATCACAACATTGAAGGCGAAAAATATTAAGCGACTATACATGATGCCTTTAGGTGACCTAATTGTTGCCATCACAATGACTGTTTTTTTAATTGTTGGAGTTTATCAGTTTTATTTTCTAACCCAAAACCATATGATAAAACCAGCAAAACAGTTTGACATGAAAGTAGACAAACTTTTCAAATTCAAAGGATATTGGGTTTGGTTATATTCTGGTTTGTATTATCCAATGATCGTTGCAACAGTATTGACGATTGAAAACATGAGGCAATACAATTATTCATTCATGTCTTTCGTCTTTTTGTTATTTATTCAAATGGCCTTTTTCCGTTACTATCCAGTAGAAACACCAGCGTCTTGGAGAGATTTCAGTGACCTCAAACAAACTCGCAGTGTACGCTTTATGCAATTCGTTCAAAAGTATGATGACAATACTAACTGTTTTCCAAGTATGCATGTATCTGTGGCGACCTTAGTTGCATTCCATGTTTGGAATAATGTTCCTGAAGTTGGTAACTGGCCATTCTTATTTCCAGTAATTATTGCACTAAGTGCACTTTGGACAAAGCAGCATTATGTTGTAGATGTAGTAGCGGGAATAATTCCTGGATGGATTGCATGGGAATTATACAAACTGATTCAGTATTGATTGAATAATATAATCAATGTCCCTTTGGGCGTTCATAGGCAGGAGTTAATCGTGCCATATCTCCAGAGAATTGGGAAGAACGGTAGATGAACCAAAGTGGTGCCATCAGTGTTAACAAGATTAGAACTACAAGGAAATACATACCCCAAGGAGCAACTCCTGCTAGTGAAGTAGACCAGAAAATCCACAAAATTGGGATATAAAGGAACATACTATATCTTCGCGCAACAATACTGAATCTTGAATTCTTCTGTGAAGTATTGTATAGGGTTGTAGCCTCTTCAGCAGTTACCAATCCCTTCTCAACTCCACAGCGAACACAGACCTGTGTTCGAGGTCCATTTCCATGGATGAAATAGTCGCGTGGGTATATGCTTGAGCAGTGACGGCAGGTCGGCAAAGTGTTCCCTCAAACAAGCCCAGACGGATTAGATTCTTCAAGCATCCGCATACATCTTCAAGAAATTGGCCAGTAAAATGTTTCCATCAATGGAACCAACCGATTCTGGATGAAATTGAACAGAACAAATTGGCAGTGCTGGATGTTGAAGTGCCATGATGATAGATTTACTTTGATCTGTTGCTGAAACAACCAAATCGGATTGGGATTTTTCATCTTCAGCCACTAAGGAATGATAACGTGTGAAATCGGTAGGAGAAGTTATTCCATGAAAAATACCACTTGAGTTATGATGGCACGGCCGCGGAGTACCATGAACAGGGCCCAATGGAGCCCGTATGACATTCATTCCACTCGCTTCTGCTAACGCCTGATGGCCAAGGCAAACTCCTAGCAGTGGTATATTCAATTGTCCTGCAAGAGCATGATTGGATATAGCCATGGTTAATTCTGAATCAGATGGATTTCCCGGGCCAGGGCCTAGAATCAAATGAGTTGGATTTAACAATTCAAGTAAATCAAATAATGTAGTTGGGTCAGAAAAAGCATCTGCAATAGATCCTCGGCCATGAATAATAGTTACATTATGTCCAAGAACCGCAACACTATGCGCAATATTGTAGGTGAATGAATCCAAATTGTCAACTAATAATACACCACAGGAGGTAATCGGTGATGAATTATCGCGTAATAAATTACGAACCTCTTCAAGTTGAAATATCTCGCCAAGAGGTTCATTTCCAAGTTCATCGGTATTACTTTTTTCAGCAATTTGTGGATGGATGCTTAATTGTGCAGAATGTCCTTTTTGTTCATTTGTTGTAATCCAGCCACATGCCCTTCGCAGAGCAACAGCCTTCCATTTCGCTTCGGAAACTTCAGCCATTGGATTACTTGCAATCGTTATTCCTCCTCCTGCAACAATTGTTCCACTCCAGAGATTTCTATTTCTGTGTGCCTCTAATGTCCGGATTAAGATATTCCAAGAACTCGAACCATCAAACACATCTATCCACCCCACTGAACCAGTCCAAAAGGAACGTGGTTGCCCTTCTAATTGGTCTATTGCTGCGCATACTGCAGTTCGCGGGCAGCCGGTAATACTGCCTCCAGGAAAGATACTTTGAATTGCATTGATACCATTCATATTAGGTAATATTGTGCCTTTGATATGGCTAACTAAATGTTGAACATCAGCATAAACTTCCACATCAAATCTATCGACTTTTACTGTATTAACAGAACAAACTTCAGAGAGGTCATTACGCATTAAATCAACTAGCATCCTATGTTCGCTTCTTTCTTTTTCATCTGCCAACATTTCGATTCGTAACAATTCTTCTTCCTCATCACTTCTCCCTCTTGGACACGTGCCCTTTATCGGTGCGGTGTTTATTTCTCCATCACTACATCTCAGTAATGTTTCTGGGGAACTTGAAGCTAATGCAAAACCAATATCTTCTGCTTCAATATATGCAGAAAATGGTGCAGGGTTAACAATTGAAAGGCGGTCAAAAACATCACGGGGATGATCAAGCAAATTACCACTCCATCTTCTACCAAAATTAACTTGGTAAACTTGGCCGGAGCGGATTGAATCTTGAATTCTATTTACAACAATTTCATGCTCCTCATCGCTATGGCTACTCATCTCAATAATATCTCCATGTGGCAGAGCAGGTGGCTGGAAAGGTGTATTTTCAAAGTCAGATATTAGGTCGTTGACCATTTGGGACCACTCATCATCTTTGAGTGAAAATACATCTAATAGTTGCGTTTTCTTATCATGTATGACTACTTTGTCAATCAACCAAAGAATTGCGATTAGGGAACCTTCTTGTGGAGGATTTTGCAAAGCGATTGGTTGAGTCCATTGTAACATGTCATACGCCAATCCCCCACTCCAAAAAGGCCGTTTTGGTAGAGTTTGGTCACTGATGATAGAATTAGAACTGAATTCTGCCTCAGTGCTATGTTGTCTTAATTTTATGAATAAATCATCTAACCCATCAGATGCGATTGAGTCGGAATGATACCAGCAACCATGTCGCCATTGTTCAATCTCAGCAATAAATTGTTGTTTTTTTATTACGAGATTAAACTCGCCATTCAATGCATCTGTAGTTGCTTGTGGAGGAATAGTTTGTCTGTTTGGTTGCTTGATGACAACCCGAGTAGAACTTGGGCCACAAAGAAATGAATGGCGCGCTAGATGACTTTCCGGGCCACCAGATAGCAGGATTACTGAATCTGGAGAACCATATTTTGTTGCACTCTTACCAAGTAAACCCTCTTCGTTTAGCTTATTGCGTAAGTTTAGAATTGGACAGGGCATTTAATTCACCATCTGTGTCCAATTGTTAGAATCTGTATAGTGTTGTGATAGTATTTGGCGGCAGACTTGAGTTAATACATCAGCAGATCCTCCAATATCTTCTCCATCTATCGTGATAATACGGCTTGCCCCCATGCCACTTCCCAGAGCAACCATTTCATGTGCCCTAGCAACCAATCTTTCAGTTAATTTTCCATTTTGAATAGGAAACCCATGTGATTCAAGCCCTGCTATTATTGTTCTTCTTGTGACGCTATCCACGCCACCTTGTTCACTATCAGAATACCACACTACCCCATCGTCATCTAGCAATATTGGTGATGCCCTATCTCCATCAATAATAGAAAACTCATGAACTAGCAGAGCAAGGTCCGCACCTTTTCTATCAGCCATAATTCTCGCTTGATGATAAGGTGCCCAATCTCCGTGTTTTGTCCCAGTAACCTTGCGATTCCATCTTGGAGCAGGTACTGTAATTGCCTCAATCTCTTCATTGCGTAATGTAATTGGTCTTGCGGACAATTGAACAGTGGAGTTGTTATCAATGGTAATTTTCACTAAACCAAGCGGCTGTTTGTTTTCTCCATTTTGAAGTGGCTGGATTGCTAAAAATTGTTCAATAATTTCAGATTGAAGATTTTCCGGCAAAGATAATCTCAATCGATTAGCATGGTCAGACAAACGCTTCAAGTGTGTTTCAAAATCAGCAAAATGGCTCAAGCCATCCCATGTCACAGTGGTGAATACTGAATCACGCGGACGTGACTGGCCTGTCTCGTCTCCCCCCATCACAACAGGTCATCAAGGAAAGATGTGTCAATGTTTTGCTGTGCTTGTTGAGGTGGTTTTCCAACTAAATCATCAAGCAATACATCGTTTGTAACAGGTTGTAGCACAGGTTGTTGGCTTTGATATGCAGGACGGCCATAACTATCAGTTTTGATTCTGTTTGCAGCAGAATACAGATCACTTGATTGAGTTTGACTTATTGTTGCAGCAGGAGCGGCCGGCATTTCTTTCGGCACATTATCCCAAGTCGCATCATTTTGGTTTTGCAATCCCCAAGTAGCTTCTTGCAATTCCCAATCCTTGCTACGACGTTGGTTACTTCCACGAGTTTTCATAATCGCTAATATCAGGAATAAGGCAATAATCGCTAATCCAATAGCCAATAGATTTGGAGTCGTCAAGTATGAACTCAATTGCTTGCTTTCATCTTCGACGCCATCTCCACCATCTTCTCCACCAACTCCACCAGCATCAAACGCATCCAATTTAATCGGCTTGACATTTTCCTTGTTGAATTCATCATCGATTGCACTTACTGAAACATACCATGCAGTATTATTTGTAAGGTCTTCAAATCCTTTTTGAGTGATTAGGAAGGTATTACTTGCCTTTACCTCACCAACAATAGTAGCATCATCTGTGCTTGAGTATTCTTCATCGGAGATGTATATTTGATATCCACGAACCGAAGAAGAAGTGGCGTGGTGCCATTGTACCAGAATGTTGACTTCTTCATTCCATGCCAAACTGATTCCTTGTATATCGGGTAAATGTGCTCCTTCATCATAGATGCCATCATCAACAGATGCAGCACTTACAACAATCAATTCATCTTCAAAGGAATTTCCAGAGGAGTCTATTACAACTACCGCTACCCAAACCATTTGACCAGAAACAATAGGTGTATCACCTGCTGTTAATTTGATTGACAGAGGCAATTCAGGAGTTCTTGACAAAGATGCGATTGGAGTGATTGGGCCATCTCCTCCAGTATTAACAGATGAGAATTTCCAAGTTGCTGCATAGACCTCATATGAATTAACATCGCTATCAGTGGACAAATTAAAGTCCAATAATAGAGTAGTTCCATCATCAGCAGGCTTGTCATAAAGTTGTAATTCTTGTAATCTATCAGGTGCAGTATTATCATTTAAATTATCGATTGGAGTAACAGTTGCTTGAACCAAATCGGTGAGGAATACATTTCCTTTTATGTCATGTACAGTGACTGTGACATATAGTTCAACATCAGGCATTATTGAACCAGGTGTTGTTCCTAGTAACGAATCTCCTCCATATAGAGCAGTACTCAAAGTAATTTCAATCGGGTTCTTATCCTCATCAATCCATTGCTTGTTTACTTTCAAACAAGCGCAATTAGCAGGATCATCGCCTCTTGCAGCCCAAAGTGACGAGAGGTCTGTTACTGGCTTATCTGCAACCCATACGATGTAGTGGGAGAAATCATCAGCATCAGAAATAGACCAAACAACATCTATTGCAGTTCCATCATCATCAGCATGGTCAAAGGCATTGATTACACCAATACGACTCGGCGTTGTGCCTGAACCAATTGTGTTTCTATACGGAGTTACCTCTACAATATCAACATCATCTAAGTTGGCATTTAGCCAATCATCGTATGCCACAACACCAACCCAGTACAGTTGCCCATCTTGGAGAGGAATACCATCTATGCTGGAAATAATTGTTGAGTTTTCAGCACAATCGTTGACGACCATTACCTGTGAGTATCCATGAACATGAGTTTGGTCACCAAGCGCCACATCTTCATCACCCATCATCATGAAGACGGCATAGAAGGCACAATCTTCAGCACTACTAACATTCCAAGAGACTGTAATCCGACCACCATCGTCATCAGGAGTATCTATCGCAGCAACATTTTCTAATTTATCAGGCGGAGTATTATCGTTTAATCCACCAGTTGGTACAACTGGGCCAATTATTGTAGCATTCTGCCAATCTTCTTGTCCAGCCTCATCTACACATGTTAGACCTAACCAGTATGGTTTTCCAGCATCGAGTGACAATACAGTAGTGTTTCCTTCACTCGGTGGCAAATCAGCAGTTGGGCTAAGCCCCAAAATATCAGTCATCTGTGATGTTGATGTGTAAATACGCGTGCTTGCTAAATCAAGAGCAGTACATCGTGCCCATTCGACTTCTAAATCGCCATCTTGTCCGCCATCATATGGGCCAGCATTGGCCCAAAGTGGTGAATTAGGTACTTCATCAGTAGGGGTTGCAGGACCCATTGGTAGTGAAACCATACCCAATCTTCCATCATTATATTCAACGACAATAGCGGCATAATATTCAGTTCCATCAACAAGTGGTACACCATTTGCAGTAGTTACTTCACTCGATAAGCGGCTATGAAGTGAAATTGCTTTGTCAATAGTCCTTCCAGTAAGGTCTGCTGCAGTTAGCGTATTTCCACCAGTGGTGACGAATGGTCCTTCGTTGACATATACGAGGTAGCGAGCAAAGTCTTCATCGTGAACAAGTGTCCAATCCGCCATTAAAGCTCCACCGCCATCATCCGGTCTATCGATTAAATTAGTCATATCAATAGGAGTTTCTAACTTGACATAATCATAAACCAATCTAGCCTGTAAAGAGCCATTACTTGGTGAACGAAGTGCTAGTGTGACATATCTAGTGCCATTGATCATCACAGCATTATCAACAGCATTCTGCAGAGTATTTTCAAGACCAGGGTCGCTTGTTAAATTGACAGTTGCATTGTATTTTAGGGAAACAGAGCGAGACCATGTTGCCGCACCATCCACAGTTGAGATAAAGGTCAAAGGAACATTTTGGAATAGTAATCCATGAACTCCTGCGCTACCAGTAGTTGGATCTAATTTGACAGGGTTATCAACATCTACCAGTTGAATTTGAGCACCAGGATGAGTCCATTCGCTAATGTCTGTATTTTGCATATTGAAACCAACATTCAATGGCAATGCTCTACGCATTCCAAATCTTGACAATTCAGTCCAAGATGCGGTTTTTTCATAGCCCCATAATCCATCACTCTCAGTGGTTAACCACACATTATTTGCAGTCAGAATTCCATCTGATGCATTTGTTTTAAACCAAGATTTTGTAATGGCATGGGTTGCAGTTCTTGCCTTGATAATTGCTGCACCTTGTCCGGTAATGACCAAAACATCATCGCCATCGCTTTGCATACTTGTTATCGGCCAGCCATTAATTTGCCAAGAAGCCATACCGTCTTCAAATTCATTTACTTGTCCGTTCCAATGAGTCATTGGACCAACATCAGTTGCTATATGCAATCCCCACCAATCGCTAGCAAGAGCAGTAATTGTATTGGAAGGCAATTGGTCAAATCTATGAGTTTGGCTGACAAGTCCGGTTTGTGCATCAATGCTTGAAACACCGGGTCTTTCCCTCCCAGCCCCATCATGACTTACATGAATCATAGTAGTGCTACTAGTTCCGTTTGGACCCGATACAGTGCTAATCGAGGAAGTTAGTCCCCATGTCGAAGTACCTAATAATCCACTTTGAGTATTCATCGTAGTAATAGTTCCATTTGCAGGTGAATACTTCGCGAGTCCACTTGGCGTGGTTAACCAGAGATCATTACCGTCAACCAAAATTTCTTCAACAATGTTTGATGGTAATCCTTCGAGTGTAGTAATTGGGTTCATCCAATCACTGGTAGAATAATTCCAGCGACCAATTCCTCCATTAGTAGCGATATACATTATGTCGCTCGTATGGCCAAATCCATTAATTGCATTGGATGGAAGGCCGGCAATTAATTTCCCTTGCGTAAAGGATTGGGAATTAATATTGAACACTTGAACACCAGGTATTGAACTACCTTGTCCAGATAATCCGATAATCAAATCATTACCGTTTTTGACCATTCCATAGTGGTTATCGTGTAATGCCCCAGTATATGTTGTAAGTTGTTGAGTTTGAATATTTAATTTGTATAATCCAGCAGGGTATGTAGTGATATAGAGATTATTTCCAATTAATTCAATATCGTTGCCACGTGATTGTGCGGCTAGAGACCAACCATAATTCCATTCAATAGAACCATCAGCATTACGAGTGCCTTCAAGAATTCCAGCGCCTCCAGCGATTCCAAATCCTTGCGATTGTCCATAGGTTGTGACCCACACATTCGTTGCACTACCTTCAATGCTGGTCACTTGACCACTGACGAGACCAGGCAATTTTATCAAAGGTACTTGACCTTGTGAAGAGACCATATCTACGTGACTATATCCAGAAGTTCCCCCTGCTTGTCCTATTACCCAACCTTGTCCATAAGGTTGGAAAGATGTAACAGATGAACCCTGTGAAATAACTGTAGCCGAAGCAGCAGTATTTCCTGAAGTAGTGATGACAGAGTATCCTCCCCCAATTATGTTATTGCCACTAGAACCTAAGCCATGGCCTAGAATTAGTTTACCATTTGAATAATCAATTGCATCCCACCAAATCCTATCGGAAGGAAGGTTATGGTTTCGGCTTGTGAGATCATTTAACCAAGCTCCAGTTTGATAACTATACTTTGATACAGGCAAATCGTCTGCATAATATCCGATGTATAGAGTATCTACTGAATCACAAGCAACCGCAGAAGGAGTATCATCATCTAGTGTTGTTCCAGAGAAATGAGCTCCAGTAGTTCCATTTGTCAAATCGATTACAGCAATTCCACCGTTCCAATTATTGTACATTGCAACATTGAGAACTCCACCACAAATTGTCATCGACATTGGATAACCATTAGGCATTCCACTTTGGCCACCAGCAGAATATGTAGTCCAAGAGCCAGAACTATCCAAGTGGGAAATAATTCCTGTTCTTAGCTGTCCCCAGTTAGTCATATCAGCGCCACCGATTACCAATTCAGTCCCATCGGTCCAGATATCATAGAATCGATCACCGGCATTATTTGGTAATCCGCTACCTTCAGTCCAAGTTGAAAGCCAAGCGTTGGAAGATTCATTATATCTTGCAACTCCATCTTCAGTTGCGAATAAAGTTGCTCCGTCAAATTCGACAATTCCTCGTATTGGGAAATCAAAGATAGCGTCATCCCAAGAATTAACAAGAGAACCACTACTATTGTAGAGATCTAATTTGTTTTCTCCCCATGCAATCCAATGATTGCCTGCTGAAGAAATATAAGATGTAACTCTGTTTATTTCTCCAATCGGTTCAATATTCGGAGCCCATGAATTGTTACTGGCATTCCATTGAGCAATACCCCCTGTTCCATCTGCATTCCACCATTGGCCAGAAGCCAATCCAACCATCAGAATATCTCCTACGAAGTTCATTCCGAAAACATCACCATTATTTTCAGATAATTGGTTTCCAACATCAAGTGATGACATTGAAGTAAAATTAGCGATGTTAATTCTTCCAACACTATCGCTTGTAGTGGATTGATGGAAGTATAATACATCACCATGAATCTTTAGTTGATACGGGTCTCCATTTCCGGAATACATTGAATTTGTCTTTTCAATATCGTATTCCTCGGTTTCATTTACGACATCGATTAATTGGAAACCATCATCTCCTCCGACCCATATTTGGTTTGGTCTAATGTCAGCTACCAAACTAGTGATCCCATTTGTGTCTAATACGCCGTTCAATGTCCAAGTTGGAAGCCAAGCATTATTCGGTATATCATATCTTAATACTCCAATCCCATCAAGTCCAATATAGGCTGTAGTGCCAATTACTTCAACAGGTGCAGTTTGGCTTTGTGAGCCTTCACCCCAATTAGAATCGTGCTCAAAATTTGTAATATTGACAAGTCCAACTCCCGATAGAGTTCCTGCGTAGACAAAATCAGCATCTTGATGAACGGCGTATACTGCCCAATTTGGCATTCCATCTTGGACGTTTTGACAGTCATCAACTGTTACAGTGGATAATACATATTTGCAAACCCCAATATTGGTTCCAGCATACAAATCTCCTCCATCAATAGAGAAATCAAAGAATTGAGATGGTCTTGTTTGCCATGAACTTCCACTAATAAAATTGGTTGCTTGGCTTCCATCCCATTTTACTGCACCACTTTGGGTTCCGATGTAAAGGTTAGAGCCATCACTTTCCAAAGCATAGATGTTAGAACTAGGCAAGGTGCCACCTTGGCCAGGTCCGCCGTTGCCACCAGATGCAGTCAAAGGCGTTAGGATTTCACCGGTTGCTAGATTTTTACGAGCAACACCATAGCCAGAAATCCCGAGGTACAATATGTCACCAATTACTGCTACAGGCGCATAATCAACCCCATTTACACCAGTTGATACCCAAGAGGATAGGAATGTGTCATTGCTGATGTGATAACGAATAATTCCAGAATCTTCGCTTCCAATATAGGCAATACCTTGGTGAATAGCGACATCGTTTAAGAAATCAGAATCCATTCCATCAGATGAATCATAACCCAGTATCGAAGAGGATGAAAGATTGACAATACTGACTCCTCCACTTTGGTGGGTCGATACCATTATCCCATTATCTATCGCAATATTGGCGATTGAGTTGCTATAAAGTCCATTGGCATTAGAATATGAAGTAAGTACACTACCATTCTTTGCATAATTGATAATTCCATGTCCTTCAGTGCCCATGAACACGCTATTTCCATCTGTTTGTAACGAGGTAGCAGTCATTCCATGAATGATGGGCGTTAGCCATTTGGAATTGCCAATATCATACCTATCCAAAACATATGGATTTGTAATATAAAGAACATTGTCCAATTCAACAATATTTGTCATGTCTCCAGAACTTGGTGAACTAGAAATGGAAATTTGGCCATCATAGCGCATAGATTCTGTAGGGGTTAATTTAACCAGTTTCCCAGTATAATCTGACATCAAGATAGTATCTTTCATCGGTGCGCGAGAACCGCTTGAAGGCCAAGTGAACATTGCTCTACCAGCATAGATGCCATAACTAGACAAAGTATCAGTAGTTCCAAAAACACCACTTGTAGTGTTGTAATAATGGACATTTGCTCCATTTAGGATAAGTAATTGATCACCAACTGATTCGACCCCCCAAATATCGTTAGCGGCCAACCAATTTGCAGAGTTCCAAGTACTCAGCCAAAAGTTTGAATTCCAATCAAATCTTGCAACACCGTTATCATATGAACCGAATAATATTTGATTGTTAGAAATTGTAATGGCCCAGATATAATCTGAATGCAATACATTGGCAGTTGTCCAAGAAGAGAGAGACGATGCAGAGGAAATATCCCATCGGTTGAGGCCTAAGCCCCAAGAACTGACATAGATGATTCCATTGTTTTCAACCATATCCACGACAAACCCTACGTTCCAATTATTGTCATTTGAATCTGCCAAGGTTATCCAAGAATTAGTAGTTGCATCAAGTTGGAACAATCCGCCATAGCCTGCCAAATATACTATTCCATTTAGTGTTAATAATTTGGTCTGATAGTAGTCTGTAACATTTGGTACTGGAACAACCTTCACAGTAGAACCGTCATCTAAATCTAAGAAATGAATGCCATCCGTATCGGTTAGAACGATTATGTTTCGGTTTACTTCATCTACAGCAATATCTAGGACGGAAGTAGAATTTTCAAAGGTTATGATGTCAATTATTTGCGGGTTGTTATTTGCATCCAACATCACTATTGATTGAGCCACTCCAATCATCATTCTACCATCATCGGGGTGAATCGCATTAGCGCGGATATCAAGATTGATCGGTTCAAATGATACAGCAGGGTCGGCCGGCGCTAATGCTTCAAACACCAATTCAGTGATTTCAGCATCACTCGGCAAAGTCCAGCCAGCGCCAGTGTCACTATTTGGTGTCAATCGACCATTATGAGGGTTGGACCCGTCAAAGGAATCCTGTGAACCAAACATGCCAAGTCCTCGCCAATCAAACAAATTAATGCCGATATCCGAAGCGGTAAGTATTGGCTCTTCAATCAATAATCCATCACTGCCATTGACTCTTAATTGAAGTGAAACATTTGACAATTCTGCACCTGGTGCGAATTCTAATTGCCACTCAGTCATGCCTTGAGCACCAGGTGTTATACCAGCTCCCACAGCATCAAGTTGAACCCAGCCAGTATCATTGTGGCCTTCCTTTGGCCACACAGTACTATCCATTACACCATGGGCGGAAACAATTGGTGGGGCCATCAGAGGGGCAAGACTTGAGAGCAACATTATCAGCACTAGAGAAAACGCTCGGTTGGCACTATGGGCCGACTTTACTGACTTGCGCGATTGGGTCATAGTATGCGAGGCGACTTTTACAGTATTTCAACGCGGCCCTTACTTGTTAGAACAACAAATCACCATTTTAGTGGTTTATTAGCCTCAAAAATCCTTCTCGCATCAATATTTTTTGTTCTGAGAACCTCAAGAATTGGTAGTAAAAACACACAACACTCAAACCACAGACCCACTCCCAACAGGGAGGGGAACTAAATGGTACGCGAGAAAAAGGAGCGCAGGTTGCGTCAAGAAGCGTTAGAATATCACATATCTGAACCGCGTGGGAAAATCAAGGTAGTGCCTACAAAACCTCATTCTACTGCCTATGAATTGAGTTTGGCTTATTCACCTGGTGTAGCATATCCTTGTTTAGAAATTGAAAAGAATCCTGAAGATGCCTACAAGTACACATCCAAAGGAAACCTTGTCGCTGTAATCTCAAATGGAACAGCAGTGTTAGGCTTAGGAAATATTGGTGCTTTAGCGAGTAAACCAGTAATGGAAGGAAAGGGCTTGTTGCTCAAAACGTTTGCAGATATTGATGTTTTTGACATCGAAGTCGATACCGAAGATCCAGAAGAATTCATCAACACAGTTTGTAATATTGCCACTACTTTTGGCGGGATAAATCTTGAGGATATCAAAGCGCCAGAATGCTTTGAAATCGAACGCCGCATTGCAGAAGCAACAGATATTCCTGTAATGCACGATGACCAGCATGGAACTGCAATAATCTCTGCAGCAGCAATGCTAAATGCAGTTGAATTACAAGGCAAAAAAGTATCTAATATCAAAGTCGTTGTTATCGGCGCAGGTGCAAGTGCAATCGCTTGTGCTAATCACTATATTGCAGTAGGGGTTAAGAAGACAAATATTGTGATGGTTGACAGTAATGGAATTGTAACAAAGAAGCGATTAGATGCTGGAGAACTAAATGAATTCAAAGCAACATTTGCTCATGACATCAAGGGCGGAGAATTAGCAGATGCACTGGTCGGAGCAGACATGATGCTTGGATTATCGCGAGGAGGATTAGTTTCTAAGGAAATGGTGGCAAGTATGGCCGACAAACCGATAATTTTTGCATTGGCAAATCCGACGCCTGAAATTGACCCCGAAGAAATACTTGAGGTTCGAGAGGATGCGATTATTGCTACTGGGAGGTCAGATTACCCAAATCAAGTGAATAATGTATTGGGATTCCCATATATTTTCCGCGGTGCATTAGATGTCAGAGCGCGTGATATTACGCAAGGAATGAAAATGGCTGCAACCTACTCTCTTGCCGCATTAGCAAAAGAACCAGTCCCAGATTATATTTCAGCCGCTTACGATGGAGCGACAATGCAGTATGGGCCAGAATACATTATTCCCAAACCATTCGATAGAAGAGTTTTGATTTGGGAAGCTAGTGCAGTTGCCCAAGCAGCAGTTGATGAAGGAATAACTGGAGTATCTGCTGAAGATTTTGATATTGAACGATACAAAGAACAATTGGAAGGACGCTTTGGCTTATCGTATTCAGTAATGCGTCACGTGATTAACCAAGTTCGAGGAAAAGGGAAAAGAATTGTTTTCCCTGAGGGAGATAATGAGAAAGTTATCAAGGCCGCTGCACAATTGGTGGATCAAAAAATATGCATACCAATCCTACTTGGACCGAAGAAGAGAATTGATGCAATGGTCGAGGAATTAGGATTGCATTTCGATTACGAAACCTATGACCCTCGCCGAGATAAGCGCAGAAAAGGAACATATGCGAAAGCAGTATTCGAGCATAGGCAAAGAAAAGGCATGACACTTGTTGATGCTGCTAGGTTGTTGAAAAGCCGACCATACTTTGCAAGTCAAATGGTGAAGAGTGGCCACGCAGATGGTTTTGTTGGAGGCGTTTCACGAAATTATGGCGATGTACTTAGGCCAACAATCGAATTGATTGGTGCTGCTGATGACGCGCATTGTATCATTGGATGTTACATGATGAATGTGAAGGGGAGAACTATTTTCTTGGCCGATGCTACCGTAAATGTCTATCCAGATAGTAGGACATTGGCAGAAATAGCAGTTCAAACTGCCAAAGTTGCCCGCCGATTTGGTGTTGACCCGAAGGTAGCAATGCTATCATTCTCTAATTTCGGCAGTAGTAGAGCACAACGCTCGGAAAGAATCGAAGATGCAATCCATCTCGCTAGAGAAATAGATCCATCATTGGTAGTTGATGGTCCAATGCAAGGAGATACTGCGCTCAATGGCGCAGTGCAAGGAGAATACGAATTTATGGCCTTTGAGGGGCCGGCCAACGTGCTCGTATTGCCAAATCTTGCAGCAGCAAATATTGCTTACAAATTACTTGAAGAATTAGGAGATGCAGAAATGACAGGGCCGATTCTTGAGGGGATGAGAAAACCAGTTCAACTTGTTGCAAGACAAGATGGAGTCAGACACATTGTCAACATGGCTGCCATTTGTGCTGCAGATTCAATCCGTCAAGATTCCTATTGGGCATCATTGATTACCCCGTATGTCGAAGAAGAAGAATAATCACTTCAATTCTTGAATTGTAATACTTGGTCGCCGGGGCCTCCAAAATGCTCCGCTAACGAACCCAATGCACAATCCACCAAACAGTAAATTTGCCCAACCATTAATTGCATAATCAGACATTCCCCGTAATATTGGTATGACAAATGAGGGAATTACTCCCAAGATTGTAATCCAAAATAATTCACTTCTGAGATTGCTTGCAAAATCCGCATTTTCTGGAACCATTAATTGAGGCTTCTTTCTAATTGGAGTGATAACTAATCTCATAATTACATCATTCAAACTTCTATCCATCGGAACCGTAGAAAGAGCCACCAAGTCCTTTGTTGGATGTGATTCTATTGCGGCTCTATGATTTGCAGCAGGACCAATTCCAGTTATCTTTCTTGGGCTGCCATCCATCATTGCCCCTCGATAATTTGATGCCGGTGAATCTGCGAGAATTTCAACCTTTTTAGGTGGATAATTCAAAGTTATTTTGTTATGTGCAATTCTCCATTCACCTTCACTTGGACAACGCACCTCCCATTCTAAATCACTGTCTAATAATTTAGTGTCATCATTATGTAGAGTGCTATTCGCATGAGAAAGAATTTCTTTTAATGCAGAGCCATCAATTCCTTCCATCAAACCATTTGGATTATCATCGGGTCCCGGTCCACTTAGGATAGTTGCAACCTGGGCTCTTGATAGCGGTTTTTTGAGGATATAGAATGTAGGGCATTCGACCTCATGTCTCGGCCTTTGACCAGAATATACCCAGCCGCCTTTGTCGGTACCAATGAATAATTTATCCGACTCCACCTTCTCAAACTCAAGTCCGAGCAGGTTAATCTGTACCAAACTCTCACCTCATTGAATAGAAGACATCATGCGATTATACCATGCCATTCCAGCCTCATGGTCTTCAAGTTTTGAAAATTGAGGGAAAGGTGAGATTGAACGCATATATCCAAAAGCAGCAAAATCAACGAGGTCAGGAGAATCTCCTGAAAAGAAATCACCGGTGTGCGATGAGGTGAATTCAGTCAGTAGATCATGCCACAATCGTTTAGGAGTGCGACCATCTTTTTTCACCCTTGAGCGAGCGATAATTCCCCACATAATTGGGAATCCTGCCCAAGCGTATAAGCGCCTTGAAATAAAGCCAAACTTTTCCAATTTTGAAACGCGAACAGTTGTTTGAAGTGCAGAATATAAACTTCCATACAAGATAGGAATGGTTGCTTTAGACATTTTCGTATCCACCCATTGCAACCATTCATCTCGTCGCGCTATATCTCCAATTGATGATAATTTGGATGAGTTATATTTCTCATCGAGATAGAACATCATAGGAGTTGAATCGTAATGAATTGAACCATCGGAATCGGTTAAGACAGGAACTTTATTCCAATCTTCAACAAAGGAAAGTTCCTTTTTCGCCCTTAGGCCATTGATGCCGACATAGTCCACATCGAGGCCAATATAATCAACCAAACCACGTATTTTCCAACTGAACGGGCAAGTATACAGTAAATGGACGGTTGGCTTACCCATGTGTTTGGGGCTATGGCTCTCCTTCTTCAAGCCTCGTCTGCTTCATCCGATACAAGTTTCCAACCCGCTTTCCAGAAATCCAAGTTATCCAGCCATTGCATCCACTCTGAATCATCGCAAGTAAGGAGATGAAATGCACGGCTTTCAAGACCTTCCAAATTTGCCTTTGTCAAATTTCCTGCTGCACAACTATTTCGCCATTCAACCTGGCTGTGTCGAATTTGTCGTCGAGCTTCTTCCGGGGAATCAAAATTCATTTCACAAATGTCGCGCAATTCGCTAATCCAAGTGCGGTTATCTTTCAACAATGGGTCGTTAATAACGCGTCTTGCGGGTTTTTTTGAGAACGGCCACCATCCCATCACTATCCCTCTATCTTGCAATTGCTGGGCTTGTGTAAAAACCTTCCATCCATCTGATGCCATAATTTCTGTCAAATCATGCGATTAAGCAATGTGTCAAAACTTATTGGCAGGTACATGGGCAGAATTATTGTACACCTCCATGGCAAAACTAAAGATAAATCCATGACCACATTAATTCAAAACTATAGTGATAGAATATTGCCTCGGGCAATAAAAATTGAGACACATAGTGAGAAATTGAGCACCAATGATTATCTGCAATATTTGCAATCTAAGCAAGGGACATTAATTTTATTGGATGAAGGAGGAGAACAATATACATCACAAGAGTTGGCTGATTTATGTAAAAAGTGGGCCTTGAAAGGAGAGGACACACATCTTGCCATGGGCCCTTTTGATGGGTGGCCGAAGAGCGGAAGTTCACAAAAAATCACCAGATTTTCTCTCTCTCTGATGACTTTTCCACATGAATTAGCAGCAGTACTATTGCTTGAACAATTATATCGGGCCACTGAGATAAACCGCGGTAGCGGATATCACAAAGCATAGGGTGAAAAACACACACCATTTGGTTAAGTTGGGGCAGAAGATGATATTCACCAACGAATCGGATATGCGTTGGCTCTTAATCGCCTTTGAGACTATTATTGGATTGATGCTCATTCTCGGTAGTCGCAGGCAACCATTCCCTACACCCAGTAGGCGTTTTGGAACATTGACATTGCTAATCGCAATCGGATTTATCGTCGGTCAATCAGCACCACATCCAGTATCTGTTACTGGGCATTTGACAACTCTTGCTTTACTAGGTGCGTTTGGAATCATCGCCGGAGTACATCACATGATGATTACACGTCGAGAAGTGATCATAGCGCCAATGTCCGGATTCATGTTCTGTGTCGGAATGACCGGTTTAATTATCCAAACATGGCCTGAATTATCATTAGGGGAGCAATGGGCTGGATTCTTTTCCCTCATCGTGTTAGCATCAATTCAAACTTGGCTTGTGTTCAGAGGTTTGTTAATCGGAAGATTGCCATTGGCTTGGTCCCAAGCAGGAATGGTCGCTCTTCAGCGCGGACAATTAGATGGACCACATGGGGCAATCTCATGCTTCGAAAAGGGATGGGATGCAGACGAAGAACATCTCAATCCAATGGCCTATTTGGCATTGCATAGAATATATCTATTCATGCAAGATACGGAAGAAGCAGATAAATGGTTGGATTCCCTTGTTGATGTAGGGGGAGAAAAAGCGGTGGCAAGAGAGTGGATTGAAGCAATCCACGAACACCTAAAATCAATCGATACAACTGCTGCCAAAACCCTTCCAGCAATCTATGAAGAAGAATAATTGCGCATTATTGCCGGAAAAACACATATTATTCGCTATTTAGTCCGGATTAAGTGAAAAACTACTATAAAAGAGTGTTTTTCACACAACAAGGCGAAGCCCTTAAGAGGTTTAACGACTAATTACTAACTGAGAGTAAAATGTTTGGTAACAATCAACAAAACAGTTCAGGTAAACTTCTGTGGTTTGTAATATTAGTTTGGTTTTCATCTAGTTTGATGTCCCAAGCACTGTATATGGGATTTTATGGAATGCCGTATGATTCAATAGATTTACTCGGAGGAGTAGGGCCAGTATATTATTTGTTAATCCTTATTGAATTAGTAATGTGGACCTTACTTGCCGTATTATCGTTGTCAAAAGTTATGCGCAGAGTGAAACTCAAGTCTTCCAATATGGTTCCAAGCATTGGTAAGTAGAACAAGATTAACTTTCAAGAAAGTGACATCTGCATTATTCGCATTTGTTGTGCTTGACCGAATGATGCACTTTGAAAACCGTAATATCCTCATCAGAAGTTACCGATGACTTGAAGGAGTGTCATGACAAGGAACTACTGTGACTGAGATTATAGATACTCCAAAGTTTTCTGGTCGTCCAATGGATGTTTGCTTTTTATCAGAGACAGACCCAATGCTTGCCCACTTACCCGAAAACGCAACAATTCTTACAATTGAGGAGGCTAGAGAATCTCTGCCGCTTGTTTCAAAGTTGTTAATCAACTTGCAAGTGATGAACGATGAAGCTCATGATCTGTGCGAAGAACTCGAAATCTTACTTGAATCATTAAACCCAGGGCACGAGCATGTCATTGAAATTGCAGAATATTTAGCAAAGCTCGTTTCACAATGGCAGGATACGGCCAAAAAGTTAGAGTCAACTGGTACTAGGGTTGCCTGTTTAGAGCCTGGGCGATTGGAATGGTATGGAGTAATTGATGAATCTCTTTCATTATTTTCTTGGGCCATGGGTGAGGAAGATATTGAATGGTATCATGCTGTAGATGCAGGATTCAACGCCCGCAAACCACTCATAGAAGCATGACCTCGTCGCGTTGAGGACGGGGCTATGGTTCGTATCACAAGAGTGTACACAGGTGGCGGAGACGATGGTAGTTCTTCGCTAGTCGATGGGTCACGTAGAAGAAAGTCAGACCAGCGATTTGAAGTCGTTGGTTGCTGTGATGAATTGAATGCAATACTCGGCATTGTAGTAATGGAAGTCAATCGATTACAAGAGCATGAAGACGGTGGCGGTAGCAACACAATTCAACGAGTACAATTAGTTGTTTCATCTGCACTGAAGAGAATTCAAAATGAGATGTTTGACATTGGAGCGGAGTTGGCTTGTGACCCTCAGAAAATCCCCCAAAACATGGCATTAATCGGACAACAGCAATCCGATATTTTAGTAGATGAAATGGATGCGTGGCTATTAG